>Ga0208863_1001973_pt1 | contig 11375 bp, 8 predicted proteins | sample RifOxyD3_FD_184040 | JGI IMG/M metagenome (GOLD analysis project Ga0208863, IMG submission 184040) | Soil microbial communities from Rifle, Colorado - Rifle Oxygen_injection D3 (SPAdes) | ecosystem: Environmental > Terrestrial > Deep subsurface > Rock core/Sediment | place: Rifle, Colorado...
CCCGGCCGGGGCTGCCGTCCCGGAAAGCGGCCGGCCGCCGCCAGTTCGCGCCGTTCAAAGTGAACTCGATCCTGCAGGCCGATGCGGCCGGCATTGGCCCAGGCGGCCTTGATGCTCGACACGCCGGCGTCGTAGCCGACCAGGACCGGCAGATGTGCAAGACCGTCGGCACGTCGCTGCCTGGCCTCGGCCAGCAGGCCTTCCCAGGTCTGCGCCTCGAACTGTTGCCAGCCCTGGAAACCGAAATAGGCGCGTTCCAGGCCGGGCGCGATGTCGGCCGCCATGAGGGCCGCCTCGATGACCAGGGTGCCAGAGCCGCACATGGGATCAAGCAACGGGCCGCCAGCCTCGGCAATGGCCGGCCAGCCGGCCCGCAACAGCACGGCGGCGGCCAGATTCTCCTTGAGCGGCGCCTCCAGCCCGTCCTGACGATAGCCGCGCCGGTGCAGACTTTCGCCGGCCAGGTCGATGCTGACCACCGCCTGATTGCGGCGCAGATGGACATTTATTTGCAAATCCGGCCGCAAGACCGCCACCGACGGCCGCATCCCGGCCTGATCGCGGAAAAGATCAACAATGGCGTCTTTGACCGTGAGCGCCGCGAAATGCGAATGGCTGATCTCCGATTCCGTGACCTGGCAGGAGACGGCCAGGGTGAGGTCGGGCGTCAGGTGTTCGGGCCAGGGAAGCAGGCGGGTACCGGCGTAAAGTTCTTCCGGCGTGGCGGCCGGAAAAGTGCCGATCGGCAGGAGGATGCGGCTGGCCAACCTTGACCAGAGGCAGACCCGCAGGCCGGTCTCCAGGCTGCCGGCGAACGAGACGCCGGCCCTGGTCTCCTGAACCTGGACCGCGCCGCAGGCCCGCAACTCCGTGGCCAGCAGATCTTCAAGCCCCTTGGCGCAGGTGGCGAAAAATTCCCGCGCCGGCCCGGGCTGGTCGCCGGTGTCCGGACTGGCCAGCGCCATCAGCCGGCGTCCTGGCCGGAGCTACGCTCATCCACCAGATAGTCCTTGAGCTTTTCCAAAAGGGAGTCGGGCAGTTCCTCGCTGTGCAGAAAAGCCCGGACCTCCTCGCCGGTCAACTGCTGCTTGATTTCCACCGGCAGGGCCCGCAGGGCCGCCATCCTCTGCGGATCAGGTTTTCCCCGATCCCGTGCTGTCTTTTCTTCCATGCCCTTCTCCTCACGCATCGGCCTGCGGCCGTGGTTTATAAAAATTTTCACACGCCCGCGGCCAGTTCGGCCACTCGTTCGGCCAGGCGTTCGGCGCAAAAAACCAAAGACTCCAAATCAAGGATGGTAAGAACCTGCTCGTCAAACAGCACCTTGACCCGGGCTGTGAACCCGTCTTCCGGCTCCGCCCCCCAGAAGATCACATAGAGTGGCAGCCTGGGCAGCACCGGCACGATAAGGCCCAAAGCAGCGCCGGCCACCGGCGCTGCCTGCGCCCCGAGCTGCCCGGCAACTGTCTGCCGCTGGCCGGAGTTAAGGCCGGCGAGATGCCGGGCCAGGGGCTCTTCGCCATAAACCGCCAGGGTTCTGACCTTGGAGATGGTATTGGGCAGACTCTCCAGACCGATCCAGGGGCCGATCGGCAACGGGCCGCCGCCGCGTTCCACATAGTTGTAGAGCAAAATCTGGTCGCGCGGATCGCTCGGCGCCAGCCCGTTCATGAGCAAGACTGCCTTGCTCATGGAAACCTGCTGCCCCAGGTAGGTGAAAATCAGGGCGTCAGGCTGGGCCGCGCTCCAGGTTGCGCCAAGCGGCCCGGCAACCGCGGCGAAGTCATGACCGGCAATTTTTGTCTTCAGGTGGTCCACCAGGGCCAGATCCCTTTCCCTGGCCAACTCGTCAAGTACTGCGGCCGGCGCTGCCGCGAAGGTTAGACCGGCGCAATCCAGAAACGGACAGCGGCCGTGATCAACGCCGGTGGCGGTCACCGCCGCGGCAAAGGCCAAACAGGTCGGGTAGCCGCACTGGCCGCAGTTGTTTTTCGGGGTGCGGCGGACAATATCCAGAAGGCTTGACGGCGACATGGGCGGCCCGTTTTCCAAAGGGTTATCTTGAGTACGGTGGTGGCCTGACCTAGCCGACTGTAATCTTCGCCGCCACCTTCCGATAGTACTCCGCGTCGACCTCCAGGTTGACCGGCCGCTGCCGCTGGTCGCTCAGCTTGCGCAGCAGCACCTCCAGTTTTTTGAGCTGTTTGAGCCGGACATGCTCGTCGCTGGTGACAGCCAACAGTTCCTGGATCTGGTGGATTTCCTTGCGGGTCTCAATCTCCGGCGGCAGAAAGCCGGCATTCTTCAAAATTTTGTAAGCCATGCGCAGATCAGCCGGCACATGACCGTTGTTCTCCTCGGGCAGAGGCTTGCCGTGCAATGCCGTGGTGTTGAAACTTCCTTCACGGATCGCTTCGGCGATCTTCCGTTCGGCAATGATTCGGATGGCATCGATCATAGTTTTCTTCGGAGGCCGCCCTGTCCGCGGCGTGGGCGGGTTACTAATAATAAAAAAATTTAAACCAGGCAGCGATACCGAGGATCGCCAGGAGCATAACAATGACCGGCGAAACCCGGTAGAAATCGGTCTTCCGCCGTTTCCTTTTGCGGTTGATAAACAGGGCGGTGCCGCCACAGGCCAGGGCCAAAAACAGGCTGAAAAGGGCGGCATGCGCCAGGTTCATATCCCAGAAGTCCCGGGCATTGGCCGGCAACCGATAACCGAAGGCGGTCCGGCTCGCGGGCTGGCCACTGGCGAGCAGCAGAAAGGCGATCAGCAGCAGCACCCAGCCGCAGCCGCCCAGGACGTTCGTCATCATTATTAAACGGTCGACGGCGACTCGTCTTTGAGAATATTTGTACAGCCCAACAGCCATGTCCGTTTATCACAAAATACTTTTATTTGATAGTGAAATCCGCTCGGCTCAAAACTCTGTCCTCCTTGCCGGCCGCATCCGCCGAAAAATCAGGCGCCAAAAGAAAAAGACGTTCCGCCTCGATCTGACCGGTGACAACCAGATGGTCCTGGATGCGCTGCGCCCGTTCCGCGGCCAACTCCCGGAGATCATCGTCGCTGATTTCAATATGAGTGAGCATGAGTTTTTCCATCTCGGGCACGGGCAGTTTTTTCTTCAGGCCCAGATTGTTCCGCGGTTTGGGAAAATCTTCCAGATCGTATGCCTTGCGCAGATACTTCTCATATTCGTCCGGTTCAACAACCACCGCGGCCAGATCGATATTCTTGTCCTGTTTGGCCATGGCCTCCCGCTTCTGCCGTTTGACCTTCTCATCGAAACGCTGTTGGATCAGGGCCTCCCGGTCCTTCTCCGCATCTACCCGGCCGGTGATTTCCAGCTTCAGGGCCGGCCGGTCGACCATGGCCTTGGCGAGTGTCGCCAGCTTGGCAACGGTTGCCTCGGTCAGCAACGAGCTGCCGTAGTCGAATTCCACGAAGCTCAACTCCTCGCCGCCGCCGAACATGGCGCCGAGCAGGGCAAACGGCGAGGAGACCGCCTTGACGATCAGGTTCATGATCATCTTAAAGATAACCGGGCCGATGCTGAACTCCGGATCGTCCAGATCGCCGCTCACCGGCAGGTCCAGATGGATTTCGCCCTTGCGGTCCTTTAACAGGGCGATGGCCATCTTGACCGGCAGCTTAAGCGCTTTCTCGCTTTCCACCGCTTCTCCAAAATTGAACTGATCCAGAAAAAACGAGGTCTCCGCCTTGATCTTGTTGCCTTTAATCAAATACTTGGTGTCGACGAAAAGTTTACCCTTCTCGATCGTGTAGCCCACGTACTTGCCCGAATACGGGGTGAGCGGGCTGAGGTCCATATCGCGCAGGGAGACCTTCAAATCGACAAAGAGTTCAGTCGCCAGCGGGTTGATCCGGCCGGTGATCTCGAGCGGCGCATGGTTGTTCAGGCGACCGATCAGATCGACCTCGGCGGTTGTGTCGGCCTCGGACGACAGGCCGGAAATCCGGCCGCCGGTTTCGAGCATCTTTGAGGTAAAGCGCGGGGTGACACTCTCGTCGATGAACTCGATTGTGCCGCCCTGCAGGGTCAATTGGCCGATCCGGACCGCAGGCGGCGGGCTGGCCGGATTGGCCGGATTGGCCGGCGTCGCCGTGGCTGGTTTGGCCTCGGCCTCGGTCGCGGTCGCGGCGGCCGGTGGCCCAAATTCCCGAAGATTGATCGTGCCGGTCGACCGGAGGATTATTTTCGCGAAATAATCCGTTAGCCCGAGCGTACCGATCCGAAGGGCGGTGGGGCTGGTGGCAACCTCCAGCCCCTGGACGGTCAGGGATTTCCAGTGGCAGAACTCATCACCGTTCAGGTCCGAGGCAGCCAGATCGACTAAAGCGGCCTCGCCCTTATAGGTCAGCTTCGGAGGGGCGGCAGCATCGGAGGTCGCGACCCGCAGACGGCCCTTGGTCTGCAGCGCACCGCTCGCCAGCTTGAACTGCACCAGGCTGTCCAGATAGGGCTGAAATTTCGGCAATGGCAATTTGTTCAGGGCTATGCCAAGATCTGCGCCAAGGGGTTTGAGACTGATCTCGCCCTGGCCGCTCAACTGACCTTTTTTCACCAGGCCCATGGAAAAATCGACCTTGGCTTTTGCCAGCTCACGGGTGGTCAGACCGCTGGCCTTGACTGCCAGTTTATCCAAATCGAACGTCTGGGGCTCGGCCAGGGCCAGATCGCGGAAAGAAACCCGGTAGTCGGTCAGATTCAAGCTGTCCAGAGTGACCTGCCAGGGCGGGCCGGCGGCTTTAGGCGGCTTGGTGCCGGCGGCGCCATCTGCCGGCACCAGGGCCGCCAAATTGAAAACGCCGTTCTTCAGGCGGCTGAGCCGCATGCTGCCACCCCGGGTAGCCAGCTCACCCACGGTCAGTTCGCGGGTCGCCAGGTGGAGCGAGGTATTGTCCACTGAGATGGCCGGGATGTCGAGCAGTTCTTCTTTGCCGTCTTTTTCCTTGAGTTTGAGCCCGGTCAGTTCCGCGTGCAGCCCGGTGACGTCAAAATTCGGCTCCGGGCCGGCCAGATAGCTGAAATCGCCGGCAACATTAAGGGTGGCATCGGTGAGCGCCACCGGCAGCAGCTTCTGGAAATAAGGCGCGTATTTCGGCAGAAAGAAGCGCTGCATGGCCAGACGGCCTTCAACGGCGAGCGGAAAGAGACGACCGCTACCCTGAACTTCGAGGTGTTCCTCTTTCTCCGTGTTGAATTCCAGAAAATAGCGGCCATTGACTTCGCCCTTGGTGGTGAACTCTTCCAGACGAAAAGTAAACGGCTTCAGGCGCGTCTCAAACGCCTGGCCTTCGGCCTCGTCGATAAAGGCGAAAAGACCATTCGTCAGGCTGAACGAATCCATCGTCACCAGGGGCATGGCCTGGGGCGGTGCGGCCTCGCCATCCGGTGCCGCCGGCGGGGGAGCGTCCGTCGTCGCAGCGGGGGCGGGCAGCAGGGCGGCGATATTCAGGACGCCTGCCGCATCCCGGTGCAACTCCAGGACCGGATCCGCGCACACCACCTTGCGCAGATGCAGCTTCCGGCCAATAAGCTCTGATGGGGCCAGTTCAAGGCTGAAAAGCGAAAATTGCAAAAAAGGCTTGGCGCGGCGATCCGCCACCTCCAACTGCTTGCAGGCGGCATGTCCCTCCAGGATCAGAGATGGCTGACCGTTGCGGTGCTGGCGAAACCCAAGCGTCGCGCCGACGTCCAGTCGGCCGGCGCGGATGGTGAAATCGGTTGCAAACGGCAGGTAGGGCTGATAGTGCGGCAGATCGATGTTGTCAAGCTGCAGATCAAATTCGGTTGCCAGAGACTCATGAAATGGTTTGGTGCGACCGGCCAGGACAAACGGTGCGCCGTCGACCGTTGCCGCCAGTTGCGGCTCGGTGGCGGTGTCGATCAGATAGGCCATGTTGGCGATAAAGGGCAGCGACAGTGAAATTCCTGTCACCTGGTGTTGCTTGCTTACCGGCTGGTCGTCGAAATCGATACGGCCGTCGACCAGCCGGATATTGCCGACATAAAAGAATGGCGCAACGCCGTCTTCCGCGGCCTTTTCCCCGCCGCCCCCAAGCAGATCGGTGAAGTTGAATTGCTGGGCACCGTAGCGGATCAGGTGACAGGCTGGCCGGGTGATGGTGAACTCCTTGATGATCAAGGCCCTCTTCACAGCGGACAGTGCCTCGATATTGACCAGAATTTCATCCACCGCCAGTAGCGGCGCCGCTGTGGCCGACCGATCGGCAATCCGCAGCCCCTGCAGGGTGGCGAGAAAGGTAAAGGGATTGAACGCGAACCGCTCCAGGGCGACCTGCCGGTTGAGGGCGGCGGCGAGCTTTTCAACAAGAAACGGCTTGAGCAGGGCGGGCAGCAGGAAAAACCCGCCCACCGTATAGACCAGCAGCAGCGCAACCAGAATGAGGCTGATTCGTTTCAGCCGCGGCAACAGGTTGCGGAACGGGAAAGATCGCATAACGAAAATCCTCGGCAGAAGGAAGCGCGCCTGGCGCACAATACCAACAACCCTGTATCAACCGCAATTCATTTCACTTTTCCATGACTGGCCGCTGCTGTCAACAGATAGTGATGCTTGTGTTTTTTCCTTCAGAATGGTTGTAGGGCCGGCCCGGTTTCCGCCGGGTTGGCGGCCGCCGTCTCGGTATTCTCGTGCCAGAGCCGGGTGGCCGCCACCACCCCCAGGGGAATGGAGCAAAACTGCAGAAAGGGCACGGCCATGAGCAGAAGCTGGCCAGACCCGAAGCCCAGAAAGAGCGACTTGCGGGAAAAGATAAAACGGCGTTGCGTCCGGAAATCCATGTGCTTGCGGCCAAAGACATAGCCGGTGTATTCGACCACCAGGAAGAAGATGGTCCAGCAAACGGAGAGAACGGCATAGAGCAGAGAGCCCAGGCCCGGCAGCAGGTTCAGAAGAAAAATGAGCGCCATGCCCAGGATGAAGAGCAGGATTTTTTTTGATTCATCCGCCAGGATGCGGCGCATGTCTTTAAGAAAGACCCGGAAGACAAAGGGCTCGCCACGGGTCTGACCGGCCAGGATTTCCTCGGTGCGTTCCGACAGGATGTCGTTGAAGGGCGAGGCGATCAGACTGCCCAGGGCGGCAAAGGAAAAAAAGGTCAGAATCGTAGTCAGGAGGATAGCCACGAGCCAGAGCAGGTACCGAAGAAATATCCAGTACCAGGCGTCGCCCTGCGGGATATGCTGGACAACGACCTCCTGAAAGAACCAAAGGCCGAGATAGGCCGCCAGGCTGAATACGACCAGGTTGATGAGAAACGGAATAATGATGTAGGGGTAGAGCCGGGCATGCTGGCGGATAAAGCCAAAGGCGCGGAACGGAGAAAAGAAACCATGGGAAAACCGCTGCAGGGGATTATCAGATAAGCGCATGAGCATCTCCTTTGTCAGGATACACTTGAGGAAGTCAGAGAATACGAATAACTACGAGGCGCAGCGGCTCCCAACACCCGTCCCGCGCTTCAGGTCAGAGCAAGCCCCCATTTCTTGATGGCGGCCATGCCGCCCTGCACGTTGTGGGTCGCGGTGATCCCCAGTTGGTCCAGGGTGATCTGGGCCTCGTAGGAGCGGACCCCGGAATTGCAGACCAGAATCAGCTCCCGGTCGCGGGGGATTTCGGCCTGCCGGTCGCGGAGTTCATCCTGAGGGATGTTGAGCCAGAAACCGGGATAGGCGTCAACAAAGGGGCGGGCATTGGCCGGACCGCGCACGTCAAGAACCAGGAAAGGATGGTCGGCGCGGCCGGTAAAGCGGGCCGCGAACCGGTCCACATCGATCACCCGGTTGCGGCCGGCCCGGATGTTCTCGGCGGTGTTGGCCAGGGCGTTGACAATGTCCATGGCCGCGGCATAGGGCGGGGCATAGGCCAGCTCCAGGTTGCTGATGTCGCGGAGCAGCGGGTTATGGGCCAGGGCGGCGGACACGCCATTGATCCGGGCGGCGAGCGCGTCGCCGTTGCCGGACAGCCCCTGAACCCCGAGCACCCGGCCGCTTTGCCGGTCAGCGATCATCTCCAGGTACATGAGGTCCATGCCCGGATAGAAATGGGCCCGGTCGCCCTGGACCACGAAGGTGGAAAAGGCATCGAGGCCGAGCTGTTGCGCCCGGGCCAGGCCGATGCCGGTGGCGGCCACCGCCAGGTCAAAGACCTTGATGATCCCGGTGCCGGCAATGCCGGGAAACTCCTGGCCGGCGCCGGCCAGGTTGCTGCCGATCACCCGACCGTGGCGGTTGGCGAGCGACCCGGACGGGAAGTAGATGGGCTGGCCGGTGATCAGGTGCTGGTTCTCGATGCAGTCGCCGCCGGCGTAGATATCCGGATCAGAGGTTTCAAGGCGGCTGTTGACCGCAATGGCGCCGCCAGCGGTGATCGCCAGACCGGCCGCGCGGGCTAGGCCAACGTTGGGCCGCACGCCGACCGCCATCACCACCAGATCGGCCTTGATGGTCCGCTGGTTGGTCCGGAGCCATTCGACGCGGCTGCTGCCGCCCAGTTCCAGAACCTGCTCATGCAAGTGGACGGCAACCCCCTTGGCGGTCAGGTGATGGCTGATCATGGCGGCCAGATTGGGGCTGACCATGCCCGGCAACACCTGCTCGCGCACCTCGATCAGGGTGGTCTCCAGGCCCCAGAGATCGCGGAACGCCTCAACCATCTCCAGGCCGATGGCGCCGCCGCCGATGACCACCGGCGCGCTGACCTCGCCGGCCGCGATCAGTTCCTTGATCCGCGCCGCATCATGCAGGTTGGCGACGGTGAATACCCGGTCCAGGTCGCTGCCCGGAATCGGCAGCCGGTTCGGGGTACTGCCGGTGGCAAGCACCAGCTTGTCGTAGGGCAGTTCCTGCTCACGACCGGTATCCAGATGCCGGACGACCACTTTTTTGGCCCGGCGATCAATGGCCACCGCCTCGGTCCTGGTCAGCACCTCGATATCCTTGGCCGCGTGAAAGAATTTTTCATCCCTGACCATGTGGAAGCTGGTGGTCCGCAACTGGTTCAGCTCGCTTACGTCGCCGGAGACAAAATAGGGGATGCCGCAGCCGCCGTACGACACCAGAGAATCGCGATCGATCATCGTCACGCGGGCCGCAGGCGCAAGACGCTTCAGCCGGCAGGCCGCTTTCGGACCCAGGGCCACGGCCCCGATTACAAGCACATTCATGACAACCTTCCTCCTTGTGTGGTGCAAGTCCCTTGCCGGCGGCTATTCCAGTCAAGCCGGCCACGCGTCGTTCATTTTTTTTACAACTGCCTAAATAAAGAAAAACCTGCTTCCGTTAACCAACAAAGAGCCGGAGGTAACAATCAAACACATAACCACGCCCCCGTTGTTGGCCGGTGGTCTCGGTGAGCAGGTTCTTGGGGGCTTGCCTGAGAAGCCGTTACGGATTGTACTGTCGGGCCACAGCTTACTCCTTTTTTCTTCCTTTTCCGCTCGTTCTGCCCTGTTCGATCTGCTTCACTTCGCCAACCGCCTCCAGGAAATGTTTTTCCACGGCAGAGGCATCGTTCAGGTGCATTAACCGGTATCGTTCATATTCGTCGTGGGCCTTGTCCAAGGCCTGCTGATGACTGACACTGCCGGCATGGGCAAGAACCTCCCTGCCGCTTAGTTTCAGAAAATCGTCCAGTCTGGCAATCCAGTCCCGCATATACATGGGCCGCTGCTCCAGGGCCTGCAGTTCGGCAAATTCCAGATAAAAGGTGACGATGCGATTCAGGATCTCGAGTTCCTTTTCTCTCAGATAGTTTTTGGCAACGGCTGCATCCGCCTTGCGCGGCTTGTCGCCGCTCCAGGTAGTCAGGCCCATATTGGGGCTTGTCGCGGCGGCCCGGCCGGCAATGATCTCGGCGGCGGTGTGGCCGTGAGCCGCCCAGTGCATCTTGTTCTGAACCACGGCGAAAAACTCCCGGCTTATGTCTGTGTTCGGGTCATAGTCAATGCTGGTGGCATAGATATCCAGCACCTTGCGCCAGAAAACCTTTTCAGAGGAGCGGATGTCCCGGATGCGGGCCAGCAGTTCGTCAAAATAGTTGCCGCCGCCGACCTGTTTGAGCCGCGCATCATCCATGGCAAAGCCCTTAACGATATATTCACGCAGCAGCTTTGTGGCCCAGACCCTGAACTGAGTGCCCCGGTGTGACTTGACCCGGTAGCCGGTCGAGATGATGACATCAAGATTGTAATGATCAACCTGGCGGGCAACCTCGCGGTCTCCCTCTTGTTGAACTATCCGGAATTTCCGGATAGTTCCTTCCGGCAGCAGTTCGCCCTCCTCATAAATGTTCTTGATATGTTCGTTGATCGTCCGGACGTCTTTCTGAAACAACTCGGCGAGCTGCTTCTGGCTCAGCCAGACCGTTTCATCCTGGAGGCGCACCTCCACCCGCGTTTCGCCGTCCTCTGTCTGGTAGAGGAGGATTTCGCCGCCGGCGGAGTCATTCTTGCGTGTGCTTGGCAGGTTGTTTTTCTGTTTCGTCATGGCGATGTCCATTTCTTATAGATCAGTATATGCCACGGATGGGATTATGTTTGTATTGATACTCAAATCCGAGCATCTCAAAACCCTTCACGACCTCGGAAAACTTAACTTTTGAGATGCGACTCCTTTGTTTTCTCTTTATTATTTTGCAAAGCGCAAGAGGGTATCGACGATCAACTACCGCGCCAAAAATGGCCGGACAACGCAACAGTCAGACGATGCCCGTTGGCAGCCAGCCACTGCCGCGCCCGGTCGGCGTTCGGACAGATACTTTGCACGGTCAGCCAGAACCGCTTAGAATGATCGGGAATGGCAAGATGCACCACCTCATGCGTGACCATGTACCGCAGCACGAAGTCGGGTGCCATGATCAGCCGCCAGTTGAATGAGAGATTGCCAAGCGCCGAGCAGTTGCCCCATTTCGTCCGCTGGCCCATGACATAGACCCGGTTCGGGGTTCGCTTAACGCGACCAACGACCTCGGCGAGATGTTGCTCAATGCTTTGCCGTGCTTCCTTGCGCAGCCAGTTTTCAAGGGATGTGGCTAGCGGCGTGCGCGACTTTGAACCACAGGTAATGACCAGCCCCTCATTATCCTTGGTCAACCGATTCGGGCCTTGCCAGCGCTCACTGCGAACAACTTTGATCGGCAACATATCGCCACGCAGCATTACTTGGCCGACTGTCGCCTTCTCGGGTCGTCTAATCCTGCTCAGCCGTTCTATCCTGCCAAGCTGTTCGACAACCCAGTCTTCGTTCTCGATCAAAAAATTACGCGCCTCTGCCGGATTGCGAGCCTCTGGCAAAATAACCTGTACACCGTCCAGCGAGACC
>Ga0208863_1001974_pt1 | contig 11372 bp, 14 predicted proteins | sample RifOxyD3_FD_184040 | JGI IMG/M metagenome (GOLD analysis project Ga0208863, IMG submission 184040) | Soil microbial communities from Rifle, Colorado - Rifle Oxygen_injection D3 (SPAdes) | ecosystem: Environmental > Terrestrial > Deep subsurface > Rock core/Sediment | place: Rifle, Colorado...
AGGTCAGATTGGTAACGTTCAGTCAGCAGTTTCATGATCAACGTAGCCTCAAACGATGGACTATGCGGATTTTAACTTTTTTGGTTCCGGCTTGTCCGGCTTAGGATTATGCACGGACGCTACAGCAGCTCACAGGGCGTGATTATCGCTTGCCTACGCCTACGGAACTTGAGTTTGCCTTAGGTGCCGGAAGCAGCGAATCTTATTTCTGGATGGACTGCGATGAAGAGGGTAACAGTCGTATTCCTGAAAGTTTGGTAAGGGTGTCACGTCCCGCATACATCGCACTTTCTTTGTCAGATCCTGCGCCCGATGAAGAAGGACGTATCGTGGAATTCAACCGTGGACAAGTCGATCCAGTCAGCGAGCATATTTTGCTCAAATACGGAGATATATCAAAAAACTCCTGGAAAGAATGCCGTTCAGTGGCGAGGATTGGCAAACCAGTTCAAGGCAAAATTACTGTGCAGTTTCTTATCGACGTTGCGGATGGTTCTAATTTTGATTTGGTAAAAACAGTTGTCGGACAGATGAAGAATTATCTGGTCGTGCGCGGACGATCCCGTCCGTGGCGGTATGCGCATCATCATTGCGGCACGTCTGCAAACGTCTATTCTGATCTGCATTGGAGCGTTGTTAATGGGGCAATCTTTGATAACAATTCCTGTGAAGAATAGGGCGTAAATCAGATGTAACGATTACTGATTGGCATTATCCGATTGACGCTGTAACGAGCATCTGCGAGGTACTGCTTGTCATAGCTCAAACAAGGCGAAGCATGCGCCGTTGAGGTTGGCTGGACAGCAGGATGCAAAAATCGCTGTCAATACTTAAGTCAGCAAAAGATGATTTTTCAAACTGAACAGATACATATTCAACACGCTAAGTTACAATTTCTTATGCCCTGAACGCAGCTTGTGTGCCTATCAGTGGCTAGGCTCAAAACTATTGTGAGGATATCGAGATGACATCATTTGCAGAAAGAGACGTAATCTGTGGCCATTGCGGTCAAGCACAGATGGTTCAGGTATTGCTCAGCACTAATCGTTCCGGTTATCCCGATCTTGACCTGCGACCGCCGCCGATGATGCGCGACACGCTCCATGTGCAGGTGCAATGTTGCGGTGCGTGCGGCTATTGCGCTGCGGATATTGCAATACAGCCTGATGCACAAGCCGCAGTGGTAATAGCGGGGGCAGAATACCTTAATACATTGCAACGTGAAGATTTGCCGCTGACCGCCCGACAAATGCTCTGCCGGGGGCTGCTTGAGGCCGCAGCCGATCAGCCGTTGCGCGCCGCCTGGTCGGTTTTGAAAGCGGCCTGGGTGTGTGATGATGCAAATGTTGCCGCCGCGCCATGGCGTGAATTGGCGGTCGCCCATTTTCTCAGGGCAATGGCGGCTGACCAGATGCCCTGCGAGGATGTTGGTCTGTCACAAGCCTTGCTGGCTGATTTATGGCGACGTTCGGGTCACTTTGATAAGGCAATTGCTATGGCCGAAAGCGGGTTGGCGCTTAAATCCTCGGCTGGTTTGGGGCGCAATATCGAAGACATCCTTCGCTATCAGATACTACTGGCGAACCAATGTGACACCACTTGTCACGATGTGTATGAGGCGGAGCGTGCCGCAGTTAGAGGCAGATAGCCAGGCTGAATTTTTAGAGAGCAAGGCTACCTGGCAATTGCTTTGTGAAGGTGAGCCAGAGTTAGTGGTCTATCTGCGCGGTTGTCTCCGTGCTGTCGAGCCGCTTGTCTGGCATTATTCACCGCCAAAAATGAGTACAGTTACAGCATCCAGATATTGATATTTGTATAACTTGTTGATTTAATATAAAGATATTGCTTTATGTTCATTGCCATAGATAACTGCAAGTTTGACTTTTTGTGCGACAGATTTTGGGATAATCTGTCGGAAACGGGTGAACAGGGTGTACGGTTCTGCAACAAATGCCAGCGCAATGTGTACTTATGCGATAGCTACGAAAAGCTTGAACATGCAACCCGACTCAATCGCTGCATAGCTATAGACCTAGACAGCAAGCATGAAATTCAGGGGCGCAGTGGCAGGCTGATGGGCTGGGTGAGTATGTGAGTGCTGATATAATTTTGTCTCATGTCACGCAAACTTGATGTGATTAGTTTGAACACCATGTCCGCCGACTATATCGATCAACTCCTGACCGCGATTAACCGTACTCTGGTGCGCCTCGAACCGGGGGCCGAATTCATCGAGCGGGAGGGATTGCTTGAGATGAGGGTAATCGAGGGCGTACGGCTGATTCTACCCTCTTTGCCCAGTGCAGATGTGCAACAGCCTGTCGACATTAAGACTTTCGCGCTCAGTAAGACCCCACTCAAGCCGGAACAATGGTACGGGCTGTTCGTATTTCATTCGGATAGTCAGCAGCGGATAGCTACACCGGAATATGGCGAGATTCTGAGGATGCGCCATAGCGATGCGCGCGATTTCATTGAGAGGGTGGCCGACCGAACAGATCATCCATATCGCCTGCCCAGCGCGCATGAACTGGAATTCGCATTAGGTGTCGGGAGTAGCCGGAACATGATGTGGGAAGCTCAGGCGGGGGAGTTTGAACGATATGAGCCTGATACGAATTGGAATGAGTTGAAGCCGGTATTTGTGGCGCGCTCCTTACCTGAGCTGGTTCAAAACGCCGAGGGCGAATTCAGCATCAATGAGTTTATCCGGGGCGAGGTTAATCCGAATCAGGAGAATATCAGCCTCGCCTGCCATCACGCTGCTTGTGACGAGGTCGTCACGCTAGCTCGTCTAGCCAAACCCGTCGCCGGAAAAATCACCGTGCAATTTCTACTCAATCCTACGGAAGATTTTGACGCGGAGCTAGACTTTTTAGTCAGCGAAATGCAGCGCATCCTCATTGAGAGAGGCAGAACCCATCCGTGGCGCTATGCGGTCGCCAACTGCCCAAACCACCCATCTCAAGCTGAAGTTCAAGTTTCGAAACCGTGGCTCAATATGCGTAAGGTTCACTGGATATATAACGGTTGAGCTAGGAACAAATTTGTAGGCTGCTGGGTAGGGCGAGCATGCGAATGCTGGGATGTAACAGTCATAACCTACATCGGTGCAATGTGTTGCACTTATGCGCCCTAAGATACTAAAAGCGGATTCAGGCGTGATGCAGCGCTTGCCGAATTGTCTCCCGGATGACATCCGCTAGCGTTTTTCCTTGCGCGAATTGTTGCAACGCCTCGTTCATCAGCGTCTGGTAGTTGCCGCCGGTCATTTCAGCGCGTGCCTTGAAAACAGCCAAGGTGGTATTGTCCACTCGCATGGTGATGCGTGACTTGCCACCTTGCGCCGCTTGTAGAGCTGCTAAAGCCGGGACTGCCGCAACCGGTTTTGCATCCGCAAAATCCATGTCGGCATATTGATTGAAAACTGGATCAGAATTGTTGTTCATGTCAATTTAAGCGGCTGCATATCGTCTTACATCAAGCTCAACGCCTTGTCGTGCTGCTTGATCAGCCTGCGCAAGCAGTGAGCGCGTCACACTCGCATCATGAAATGCTTCGCCGCAGTTATCGCACACATCGGCCGGAACGTTTTTGAATAAAACCGTTGTTGAGCCGCGCTCCAGGGTGATGCTCGCCATGCTTTTTTTCGTTTCACCGTGCTTACAGATAGGGCATTTCATTTGGTTCCCTTTCAGAATGATCAAGCCTAAAGCAATCTTGCTGCATAAGCAATTTTTGGTGAACAAACGCTGGGCTGGAAAATTGTAATTACGACCGCTATGATGCCGCATTCTCACGTAATACTTCAGCGCGTAAAGGACAACAATGAAAAAATTCATCGCCGCCGGTTTGCTGCTGGCCATTTCAACCAGCGCCCTTGCCGTGGTGGATCTGCGCAACGGTAATTACTCTGAACATTTCACTGACATCAATCGCATCGGCAGCGGTTTTGACCTGAGAATTAAGCGCACCTATAACAGTCGCACAAATTTTAACGGCCTGTTCGGGCATGGTTGGTGTTCAGAGGCTGAGACCCGTGTTGAGCTAATGCCGGATAACACCATCAAGCTAACGGAGTGCGGTGCCGGTGAGACGCTTATTTACAATCCTATAGAACCTATTGATTCTGCTGATAAAGTTGAAGCTCGGCGCTACGTTGCGCAAAATCAGGCGTATAACAGCATCGTGTTTGCTGATGGACAGTTTGTACGCAACATCCATGGAACTGGGCGTGAAGTGTTTGATAGTAGCGGCCACCTTATCCGCCTGGAAGACAGCAACGGAAATTTCATCCAATACGATTACGAAGCGGGGCGACTGTCCAAAATGAGTCGTAATGATCGCACGTCGTTTGTTTTTCAATATGGAGATAACGGTAAGGTTAGCTCGATTTTAGCCTCGCACAAAAAATCCACCCGTTACCGGTACGATGGAGATGAGTTGATCGAAGCGACCAATGCGGCAAGCGAGGTGACGACCTATCATTACGATGACAAGCATCGGATGGATCGGGTGACTTGGCCTGACCAACGTTTCGTTTCGCTGACATATCACGCAAGTCACGACTGGGTGACTGGTTTCACTGATCGTGACGGTTGTGTCGAGAACTATGAGTATTCCAGTGATCCGGCCAATCCTCAGCATCACATATGGGGCACGGTTCGCAAAGTCTGCCAGGATGCTGAGACTGCCGTAGGAAAGGCGGAGTATTGGTATTCGCCGAAAAGTGACGGCAACAAGGAACTGACACGGATTCGCTCTGAATGGAACGGTATGGATAGGGATGTTCAATACGATGAGCGGTTTCACTTACCGAAAATGATCCAAAACAACGGAAATAAAATGCATTTTAATTATTACCCCAACGGCTTAGTGAAAATACGCAAGTCGGGGCAGGGAACAATGAGCTATGTCTATGCCGGGGATAAGCTTCAGCGCGTAGAGATGGTAGTTAAAGATAATCATGGGAAGGTGTTACTTCATAACTGGTCGAAATTCGGCTATGACGCGCAAGGAAATATGACCTTGGCGACGAATTCCGAGGGTGGTAAAGTGAAGCTGAGGTACAACAGTGCAGGTCAGATTTCAGTATTGCGCGATGACCGGATTCACGAGGTCAGCGTTCGCTATGACAGGCATTGCGGAAAACCTGGCATCATCACACTCAAAGGTATCGGCGCAATTCAGGTTATTTATAAAAACGACTGTGAAATCAAGAAGGTGGACAGCAAACATACGCCAGCGGTTGCCATGCAGGTGTCGTCCATGTTCAATAACCTGCTGGAAGTTAGCGCCCCTGCAAATCAGGATGTGTACGAAGCCGCCGATTCTGTTTTTAGCGCGACCGAAGGACGAGCGGTTGAGTGCCAGAATTGTCAGATTTCGCATGTATCTCCAGTTGGACGGGATTGATTATATTAAAGGGTGTGGGCTGTTAAATTGTTTTGTTGGCAGACGGCTTACATTGATCATGAGTATGTCTTTGATGGATGAGTTTAGGACGGAATGCCAATATGGAAACCTGTTCAGAGCCGGAATCAAAATGTGCGAAAGCGCCTAAAACTCGCAATCCTCTTCTTAAAGCCGCAAGAAGAGGGGATCGACACGAGATGGCGGAGCAACTCAGATACGACGAAAGTTCAGCACATGAATGTATGGGCGAGCTGTGGTACTGGGTTGCGATGCACGGCTGGCTGGATATGGCGAAAAATCTCAGGCGCAGATTCGGTTTGCCTGAAGACACTTTTCGTGGCGATACGCCGCTGTTTTATGCGGCTGCCCATAATCGGCTCGCGTTGCTTCAATGGTTGATTGAGCAAGGCGTGAATCCAACGGTGCTCAACACCGATAGTCTCAAGGCTTCTGATATTGCCAAAAAGAAGCGATACACCGAGGTGACGAATTTTTTGTTGCAGGCGGAGCAGACTGTTGTTACACGGCAAGCGCGCGTTGAATATGAGCGTCTTCATTCCGGTCATCCCTATAACGAGCAACTTAAATTGTTCATCTTAAAGGTGGTTCAGCAAACGCCCAGCCCGCATTACGACGATTATTACTTACCAGACACGGCCTCCGAGCGGGATCTCCAAAAGCGCTTTAATCGAAGGCGGGGTTGGTATGACCTGCATGATCGCGTTAGGCAATATTTGGCGGCAGAATTGAGTGTGCTTTCTACGCATTGTGAACCTGCCGAATACCGGCAAAATGTGTTGCAAGTCTTTGAACAGGCAAGCGTTCGAATGGAAGAAAGAGATTCTTTTTATAGCGCGGGGGTTCAGGGTAAGTTTTGTCAGACAATCCGGGGGTATGTGGTTGCATTGCCGTTCTTTAATTTAATTTCGGCGGGAAATTGGTTGACCGGGCAGGGCAGTATTTGGACGCAGGATGAAGCGTACATCGACCATTTGGCGGAGAAACAGGAATTGAAACCGACAGCGCCGACTCAAACCAATGAGATCAAATCAATACTGGAAGCTGTGTGCGAATCCGATACGGAGTTGGGGAAAATTGAAGCGCACTCAAGACAGTTGACTAGAAATGTGGTCGGCTGGGGACTGTTCGTTATTCTAATCACGAGCATTCTGGCGCTAGTTTTTAAGCAATAATTTTATCTGAGCATGCGTTACGCGGCGAAACTTTTTGCTGGCTCCCCGCCTGTGCCGGTCTGCCGACAGGCAGGCGAGAATGACATACACGCTTCCGAAACTTTATGGGCGTGAGTTGGTGACTGTGATGATGGAGTGAAGTCCAATGAAATATCAATATAACGAAATAAATGCCCGGCTACAGGAACAAATGCGCAGCGTGTTAGGCAGTATCGCGGCGGAAGATAAAGGACAGTTTGATTTTTCGCTTGAGGTTGGCGTGTTGCCTCCCATGCTAGATACGATCGGCACTATGGTGTTGTCGCAGGAACCTGCGCTTGAAAGCATGCGTATCTTGCGGTGTTTACTGGATCAACTGCGCCGCTGCGAGCAAGTGAATGGGCAGGATTCCGGAGAGTCGCTCACAATCGGATTTGCTATTCAGTCAGTAGCGAACTGGTTACCCGAACCTTTGTCGGATTTCTGGTCGGCAGAACTGGAAGCGGCTTCCCATGTGGATAATGCATTGCTGGCAGGGGTGCAACGCGGTCATGACGAGATGTTGCTGCGGGCGATTGAGAAACGCTGATGAGATATTGATGGTTTTATTTAACATCGGCGGATAGATCGGCAATTATGGTGTTGTATTTAATGCTAACTATATAATTTATTTATACTATAATCGGCATAATCATCGGCAAAAGTAGAAATAAAATGAGTGCTTTATACGACAACCCTGCACAGATGGAGCCGCTAATCATTGATAGCTCTCGGCCTGTCTATCATGCGTTGATCGGACTGGCGCACGAACTTTCAGAGGCATCCGCCTGTTTGGATGCGGCACTACCGACCATTACCGCGAAAAGTCTATCCGAGCTTGTCTCGGGGATGAACTGTTACTACTCGAATTTAATTGAAGGCCACCACACTTTACCCGTTGATATCGAGAAGGCGCTCTTCGAGGTCAGAGAAAAGTTAGAGCAACAGGAATTGCAAAGCCTTGCCATGGCGCATATTGAGGCTGATCGCTGGGCAAAGTCGCAATCCTTGGAGCTATGCTCGTTACAGTCTTTTCTGCTTGAGGTTCACCGGCGTTTCTGCAAGCACTTGCCGAAGGAAATGATGAAGCTCAAGGACGGGAGCGACATGGAGCCTGGAAAATTTCGGGGTCGGGACGTTCAGGTCGGTATCCATGTGGCGCCAAGCGCTGATACGCTTGGACTATTTATGGCGCGTTTCGAAATGGTTTATAGCCGTTATTTGAAATCGTCCAAAAAGGGTGGGATAAGCAAGCTGGATGGCATTCTTGCCACTTTCGCCGCTCATCATCGCATGGTGTGGATTCATCCCTTCCTTGATGGTAATGGTCGTGTGGCGCGGATTGCCATCGATGCAATGCTGCGGGCGTGTGGTGTCAACGGCGCATCACTGTGGTCTATGTCCAGAGGGTTCGCGAAAACCGCAGAAGAATATAAGGCCAAACTGGCGGGAGCCGACCAGCCTCGGATGGGCGATCTGGACGGGCGCGGGAATCTATCCGAAAAACGACTGGCTGAGTTTTGCGAGTACGCCATGCAGACGGCGATTGATCAGGCAAAATTCATGACACGGATGTTTGCACTCGACAATTTTAGGTTCAGGGCTGAGCACTTTTTCCAGAAAGTACGATTTGACCTGAAACCTGAATCGGCACATCTATTCATCCATGCCTTTAGTCATGGCGAATTTGAGCGCATGGAGGCAAGTCGTCTCACGGGTCTTCCGGAAAGGACCGCTAGAAATGTACTTAATGCGCTGGTCGTGGAAGGTTTCCTTGTCTCAGATACGCCGCGAGGTAAGCTTCGAGTCGGCTTTCCTATGCATGCTTTAGGATCACTTTTGCCCAACCTGTATCCGGCAGGTGATTTGGATGTCGATCCTCAGGCGTTAAAACTGCTAATCAGTACATCCAAAGCCAATAATGCTGCGAGGAAAACGGCGCGGCGATGAAGGAAAATAGTAGAGGAGGCCGGTTTGACGGTTTAAAGAGGATCAAATGAAAAATGCCAAACAGGAACGATTAGTAGAACTTCAGCGCCAGTACCATCGATGCCATCAATGGCGGCTGGCACAGGGCGGCTTATTCATTCCTCACTCTTATCAGGAAAAGAAGCCAGATGATTTATCCTGGTGGGACGATGTCGGATTTATTCTGAATGGGCGTCGAGTCATCGTCTGGTGGCAGCATCCGCGCCAGATATATGCTGACGCGATTGAGGATCAATCGTGGATCGAGGCAGGTGATGGGCCGAATGACGATTGGCTGTTCAAAGGCAGTACCAAGAATTACAGGCGGGTTGGGGCTTCACGCAAGAAAATTGTCAGCTATACCAGTCGCGAACCGTCAGCTGAGCAGCAGCTGCATTATGATTTGTTGCGGGATATCCGAAATCGTCTGACGACTGAAGGGATTGATAGGGTTGCTACGCCTTCATGGAAAGTAGAGCGGCTGAATTGGGCGACAGGTATCAGCTTGGTTGCACCGCTGGAGGTTCGTAATGAAGATGAGCTGGCAGCGGTGGCAAAGCTTGCTCGACATCTGTTACTTCGGGAAACAACACTGGATGCAGAATTTCCGGACTATCGCTACAGCAGGGCTGATTGGCTTCGAGAGATTTAAATCTGCCTGTGTTTTTCGGGTGCTATCCGACCGACTGTTTTGGTCGTTTCTCGCCCATTTCGATTGCAACGCTATCGGTATAAAATGACCACGTTTAACGTGAAACTCGCGCAGCGATTCGTTTGCCCATTCTCCCGCATGCGGGGGAATGTTGGATAGGGGGGAACGGTCATGGCAAGTTTCATCATCAGGGGCTGCAAAGTTGCCATGACCGTTAGAACGATTTATTCAGTAAGCGTAGGGAGGAACAATGACGGTCAGTTACATTTGCACAGTTGCATTTGCAGCCCTAATGGCTTGCTGCAATTCAGCTTTCGCTGGTCCGACCTTCGAGAGCGTGATGTTTGGAAAGCAGTCCACGCATTGCGATGCAAAGAATTCCAGCGTATCCATCATGCTGGAGGGGCGCGGCATCATTGTCGGGTTCGACAAGATGCTAATCGAAGTCGGCAGTAAGACGAGCGGGACGGAGCACATGCGCTGTGATGTGTCGCTGAAACTGGCTGCGCCGCTTGAGGCTTCAGCCGTGGTTCAGATTGATGTTCACGGGGATTCGCTGCTGAGCGGCAAGGGTACGACCTCGGCGACCTTCACCATACTGGGCCGCAAGGAGGAGATCAATTTCCATCCTATGGATGATGCAGGAGTCCAGCGTTTTTCGGTAAAACTGCCGAAGGGTGCGGGACAATTGGACTTCACTATCGAGGCATCGGCCCAAGGAACCTATCCCGACTCGACGGCGCTGATTTTCATCGGTTCGCTGGATATAGTGTTCGAAAGATAGAGGTGATGGTGAAAAGTTTTTACCAAATTTCATTGACCGCACTGTTGCTTTGCAGCGCCCCAGCCTTTGCCGGGCCGACGTTCGAAAGCGTGACCTTCGGCAAACAGTCCACCCGATGCGACGATAGCAACTCCAGTCGCTCCATCGTTCTGGATGGGCGCGGTATCATCGTGGGCTTCAATAAAGTGCGCGCCAAGGTGAGCGAGAAGAATCCGGAGCATGATGCAGCACGTTGCGACGTGACGCTGAAACTGGCTGCACCACTGGAGGCTCCAGCAGTGATTCAGATAGATGTGTCTGGCGTTGATCGGGTCAAGGGTAATGGCGTGGCTTCCGCCACGGTCACTTATCTGGGGCGCAAGGAAGTGATCAATTTCCATCCGATGGACGATGTTGGCGTTCAGCGTATTTCCGCTAGGTTGGACAAAGGGACGCAGCAATTAAACTTGTCGTTTGAAATCACGACGGATGGGCAATACCCGGACTCCACGGCGCTGATCCACATTGACTCTCTTGATATCGGGTTCGAGCGCAAATGGGGATTTTGAGTGAAGGTGGTCTGATTTCGAAGGAAATCGGAATATTGATGCGAACAGCGGCCATTTTTGCCCTGCTACTTTGCAGTACATCAGCCTTTGCCGTGCCGAACTTTGAGGGGGTGATCATTGGCAAGAAATCCACTCATTGCAAAACGGACACTGCCCCGGTAACGATTGCGCCGGATGGAAGCGCCATGTTCGTGGTATTCAACTATATGCAGATCAAAGTGCGTAGCGGGACTGAGCATATGCGCTGTGATTTGACATTGAAGTTGGCTGAGCCTTTGGGCGCACCGGAGACAATTCAGATGGTTGTGAGCGGACAGACTTTATTGAATGGAGGCGCATCTGCGTCGGCGACAGTGGGGATGCTTGGGCACAATCAAGCATTGAACCTTGATGCAATAAATGCAAAGAACGGCGCCTTCTCCTCACGCGTGACTGCCAATCTGCCCAAGGGCGCGCAGCAACTGGACGTGATATTCGAGGCGTCCATCCAAAGCGGAGCTTCTGGCTCTTCGTCGCTGATTTCCATCGATGAGTTGAATATTGGAGATATGTCGCGATACCGGGATTGATTGAGTAGTTTGATTATTCGGTTCAGCCGGATGGCATGTGTGACAGGGGCAAATCAATTATGAGAAGAATGTTTTGTCGAAGAGTCGTATTCCTGATACTCAAGTTTAGACATTCAGCGTCTACACAGTGGCCGTTAAGGCGGTAGCGAAACTGCAATTTTGACGTAGGAATAATCACGAAATGAACAAAATACACTTGACAGAAGGGACGGTTTGCGCGGTCGC
>Ga0208863_1001976_pt1 | contig 11360 bp, 12 predicted proteins | sample RifOxyD3_FD_184040 | JGI IMG/M metagenome (GOLD analysis project Ga0208863, IMG submission 184040) | Soil microbial communities from Rifle, Colorado - Rifle Oxygen_injection D3 (SPAdes) | ecosystem: Environmental > Terrestrial > Deep subsurface > Rock core/Sediment | place: Rifle, Colorado...
TGCGCGTAGCACAATTTCGCTTTTATGATAACGCTAGCCCTACGGGCATGCGCGATAGGTCTAAGGTAAGCGAAACTGTGCCAGCGCAGGGAACGTTAGCATTTATTGCAAAAAAAATCTTATACAAAAGATTTAACAGAAAAAATGATTATTATCTTTGACTAAAAAATAAGATAATATGACAAAGGAAAATGCAATTAAACTTTTTGAATCAAAACAAGTACGCGTTCATTGGGATAATGACGTGGAAAAATGGTTTTTTTCTGTTATTGATATAATCGAAATATTAACTGATAGTAATAATCCAAGACGATATTGGAGTGATTTAAAAATTAAATTAAATCAAGAAGGAAGTCAACTGTACGAAAAAATCGTACAGTTGAAAATGAAAGCATCTGATGGGAAAATGAGAGAAACAGATGCAGCTGATACAGAACAAATATTTCGACTTATTCAATCAATACCTTCTCCAAAAGCAGAGCCGTTTAAAGTATGGTTAGCTAAAGTTGGATATGAGAGAATAGAAGAAACTGAAGATCCGGAAATTGCTTTCGATAGAGCAATGGAAACATATTTGAAAATGGGTTATTCTGCAAATTGGATTAATCAACGGCTAAAAAGTATTGAAGTTCGAAAAGAACTTACTGATGAATGGGAAAAACGAGGTGTAAAAAAAGGACAAGAATTTGCAATTTTAACGGATGAGATTACAAAAGCATGGGCTGGTTTGACCACAAAACAATATAAAAATCTCAAAGACTTGAAAAAAGAAAACCTGCGAGATAATATGACAAATTTAGAATTAGTACTGAATATGCTTGCAGAAACATCAACAACAGAATTATCAAAAAAAGCAAAACCCAAAACATTTCTTGAAAATCAAAAAGTTGCTCGAAAAGATGGTACAGTTGCTGGAAATGCACGAAAAGAATTAGAATCAAAACTTGGAGAGAAAGTTATTACTTCATTAAATGCAAAAGAACTTGGAAAGAAAAATAATAATCAAATTGAAAAAACTACGGATTAAGCAACAAAATGCTAACACTGCGCATAGCACAATTTTTTTTAATGATAATGCGAGCCCTACGGGCTTTTGGGTTTAGATATAAGTTTAAAAAAAACTGTGCCAGCGCAGGGAACGTTATGCGCAAGTGAGCCTTAGAACCTTGATAACAGATGCATTTGGTCGTGATAAAATTAAACGACAAATGAGATTTAATAAAATTATTTGAATTTATAATAAAAAACTGTTAATTTTGATAAATATACAAATTAATAATTGTTAGTATGACAACAATTCAAATACCTGTACAAGACGATTTAATTCGTTTTTTAGGTTTAGAGAAAATTAAAAAAATAATGGAGGATGAACTATCTTATCAAAGATTCCGACTTATTGAAGGTGATATTCAATCGGCCATGACAGACACTAAAAATGTTGAATGGGATAAAGAGTTTGAAAAGATTAGAGAAGAGTCCTACAAAGAATATATTTCTAAAAAGAAAGAATAAAATGAAAGGATATATTCTTGATGCAAATATCATTTTTAGTGGAGTCTTAAGTCAAAAAGATATTTATAAAAAAATATTTGATGGGAGTTGTTTTTTTATTCCTGATTTTGCATTAATTGAATTAGGGAAATACAAAAATATTATACTCTCAAAATCTAAACTTAAAGCTGCTACGTTAACGGATTTCACTCTCCATATTTTTTCTAAAATAACAGTTGTTCCAGATTTTCTTATTTCTAAAAAATCATTAGAGACAGCCCAAGAACTTTGCAGGGAAATTGATATTAAAGATTCAATTTATATCGCTTTAGCAATTGAACTTGATTTAATATTATTAACGCGAGACAAAGAATTATATCAAGGATTGAAATTGAAAGGTTTCACTAAAATTGAATTATTTGATGCTTTTATTGATCAAATAAGCAATAAAGGGGACTGATTTTTTTAAAAGAATTGATAATTTCACCAGCGCATAACACGCAATAAGTTGGATTTTGCGCAAGCATCTGTTACAATTATAACGCTAAGGCTTCGCCTATGCGCGTTTTGGTAAAGTTTTATAACAGCGCAAAACCACAACCTATTGCGGGCACGTTAGCAACTATTTGCCGTGAACCCCCTGATAGAGCCACGCTGACAAGCCAACGCTGATATGCCATCGCACGATTTAATACTGCAAGTTGAATAAATTTTAATTTTATAAAGTTTTATAACTGGCTTGATGAGCCATTAGCACTGTGATACAAATAATTTTATAAAATTTGTTTTTCCATTAAAACCCTGTGATAAAATTTTAAAATATTACAAAAAGGATAAAATTTTTCACGTTAAAAATTAATCGAGATAAGAACGGAAAAACAGATGGAAAACATCTTGCAGTATTAAGATAAGCACGTATATTTAAAAATATTTTCAAATCAAAATGTAAAATTAAAAGCATCCCGGCGTGACAAAAAAAATCTCGGCGTGATAGAATTAATTTTTAAATTATTACTTTTGATAAAAAAAGCAATTTAACGAGTTGATGGGTTTTAACGCATGAAATATAAAGGCTTTTTTTCTTGAAAATTATTTTTTAAATATTGATGAAAACAGTTGCTAACACTGCGCGTAGCACAATTTTATTTTTATTTAAACCCGCAAGCCCTACGGGCATGGCGGTAGGTCTAAGGTAAATAAAACATGTGCCAGCGCAGGTACCGTTATCGTTCATGCTCCAAAAAATCCCGAACTAATAAAATAACAAGACTGATAAGCTCAAGATAAATAATATAGATTTGATTACTATATATTAAATGTATAAAGACAATTATAAAACAAATGATTATAAAGACAGCCGATACACGAGCCAACGCATGTTTTAATTTTTTTTGCCCACGCTCTTTATTAATCACACAAGCTCAACCCCAATCCGGCACACGGTCAAGTACATTTTATTTTTCCCGGATTTAATTGATTTCTTAAGGTATGGAAAAAATAAAAAGAACTTGCCCTTTAGCCACGCAAAGCCAGCAAGGTATTGCAACCGCACGGTTAGTCCATTTGTTGTTAATTTTCTTTTTGCGTATGAAAATTTACGCAAAAAAAAATTTGCTACGCATCACAATAAATGCACTGCCCTGCAACCGCTCTCATTTAATTACGGCTTTCAGCCGATTAATCACACGACCAACCCTATCAACACACTTCAAGCACATTTTGCTTTTTTATGAATCGATTAATTTTTAAGGTATAAAAAAGCAAAAAGAGCTTGATTTTGCCGACGCAAGAGCCAATAATGAATTGATTTAATAAGCGGCTTCGCCGCAACCTCTGAAAATATATTTCAGCTATTAAAATCAGATAAAAGGGGAGTAAATACTAATAATTCTTAAGATTTTTTTTAAAGTCTTATTCTTCAGGCTGCTTGAATAGAAAATAGTTCATATCCCTTGAAAGTAAAAGTTCCAGTAAGTTCAGGAAGTGTGTACCTGTTGAACAAATATGGTACTTATAGTTTTGCGGTAGTTCCTTTACTAATGCTTCACAGCATTTATAAGTATTTCGGATTTTTGCTGTAATCCGTTTTGATCCGTTCATGTATAATATTTCAATATGAAATTTTGAAATTTCCATATACATAACAGGTTGTAAATTATTTGTTCCGTTTATTGCCTGAACATCCAGTTCAAACAATTTATTTTTACAGCCTTTCATAATTGTAAATTATATTAGTTCTACATTTGCTTAATCCCAATCAGAAAATTCATTTGATGCCTTTTTAATAGTATATTTAATATTAAATCGGATTAGCAAATCAATAATTTCAGCATAATGCAAAGTCATTGCGGTAATAATACATCTGCAATTCCTTGGCAGGTCAAGTAGCAAATCCATACAGCCAAAATCATTGTTTATATATTTTTTGACTTTGGCTTTTGGAGAAAGATAGAAACGAGTTTTAATAAAATTTCTTGAAACAATAATTGAAACACTTTTTTGAAGATTGTTTAAAACAGGGCTTTGTGTTGTTTTAGAAGCTTTTTCTGCGGTATTTTCAAAAGTGGTTTTCATAACTCTTAAATTTAATACTAAGATACAAGCTTAATATAGCAAATCCAACAGCATTTTACGTAAAAAAAGATTTAAGAAAAATAAGCAATTTGTTTAATTATTCATGTTCGTAGAGAATAGTTGATTCGTCTCGTTTTTTATTAAGCCACTATAATTTTGAATACACCAGTCTTTTAGTTCATCTGTATTTTCATCTTTTAACCAGATAATAAATTTTCTCAATTCTTTTTTAAATAGGTTCTCGTCAAAGCTCATTCTGACAAGAATAAATTTTGCAAAATCTATCATAATTTTAAATTTCTATGTGTTATTTTGTAGAAAAATAAGCAGGGTGTTTTTGGCCATAAAAACACCCTACCTTGCAGTAGTTATATTTATAAAACAACTACTGAATTTTCAGAATATCCGACCCCTGAAGGCACGTATTTATCTGCGTTCAGGTCATTCAACCAGTGTGTGTGGTCAATCAGGTAGCGAAACTGGTATTCTTTTCCCGGTTCAAGTTCCAACTCAGTTAGAAATTTTCCATCTTTAGTTTTTTTCAGAGGAGTTTCTTTAACATTCCAGTTATTAAAATCCCCGAGAAGTTGCACAGTTGCAACTGATTTTACAACTCTTTTAGGTACACTAAAAGTAACCTTGCAAATAGATTTTGTTTTTAGATACTGCTTTTTTATACTCATAAAATTTAAATTGTTATATGTTCACATTGTTAATAATAAAATTCTCTAAATCCATGTTCATTGCTTACAGAAGCTCCACGTTTTAAATCGTTATGGTTTCCCTTCTGTTCTTCATGGTTTGCTTTCTCTGTAACGTAAGATGTACTGTTCGATTGATTTTTGTCTTTCGGCAAACAGAACATAGTCTTACTATCTTTTTCTGTTTTTGAAAACTGCTTTAACGAGTTCATGATTTAAAAATTATTGTTAATTGTATAGCAAAAATAGTTACAGAAACATCAATTTTTCTACGCATTTGTTTGAATTTTATTTTTATTTTATTTAATGCTTTACGCATTTTGCCTATAAATAGCAATAGAAATATTCATATATTTGTATTGATAATGTTAAAATTATATTTATGTGTGAATCCTGAATTTAAACCAACATAAACCAATAAACAATCTCATGAAATCAGGAAAAAAAATAGCCAAGATAAAAGAAGCCGAATTAAGCATAAATTATCAGGCAGTGTATAAATTACTGTTAGATAAAAATAAGCTACTGGATTCGATAATGGAGACAATGGGCGACGGGCTTAGCATTCAGGATTTGGATATGAGGATTGTTTATCAAAATAAATTTATGATTGACAACTTTGGAGATCATGCAGGAGAATATTGTTATTCCGTATATGAAAACCGGGATAAAGCATGCGAAGGCTGTCCGATACAGATGGCATATAAAGATGGAAAGGTTCATCAGGCCTTACGAATTGGCATTACCAGAAATGGCGTTCCTTTTCGGTTTGAAAATATCGCTTCGGTATTAAAAGACAAACATAATAATATTGTTGCAGGAATGGAACTATGCAGAATAGTTGAAGAAAGAGAAAAAGTCAAAGAGATGCTTCAGAAATCAGAAAATGAATTACAAAAACTTAATACAGATCTGGAAAATAAAGTGGCAGAACGAACTACTGAACTTGCCGATATCAATAGTGAATTACAAAAAGTAATTGCATCCAAGCAAACGGTAATTGAAAAAGAAAAAGAACTGAATATGCACAAATCATATTTTATTTCTGTCATTTCACATGAATTTAGAACACCTCTTTCCGGTATAAAATCGAGCATTGATCTATTTGAACGATACGAGCAAAATTGGGATTCAGAAAAGAAAAAACAATTATACAATAGTATTCATAGCGGTATTAATTACATAAAATTTTTATTAGATGATGTAACGCTCGCCGGAGAAGCTTTTCAGAATGAACTTTCTTTTATACCGCAACAGGTAAACATAGCAATTTTTTTAAAAGAAATCTTAAGTGAAACAAACAATTTATTTGAATTAAAAAGTAACATCAAATTTAAATCAGATATAAAAACAAATGAATTATTAATAGATAGTAATTTGTTACATCGTGTACTTTATAATCTTTTGTCAAATGCTGTTAAATTTTCCAATAATACAGAAGATGTCATATTTGATGTTACAGAACTTCCTGAAAAGAAACTGAAATTTATAATAACAGATAAAGGTATTGGTATTCCTGACAATGATAAAAAAAATATTTTTGAACCTTTTTACAGGGCAAAAAATGCTGAGACTATTAGAGGGTTAGGAATCGGTCTTTCAATAGTAAAACAATGTGTTAACTTGCACAACGGTTCAATTGATGTTGTAAGTAAAGAGAATTTCGGAACAACTGTAACCCTTATTATTCCATTTGATACCCATGTCATTTAACAAAACCTTTGTCATTTATTAAAATTATTTCGGCCTATATTAATGAAAAACAATTTATTGAATTAGTCTGTTTTAAACCCAATTTAAAATAATGGCTTATGAATAAATTTTTAAACAAATCCAAGGAAGAACTCATAAACGAATTGCAGAAACTGGAGCAGGAAGTAAATAATTTGAAAGAAAGCGAAGGACGGTATAAAACTTTTTTCAATTCTACTTCCGATTTTGCATTTATAAAAGATGAAAAATTTCGATATATTCTGGTGAATAAAGCGAATTTAGATTTTTTTGGTTTAACGGAGAATGAAGTTTATGGTAAAACCGATTGGGAACTCATGCCGGATATTGCAGTTATATGCCACAAAAGTGATCAGGAAGTAATACAAAAAAATGAAACAATTATTATTGAAGAAACTGTAGGGGGAAAAATCTTTGAAACACGCAAATTTCCTATTTTATTTAATAATGGCAAAATAGGTACAGGCGGATTTGTAAAAGATATTACCGCACAAAAGCAAGTTGAAAAAACATTAATTGAAAGTGAAAAGAAATTCCGTGCAACTTTCGAGCAGGCTGCTGTTGGTGTTGCTTTGTTAAACACTAGAACAGGTCAGTTTGTTAGTATTAATCAAAAGTATTGTGATTTTATCGGTTATTCAATGTCTGAAATGTTACAAAAAACATTCATGGATATTACCCACCCCGAAGATGTTCAAACCAATATTAATAAGAACAGTGAGTTAATAGATGGTCTGCTTTCTGAATTTTCATATGAAAAACGATATGTCTGTAAAGATGGGAAAATAATTTGGGGCAGACTAACTATTTCACCTTTATGGAAACAAGGGGAGAATCCCCATGAGTATTTTCATATTGCAATAGTCGAAAATATTACTGAGAGTAAGCTTACCGAGGAAGCATTAATTGAAAGCGAAGAAAAATACCGAAATCTTGTAGAGCTTGCCGCTGACGGCATCATTATTATCCAGAACGGTATTGTAGTATTTGCAAATGATGCAATGATTAAAATGGGAAAGTACCCCAAAGAAGAAGTCATAGGTTCGCCTTTTCTGAAATTTGTCGCCGAAGATAAAAAAGATGAAATTAAACAAATGCATATTACACGGGCAAAAGGAGAGCCAGTTCCTTCAAGATATGAGACTGTATTACATAACAGTGAAAACGAAAAGGTAGACGCAGAAATAAGTATTTCCGAAATTACTTTTCGTTCGGAAATGGCTTTTCTTGCCATTATACATGATATCACCGAAAACAAGTTTCATAAAGAAAATCTACAAAAATCAGAAGAAAAGTACCGTATGATTTCTGAAAATGCTTCTGATATTATTTGGACAATGGATATAAATACAGGGAAATTCACTTATTTCAGCCCTTCAGTAAAACAAATACGTGGCTATACGCCGGAAGAAGCCATCGAATTATCTTTAGAAAAAACAGTAACACCGGGTTCTTATCAAAAACTTATGAAAGTGTTTAATGAAGAAATGAGAAATAATAATATTTTATCTTTAGATTCCAATCGTACGATCTTACTTGAATATGAGCATATATGCAAAGATGGTTCTATAAATATAATGGAAACAAGAATCAGTGCCATCAAAGATATAAATGGAAAGCCTGTAGCAATACAAGGCATTTCAAGAGATATTACCGAACGCAGGAAAGCGGAGGATTCCCTGCGAACAAGCGAAAGACAACTGGCAAATGCAATGCATATTGCAAAATTAGGATATTGGGAATACAATGTAGCAAAAGACCTGTTTACTTTCAATGACCATTTCTATGCTATTTTTCGCACTACTGCGGAACAGGAAGGTGGGTACGAGATGACATCTGCCTGCTATGCCAGACGTTTTGTTCACCCCGATGACATGTCAGTGGTTGGCATTGAGATTCAAAAAGCCCTTGAATCCTCTGATCCAAATTACAACCGTCAGATTGAACATCGCATCATCTTTGCTGATGGTGAAATCGGCTACATCATTGTTCGCTTTTTTATCGAAAAAGATGAAAATGGCTGTACGGTCAAAACCTATGGTGCCAATCAGGATATCACCGAGCGCAAGCAGGTAGAAGAAGCTTTTCGGGAGAGCGAACAAAAATTTCGCAGCTATATAGAGGATGCACCCGATGGCATTTATGTTCTTGATAATACTGGTCAGTATATTGGAGCTAATCAGGCAGGCTGTAGTATTGTTGGTTATTCTGCTGAAGAACTTCAAAAATTATCAATCCGGAATTTGACTTCCGATGAATTTCTTGAAGAAGGTTTAGTTCATTTTAAAAAAATTATCGAAACAGGGAAAGCAGATTTTGAAATTTTGTACAAACACAAAGGCGGTTCAAAACGATGGTTATCTATTAGTGCTGTTAAACTTTCCGAAAGCACTATACTTAGCTTTGCAAAAGACATTACCGAACGCAAACAAACAGAAAAAGAATTGGCTAACTACAGAAATCATTTGGAAGAATTGGTAAAAGAACGTACCGCAGAATTAGAAATTGTCAACTCAACAAAAGATAAATTTTTCTCCATCATTGCACACGATTTAAAAAATCCATTTGCAGGGATACTATCCTCATGCGAATTATTAAAACGCAGCATAATAAAGCAGGATATGGTTAAAATCGAAAAGCATACAAACACTATTCAAACCTCGTCTAAAAATGCGTATGCTCTTCTCGATAACATTCTTAACTGGTCAAGGTTGCAGATGGGAAAATGTCAGGTTAACAAAGAAAAAAACAATATTCATTCATTAATCATTGATTCTATTGCGAGTTTGCAGGTTATCGCATCCATGAAAGAAATTAAACTTATTCTTTCAACTAATAAAAAAGTATACACATTATTCGACAAAGAAATGTTCAATACAATAATTAGGAATCTTATTACAAATGCCATTAAATTCAGCAATAAAGGACAAAATATTTATATAGGAGTATGCGAACTCAACGAAAAACAACTTAAAATTTCAGTCAAAGACGAAGGTGTTGGCATGAGCAAAGAAATTTTATCTAAACTTTTTAATGTAGATGTTTCAAATACAAATTATGGGACAAACAATGAAAAAGGCACAGGTTTAGGTTTGTTGTTATGCAAAGAATTTGCTGAAAAAAACAATTCCGAAATTATTGTCGAAAGCGAAGAAGGCAAAGGGAGTACATTTAGTTTTAATGTTGAAAAAGTTGAAGAATAAATTTACCTGATATTTTTTCATTTTCCAAAAATTCATTATTTTTGTATTCATAAACCATTAAAATTTATAATTATGGCAGTAAATACAGAATCTGGTAATGCAAAAAATGCAGCAAATGTCAGTAAATTATTAGTTGATGTAAAATCTTTTGGTTCTGCTTTCGACCCAAGCGCAGATGAAATCAAAATTGCTGCTTTAGAAGCATTAAATACAAATCTTAATGTTTCGTTAACTTTAGTCCGTGATACTTAATACTCCCTATAAAAATGCTACAAATGCTCGTCAGGATGTATTTAAAAAATTAAGCAAATACACTACCCGAATATTTAAAGCATTAAAAGCAAGTGGTGCAACAAAAAAAGAAATGACTGACGGCGCAGGTATGGAGAAAAAAATTCAGGGAAAAAGAATTACTCCAAAAAATGCTTTAGATTCTTTTATTGAAAGTACCCATAAAACAATGACAAGTACACAACCAACAGATAGTTCAACATCTGCTGATACTGTAAAAGAAATAGTAAATCATTCAGCTTCACAAATGGGATTTGATAACAGAATAGAAAATTTCAAAAAATTTACTTCTTTTCTGGCAGGGATTCCAAAATACAATCCAAATGAAGCAGATTTAAAAGTTACTGCATTAAATGCTCATGCTTCAAAATTAGATACATTAAACGATACTGCAAATACTGCTTTCGTTCCTTATGCTAATGCAAGGATTCAACGTGATAAATATTTATATGCAGACGTTACAGGCGCACATGATATAGTTCAACAAGTGAAAAATTATGTTGCAAGTGTATTTGGTGCAACTTCACCTGAATATAAACTTATTTCAAAAATCACAATCAAGAAACCAGGAAAGAAATAAACTGGTTCAAAAAAGGATTTACTATACTCAAAAAGGGAATAAGTATTAGTAATTTGGTAACAACCTTATGCAAAAAAGAAATCGCTTTCAGCAATAAGGAAATGCCAATATTCAAAAAGGGATTAAACCTATGAAATTTGGAAATAGGTTTTAGCAAAAAAGAAATAACCGCATGTAAAAAGGAAATAGACATGCGCAAAAAAGAAATAAGGGTGCGCAACTTGGAAACAGCCATGCGCAACCCTTTCTTTTTAAGGTACAACAGAATGATTATTAATTAAATACGTGAATTTTTAATCACACCGGCTGACCTTTCCACCAGCACAATTTCAACCACATTTTGTTTTTCGCTCCAAGCCACCCGATAAGCCGTAAAAAACAAAAAGAGGTTTCATTCTTTGCCGTACCCTTCGCCAAAAGCGGAATTTTATTTAATTATTTGCCCTCTCAAAAAAAAAAAAAACGCAATCACACTACCAATCCCTCAAAATAATATCGTCAAAAGATAAAATGACTATATTTGATTGATAATAAAACAAAAAAAATGATTGATGAAAGTCGCACGAAACGATAACACGGTGTTAGAATCATGCCATTTATATTGATATGCTAGGCTTCGCCATCGCAATAGGTCTAAGGTAAATGGCACGCTTCCAACACCCAACCGTTACCAACAAGCTGTGGTGAGGCTCTTTTGAGAGATTTGCACGATGCGAGAAATTAACGAATTTTTTGCCAACGCTATTGCCTGATAGGCATGTTGGCTGACCCGCAAACGGAATAGCAGCC
>Ga0208863_1001979_pt1 | contig 11351 bp, 14 predicted proteins | sample RifOxyD3_FD_184040 | JGI IMG/M metagenome (GOLD analysis project Ga0208863, IMG submission 184040) | Soil microbial communities from Rifle, Colorado - Rifle Oxygen_injection D3 (SPAdes) | ecosystem: Environmental > Terrestrial > Deep subsurface > Rock core/Sediment | place: Rifle, Colorado...
TGACCGGTGGTTGGACCAAAGAAAACTCTCAGTGATAATGCTCGAGGAAAGGTATTTGCTATACATGCGAAGCTTATCTCTCTGGCTGCCAAATCCGGAGGTGATCCAGCCATGAATCCTGTGCTCTATGATGCTCTCGAAAAGGCTCGCAAAGCGAATGTTCCTGCGGATAATATCGAACGAGCTATCAAAAAATGAACCGGAGTAGATAAAGATTCTGCAGAAATCGACGAGATTATCTACGAAGGATATTCTCCCGGGGGAGTGGCGATTGTCGTGAAAACATTGACCGATAATCGAAACCGAACAGCAAAAAATATGCGTCATACTTTTTCCCAGTATGGAGGAAATCTCGGAGAAACTGGTTCCGTATCTTCATTCGCTTTCAAATACCAAGGATATATAGAAGCTCCTGTTGGAGCTCATTCCATAGACCAATGGGAAGAATGGATCATAGAATCGGGAGCGAGCGATTACGAATTCCTGGAAAAGAATACCAAAGTCCGTATTTCCACGGAACGAACGGATTTAATGGGAGTAGTAAAATTCCTCAAAGGACAAGGAATTATTCTTGATAGTTATGGACTCGAATATGCAGCAACAAACCTGGTAAATCTCGATGACTCAGAGAAGATTCTTAAACTCTATGCTCTTCTCGCCGATTTCGAAGATGATGATGATGTGGAGCAAGTATGGCACAATGCGGAAATCGATCCGGAACTCTGGCAAAAGGCGGAAGAGGCGATGAATAAAACTCGTTTTCGTACCTAGTTAGATTTTGACAAAATCACCGAAATCTATACACTTCCTCTAAATATCTTTTTAATTATATTCTTTTATGTCCGATTCTCCTGTAGTTACTTCCCAAACAGCTACTCTTTTCGCGGAACTTACATCAGTTCATCCTCTTTCCACGTTTGATGAAGGAATATTTCTTGATCTTCTTGAACATTCTCTTTCGCTTTCTGTGAGTGAAAAGAAACGGGTAATTGATGCAATCCCAACTCTTTCTCAGTTCCAGATTGATGAACTTACGAAGGTATTTGCTGATGAACGCGAAGAATTTAAAAAACTCCTTTCCAAGGAAGGGGATACTATCAAGGAACTTGTTGTAAAAGCACGTGAATGATGGAATCAACTCGGAGAGATTTATATTCAAGAGCGGGCACAAAAAGCAAGACAAAATGAAGATCAAGCGAAAATTGATGAAATGAAGAAGAGTCTCGGGATTTAATAATAGATTTAAGAGAAATATGAGTGGATCCCCGGGTCTTCGTTGCACTACGCCCGAGGATGACGGGGATTCTCATTTCGTCATTCTCGCGAATGCGGGAATCCAGCCCACTTGGACTATTTAATTACTTATAATCTTTCATGCCTCTTCATCTCCAAAATACCTTCACTCAAACGAAAGAACGTTTTAAACCTATTCGTCAGGAACTCGTAAAAGTGTACTATTGCGGACCGACCCCGTACAATTTTGCGCACATAGGAAATCTCCGTGCGTATCTTTTTTCTGACTCAGTTGTTCGAACACTCCGTTACCTCGGGTACAAAGTTCAGACAGTTATGAATGTGACGGATATTGATGATAAAACCATTCGTGATAGTCAAAAAGAAGGCGTATCACTTCAGGAATTTACCCAGAAATATACAGGTCTTTTCCTTGAAGATATCAAACATCTGGGCATTGTTCCTGCTGATACAATTGTACCGATCTCGACGGTTATCGACACGATGGTAGAAATAATTCAGAAGCTTTTGGATAGAGAATATGCGTATCTTGCGGATGATGGAAGTATTTATTATTCCATAAAAAAGTTTCCGAAATACGGAAAGGAATGAAATCGAGCGTACGAATCAATAACGATGAATATGAGAAAGAAAACGTTGCGGATTTTGTGCTCTGGAAAGCGTATGACAGCGAAAAAGATGGACCAAATTTCTGGGAAGCGAGGTTTTTTGTAGATCAAAATATACAAGAAAATGTGACTATAAAAGGTCGTCCTGGTTGGCATATCGAGTGTAGCGCTTGTAATCTCAAACACTTCGGTCCAGAAATCGATATCCATATGGGAGGAATCGACAATATTTTTCCACATCATGAGAATGAGATCGCTCAGAGCGAAGCATATAGTGGCAAGAAATTCGCCAGATATTGGATGCATTCTGGACATTTGCTCGTGGAGAATAAAAAGATGGCGAAATCGGCTGGTAATTTCTACACGCTCGCGGATATCGTTGTAAAGATGTCAAACGAAAAACCGGAGATGGTGTACCGAGGATTTCGGCTTATGAATCTCCAGACCCGCTATCGAGAGAGTTTTAATTTCACTTTTGACCGACTTACGGCAGCGATTGCGACCGTGAAAAGCTTCGATGAAGTTTTGAAACGCCTCAAACATTATACTCCGGCATCTGGGAAAATATTTCGGGATTTTAGAGAAAAATTACAAGAATATATCCAGGCATACATTGAAAAACTTGAGGATGATATAGGAACTCCAGAAGCTCTCACAATCGTATTCGATTGCTTCGGGTTTATCAATAGTGGAATCGACAGTAATTCCTTTTCTCTTGAGGAAAAGAATGCAATTATCGACCTACTCCATTCCTTCGATGAAGTTCTCGGACTTTTTGATTTTTCTCTTCTGGAGTCCACTGAAATTCCAGCAGAAATAGAACTCCTTCTTATGCAGCGAAATGAGGCGAAAGCACAAAAAAACTATCCGCTTGCGGATAGTCTGCGTGCTCAAATAGGGGAAAATGGGTACAAAATCGTGGATGATAAGGGCGGAAGTCACGTAGAAAAAGTTTAAGAAGAAGTTCTCATCCGTTTCTTAAACAGAAAGAAAAGACCGACAATCGTGAGGTCTTTTTTTTGTAAAAGACGGTTATATCGTTCTATGTCGCTATCGAGAAAAAGTATTTCCTTAGAAATTGTATTCTCGTAGAATATGATGAAATTTCGGATATAGAGGAAATTTCCATTCGTGTTCAGGTCTCGCATCCGTGCAGAAACCTTCATGAGGAAAAGAAATTCACGATGTATACGACTGTTATTCTCGAGTATATCGTAAATGCTTCAAATATTGGAAATGATAGCAACTTTATGGAGATGGATAATCTCGAGGAATATATCTTTATAGGCAGTCTTTTTGGACATTATCTCTATAAATGCGGGAATCTTGTCTATCTTTTCTTTATAGAGCGAGATAATTTTTTGCTCTCGTCTTTTTATGCTTCTTCCGAGAAAAATGATCTGAAAAGAGAAGACTATAAAAACTATAGAAAGAAGACTTACGACCGCGAGGAGGATATTTACATACATAGATGGAGAAATAAAGTTACATTTCCAAAACTTGAGTATATAGAAAATCGGAAATTTTGGAAATATTTTTTCTTTTTATTATATTTTCCGTATACTCGTTTTTATACCTATTACGAAGTAGTTTTTATATTTTCTTGTTTTCTCCGAAATCTGCGAAACTTAACCGTCTGCGAAACTTAACCGTCCCGAATACTCGGGACTGGGATTCGGACACGATCTCGATTTTTCCGAAATACAAAAAATATAAAAACCATTTAATATATATAAACTGAGCCACTGTTTCTATGAAACGCCATGAACTTTTTTTCTGAATTATCAAGGTACCCATCGAGGCAGGTATTATTTTCCTTGCATTTTTTCTCGCTCGCGATATCCGTCTCGTGACTGATCTCATACCGGACGTACATCTGCCTGTCCAGACCGTGAGTACAGAAAGTCTTGTAAATTTTGCTCTGGTCGGATCTCTCGTATATATACTTCTCTCGGCATTTTCCGGTCTTTATAAGATGCGGATATATCAATCAAAAATTCAGGAATTTCAGGATATACTCCTTATTTCGCTGTATTGGTTTTTTATCTATATTGCCATACTCTATCTCTCTTTCGGATTCATCTATACTGAGCAGATTCCTCGTTTGATTGTATTATTTTCAGTCATAATCAGTACGATGCTTGTTATACTCGAACGAGGTATTTTGAGCAAGATTGAAACAAGTCTCATACAAAAGTGAATACTCGAAAGAACTAAGATTCTTCTCATTGTTCGAACAAATGAGAAAGATATTATCGAGACCATTCGGGAATCCGCAATGTACGAGATTTTCGGATATGCTCAGAAAGAAAAAATCGATGGTCTGGATATTCCCTATATTTCTTGAGTAAAACAGGTAATATCTGCTATTCAATCACATAGAATCGATGAGATTCTCGTAGTGCAAAGCGATTTTATACGGGAAGAGATACAGGAGATATTCGAGTATGCCCGAATATACGGTGTACGCTACCGTTATATCGCCAATTCTTTCGAAACGACCAAAATCAATACCGAGATTTCTTTTCTCGGAAAGATTCCCGTTATCGAGATAAAAAACATAGGACTTACTCCATGGTGACGGATATGGAAAAGAGTATTCGACATTATTTTTTCTTTTATTACTCTTATCTGTCTTTTTCCGGTTTTCCTCGTAGTTGCTGTCATTATCTATTCACAAGATAGATACAATCCTTTTTACAAGAGTCAGAGAGTTGGAAAGAACGGCGAATTATTTCAGATGTATAAATTCCGTTCCATGCGGATAGATGCAGAAAAAGAAAAACGGAAATTGCTTTCGAAAAATGAACGAAAAGACGGACCGCTTTTTAAGATAGAAAATGATCCGCGAATTACAACGTTCGGAAAATGGATTCGAAAATTTGATATCGATGAACTTCCGCAGCTCTATAACGTTCTCATCGGAAATATGAGTCTTATAGGTCCACGACCACACTTGAAGGATGAAGTAAAACTTTATAAAGAATACCAGAAACGAGTACTGACTCTCAAACCGGGAATCACCGGAATGGCGCAGTCTCACGGACGACACGAGAATACTTTCGATGATGAAGTACGACTCGATACTTTCTACATAGAAAACTGGAGTTTACTTCTGGATATGAAGATACTTTTCAAGACGGTCTGAGTTATACTCGCAAGAAAAGGAAGATAAGAAAAATCTCTAAATTTTTAGTAAAATTCATCATTTATTATATTTTCTATTTTTATTTCTATGTGAGCCTGAGATTATACTCCGTCTGCGTCCGGTCGTGCAAAACCTATAACCAAAGCCCAGCTTCGTAAAATGCAGGAGGATTATGCTCGTGCCGAAGCGCTTTCGAAAGAAGCTCTGGAACAGGAAAAAAAAGAAAAAGAAAAAGCAAACCATGAGATGAATGACTTGCTCGGAGATGTGTTTTAAACGAGATCTTATAAATTATCGCTATAGGTTATGAAAAAGATTTTCTTTTTAGTATCCAGTCTTCTTTTGGTCATTTTACTATCGAGTTGTTTTAATCAAGAAGTAAAAGTAGAACCTAAAACAAGGGAATATTATAAAGATTTTAGAAAGAAATGCGATTCGTCGAGTTGTTGTTTATCTTCCGTTAATAACGCCGAACAGGTTAATTCGTTTATTTACGATGGAGATAGTTATAGTCGTGTTGCGATGTGCCCCGAGGGATTTCATCCTACTATGAATAAATGTCCAGAGAGTTATGTTTGGTGCATTCCTGTTGATAGGAAATAAAATTATCGATCGAGCTTCTACCAGTCTTTTTTACCATCATCTGTTGGGAGTATATCCTGAAAAAAAGAGTCGTTTCCGAAGAAATTACGTATCTGATCGGAAATACTTCCCACTTCTCCTGGTTTCTCAGGATTTAGGAATTTCCCGTTCTGTTTCTCGAATTGTTTCAATCATTCAAGATATTTCTGTACCTCCTGTCGATCCGTATCGGATAGAGGTATATCATTGTTCGTATTCTGTCATCCGACAGGATTGTAGCTTCCTCCGTTCGACCAATTCTGTCCAGATTGTGTCTGAACTTTTTCGCTTCCTGTTTCAGATTTTTCCGCTTCTTCTTTATTTTCCTCTTCAGAACCGGTCGTACTTCCTGTCTGATTCGTCTGTTTTTCTGTTCCAGATCCTGTTTTTTCCTCTTCTTCCTCTTTCTTTTTTTGTTCCTGTTCTATTTTTTCTTTTTGAAGTTTCTCTTTCACAAAAGCGAGATTTTCTTCCGTTTCGGAATCGGTTCGAATAGCGAGCGATTTCGTGTAGCTACCGATCGATTTTTCCCAGAAATATATTCGTTTTTCGTTTTGTTCCAGTTCACCAAGGCGGTAGAATGTATTTCCTAGATTATAGAGCGTATCGGCGGAGAGAAGAGTATTTCCAGAAGGGTTTCTGAGCACTTCTGTATAGTGTTTTTCTGCGTCTAATAGACTGTTCTTTCGATACGACACATCGCCGAAAGTCCCTCGTAGAGAGCCGTAAATCGCCCCAGTATTATAGAGGAGAACAAAGAGAATGAGAGTGAAGAGAAAAATTATAAGACGTTTCATCGTTTCGGAAAAGAAGAAGGAAATAATAGGAATACAAGGAAAAAGAAAAAACTTAAAATAATAAGTATTTGTACGGTTTTATCATTCGTATTGTCTCATGAAACAGTTATTTGGTGACGGGTAATGGAATTGAGCGAATTTCCCAGATATTTTTCTATAGAAGTTCCTTCTATGTAGGTTCACTTTCCCGCATCGGCGAGATTCCTGAGACTTTCCCTATTCAGTCATGAAAGAACCGTTTCTCACTCGAATTTTTTATAAACCGTATCTCCGAAAGGATTTGTTCCAACGGGAATAGGTGAGGGTTTGGTTTTTCCTATGCCGACAGTCGAGAGAATAATATTTTTCCCTTGCAAGACACTTTTTATCGAACTCATATCGGGCGAATCTTCACTATCTCCGCCATCGCTCAGAAGTACTATAGTATGAGCAATATTATCCTTGGTTTCGAATCTCTCTGTAGCGAGTTTGAGAGCATCCAAAAAATCGGTTCCGCCGGTTGAAATACTTCCCGAATCTATATTTGCGAGAAAAGTAAGTAGGGAAGAATGGTCGGATGTAAGTGGAGAAACGAGTCTCGATACTCCTGCGAAAACAATAAGTCCATAACGATTCTCAGGATGGGAAATCATAAAGTTCTCTATCACGGATTTTGCCCGGGCAATTCGGGAAATGGTAGTACTGTTTTCGGATACATCCCGAACGTCCATACTTGTCGAAATATCCAGAAGCCAAACACAATCAATTCCATCGGACATTACAGGCGAACTATTCATAAGTCCTGTCGGTCCGAGAAAAACGATACCGATGAGGAAAATAGAAAGAATAAGACTTATGAACCGTATGAGAGTAAATCGTTTATTGATAATATAATTGGTAGTTTTTTCATGAGCAAGAAAATATTTTCCCGATCGAAAAAATATCATCCAAAAAACTATTAGAAGAAAGAAAGAGACGAGAAATATATGAGGGAAGTCGAAAGACGAAAAATACATAAAATGAGATACGATTTTTTACATAAAACCAAGAAAACTAACATAACTTCCGAGAATGAGACAGAAAACTCCAGCCATTCTTATAATATTTTCACTGAAATTTATTTTCTGAAAAGTTTGTATCGTCCATCGAGGGAAGACAAGTATCAAGATACCTTTGATAACTGCAATATAACCGAGAATAGTAATCACGAGAAATGTATTTTGACTTTCGAGAATCAAAAGTCCCATAAGAGCTGCAAGAAATCCTCATATATAAAGCGTCATCAGATTTTTTGAAATATCCCGCATCATGGCTTTATATTCACGAGCATGAAATAAAAGTCCGATACTTATTATGATAAAAAGGGGTCATATAACCCGGGATATAAAAAGAGCTGTTTCCATAGACATAAAATGTTATGAATAAGAATCGCTTTCCAAGCATTAATTATAAGCAAATCTCCAAAATAGCAAATATTATTCAGAGGCATATGTAGAGCGGTTTCCCCTTTGAATTTAGGGGACAAATATCTTTTTTTGAAATTTTTTTTGACATTCCGGGCTTTTTCTATAATATACGCGGGCTTTCTTTTCCAGAAAGATATATTCCTCGGTAGCTCAGTGGTAGAGCAAACGGCTGTTAACCGTTGGGTCATAGGTTCGAATCCTATTCGGGGAGCCATAAAGAACTTCAAGCAGAAATCTCAGACTTTGTCTGGGATTTTTGTTTTTGTGTCCCGGCAGTAACGAGCATATCAAAAGGCTTTTTCCATTCTGTAATAATTTCTCCATCTAAAAACTTTTGGTTCGAAACCATTGAGAGGAGGAGTTTTCTTTTTGGTTCGAATGATTCTGAAGGATCTCCGGAGAATACAGTTTTTGCCTCAAAAAGAGTATTTATGATCATCCATGATTTTTCAAAAGTTTCTTTAAATTCCTCTTCCATATTGATTTTCTCGGCACTCTTCTTAGCTATTTGATCATCATAATTCTCAACAAGTGCATCCAAATCGATTTTGCGCTTTGGACTGATGGTATCAGTGCTATAAACATCATCAAGAACCTTATCCTTTTTCTCTTCAAGCTCTTTAATTATTTCGTCGCAATGCCGGATTTTTGCTCGGATGTCCTTTTTTTGTTTTTCCCATTCCGTGTACATCAACTTCTTAAGAACCCGAAAGAGGCCATCGGATATGGTGATTTTTGCAAGCTCGGCCTCGATGAGAGATTCTATAAACTCAGCAGGGATATATTTTGTAGTCTTTGATTTTCAGTTATAGCTATATGTGTGCTCGGAACCTTTAGCAAAGGAATAATAACGACGCTTCTCAACTTTCCATTTCTTCTCTGAAAAAACCTCTCCGCAATGAGAGCAAGCCTCAATTTCTTTTTGAGAGAATCTCTCTTTGCATTTTGGACAAGTTGATCTCTTTTTATCATCAGGGAAAGCAGGGATTCAAGTTTTTCCACATAATAAAATACCTTTCAATAAATCGGCGTATTTTACGTCTTGAATTATACTATGTTTATATCCTTTCTTCTGAAGAAGTAATTGTGCTGATTCAAACATTTCATCCGTTATCATGGCCGGATGCAAACCAACAATCCATTCATCTGCACTCTTTATCTTCCCTGCATAGTATTGATTACGAAACATTGATCTATAGGCACTCGCGGAAGGTATTTGTCGACTTAGGCTATCGTTTTTATAAGAGGCAATATAGGTTATTCCCATCTCCTTTCATTTTTCCGCTATTTCAGAAACCGTATATTTCCCGGTTAAAAATAATTCCCATAGATCCTGGAGCATTTGGAAATTTTCTCCATCTTTTTCGATGGATCTTTGTCATTTTGTAACTCCGATATTCCTATATCCCATAGGAGCCTGATACGTGGTCGCTCACTGCGATGCTCTATGAGACATACCAGATCGGGTATTTTCCCCACGAAGATCATTTTCGTATTTGGAAATGGATAACAATAATCCCAGGGTGAATTTATCAAGATATGAAGTCGTGAACTGTCATTTGGTTGTTATGATACATTTAATATGTTCTTGATCGAGACAATGAACAAGATGGCCAGTATCAATGGGATTTCTAGAGAGTCTTGAGGGCTCAGTGGCTAGAATCGCATCATATTTTCATTTTTTAACTCTTCCGATCATCTCATTAAAACCAGGACGATCAATTTTCTTTGCAGATCTTTCCTCTTTAATTATATCCTTTTCAGGATCCATTATTTTAATTTGTTTTTCCGATGGGTTGTTTTGATTATGATATTCAATTAACTCTTGGATATCTTTCCATTGTCTATCCAGGGAATGTACTTGCTTATCTTCGTGATCATCGGTAGATTTTCTGATATATACAACGGTTCTTAGCATATTATTTTATATTAAAGACTATATTTTTCCGTATTTTACTATGGTTCTTCATTTTTCAAAATAAAAAATCAAACAAAACAAAAACCCGAGAATTCTCGGGTTTTTGTTTAACAGCTAATAATATCAGACATAAGCGTCCGAAGGTTATCACCTGCCTCCTTCACGTACTCTTTAGAGAGAACTGTACCCGTAATGAGTTCAAGTTCTTTCTTGAGATCACGAAGGAACTCGTCTTCCGACGAATATGCAGACATTCAGTCCATGATAGATTGAAGCGATTCCATGGAGAGACTATCTCCACAAGAATCTGTCCGTAAATGAGGAGACGTATAATCTCCTCGAGACTATATTACTCCTTTTCTAGTTTTTTCAAAGTGGTTTGAATATCGTGAATCGCAGAAACCTCTCAAACGTCGTTTGTATGTATTCGGAGTTCTCTATTTGGTTGTTTTAAAAGTTCATGTACCTTTGTAGTTTTGGGATTCTTATACACTACCTCTGTATTTTTGTCTTTAAATCGTTTTTCAAGCTCTTTTTGGAGCGTTTTTTGAATATAGGTATTCCGGTCCTGTTTTGTGTCATAACCGACTGCCCTGAGGATTTTATTAGCTGATATGATGATATTGGCCGACTGATCAACCAGATATCCTTCTTTTACAAATGTCATGAAGAAAACTTCATCCTGAAAGACTCGAATAGTTCCGGTCAGGTCAATAACTAAAAAACATATTTTTCCCTCCTTTACATCATGGATGATCTTATCAATAGAGGTTGGCTCAAAAGTGCTATTCTTTATGTTCTCAATACTTGCATCCATACTATATCGGTGGAGATACGAAGAAATTCGCTCAATAGCTTCGATTTTTAAGCCAAGAAGATGGAGTTCAAGATAAAGCTGTAGCTCAAAGGCCTCCTGGAGATTTAGATGCTCTTTTGGGCCATTGGGAAAGATGTGGGAGATAATTCCTTGTGAGTTCCAGGTTGTAAATAGCTTATGAGTGAGCCGAAAACTTGAATATAGAAATGTTTTTTCTTTCATAAAAAATAAAGGCTAGATATATTTTTATATTCAAGTATCTTCATAGTATCACTAATAAAAAAGACCATTGGGATTAATTAGAAAGGCGATGTCTCGTGGTAAACACCATGTAGGTATTTTCTTATCTGAGATAAGTGTATTATAAGTTGTGTCGTAAGTTACAAATAGTGATTCCATTGAATCAAAGCGGTTAAAGCGTCCTGAAAATGACTTCAACATTAGTTCTATCACGTCAACGTATATATCTTCTAACACGGTGATCTGCATTCCAATATCAACCTGTAAATCCTCAGAGGATCATCTATGAAGGAGTCCATTTCTTAATCTATATAATCGTTTTAAATCGCGCGATTTTCTAGAGTGTTGAGTCTTGATGGCCTCCTGGGGATTGTTTAAAATCCTAGTACGTACTCGATATAGTTTAATTCGAGTCAAATGATCCATTTCCTCGATTCAAACTACATCATTCCATAATTTTTCATAGGTTACTCTATGTTTTCCTATACTATCGACAACTCCTT
>Ga0208863_1001980_pt1 | contig 11346 bp, 9 predicted proteins | sample RifOxyD3_FD_184040 | JGI IMG/M metagenome (GOLD analysis project Ga0208863, IMG submission 184040) | Soil microbial communities from Rifle, Colorado - Rifle Oxygen_injection D3 (SPAdes) | ecosystem: Environmental > Terrestrial > Deep subsurface > Rock core/Sediment | place: Rifle, Colorado...
TGCTGGAAAACCCGGGCAGGCTGATGGTTCAGACCTCGGTTAGCAACGAAACCTATTCGCTGCTCAAATTGGGGGATAGTGCACTGGTTGAAATTGCCGGGCAGACACGGGCGCTGGAGGGAAAAATCGTGCGGCTGGTTCCTGCAGCAGATGCCATGTCGCATACCCATCTGGTAAAGTTGGACTTGCCTGAAGCCAAGGGGCTCACCAGCGGCGCCTTCGCGCGCGTGCGATTTAACGTGGGTGCAGGGCAGGGTATCAGTGTGCCGAAAGCTGCGATCTTGCAACGTGCAGGCATCACCGGCGTCTTCGTGGTTGACGGACAGGGAATCGCACGTTACCGCATGGTAAGAACAGGGGATGACAGGGATGGCGCCGTCGAAATTGCGGCCGGGCTCAATCCGGGTGAGAAGGTCGTGGTCGGCAATGCCGACAAGCTTAATTCGGGTGATCTCGTGCAATTGACCGGAAGCAAAACACCATGAGCGAAACGAATCAGCCGATGAATATTGCCGGGCGTCTGGCACAGACCTTCCTGTCATCGAAAATTACCGCAATGATCATGCTGGCCATCACACTGGTTGGTCTGGTGGCGATGATGGTGACGCCGCGCGAATACAATCCGCAGATCGTTGTGCCGGCAGCCAATATCATCGTTGCCAAGCCGGGTGCCACCGCGGATGAAGTGCAAAACATGATCGTCAAACCGCTTGAGGCACTCATGAATGCTCAGGCGGGCGTCAAGCATACCTTCGGCTTTGCTGCGAATGACTTCGGCGTAGTGACAGTCCAGTTTGATGTAGGCGAGGATCAGGAAAAAAGCCTGGTCAAACTTTATAACCAGTTGATGCAGAACATGGATCGCATGCCGGCGGGTGCGATGCAACCCATCGTAAAGCCCATCAACGTGGACGATGTGCCGATCATGACGCTGACTCTGGCGTCAACCGGGCAGAGTGACTACGAGCTGCGTTATGTCGCACTGCGTGTGCTGGAACAGTTGCGCAATATTCCGGGCGTTTCCTTTACCGAGATAGTCGGCGGAAGTCCTCGCGCCATCAGTATTTATATTGACCCGCAAAAACTTGCTGCCACAGGTCTTTCCCTAGATCAGGTGGATCGCATGTTGAATGCCACTAATATCTCGCTGCCGGCAGGAGAGTTGGTCAACAACAATAAAAACACCCCGTTGCGCTTCAACGGTTTTCTCACCAGTGTCCGCGACGTGGGTGATATCGTGCTCGGCGCACCCCATGGCCGTCCCGTGTTTCTTAAGGATGTAGCGCGTATTGAGGACGGGCCTGCGGAAGTGGAGGCATCGTCACACTTTGCATTCGGACCGGCGGCCCCGCTTCCTGCTTTCAAGGGGGAGGCTCCTGCCGTGACCATCGCGATAGCGAAAAAAGCCGGCACTAACGCCGTTGTGGTCGCCAATCTGGTGCTCGAAAAACTCGAAACGCTCAAGCGTGAAGCTATACCGGAAGGCGTCAGCATAACTGTGACACGCGATGATGGCGCCAAGGCAAACGATGCGGTGAACACACTGGTCGAGCATCTGGGAATCGCTATCGTTTCCGTTGTCGTCGTGCTGCTTTTCTTTCTGGGCTGGCGCGAAGCGGCCATTGTGACGCTGACGGTGCCGCTGATCCTTTTTGTTGTGCTGACCGTGGGGTTGCTTGCAGGCCAGACCATGAACCGGATCACGCTGTTTGCCCTGATTCTGTCGCTGGGCTTGCTGGTGGATGCGGCCATCGTGGTGGTGGAAAACATTCATCGCCATCTGCATCACGGCGGCGCGGCAAATTTCAAGGAGGCATTGGTGCTTGCCACCAACGAGATTGGCAACCCGACCAATGTGGCGACGATAGCAGTCATTCTGGCTTTCATACCGATGGCTTTCGTCACCGGCATGATGGGGCCTTTCATGCAGCCTATCCCGTTTAACGTGCCGGTGGCGATGATAGCCTCATTGCTGATCGCATATATGGTGGTGCCATGGGCCGCTTATCGCATGCTCAAGGGGAAGGCGCTGGCGGAAATGGAAAGCACGCCGACGCTGGAAGAGCGGGCTGCTCGACCGCAGGATCCGCTGCATCGTGCTTATGTCAGCGTGATTACGCCGTTTCTCAACAATGGCAGTCGCCGTAATTGGCTATTTCTGGTGGTGGTGGCTCTGCTGGCGATGGCCATGCTGCAACCGGTATGGCAGTTTATCCGCCCCTCGGGTCTGAACGGCGCGCTCAGTCCGCTGGGCGTGGAGCTGAAAATGCTGCCGAACGACAATACCAACACTTTCCTGCTCGAAATCAACACCCCTGCAGGCACGGCCCTGGCACGCACGGATGAAGTCGCCCGCGCTGTGGGTGACGTGCTCGCGCATACCGAACATGTGGTCGATTACCAGACTTTTCTCGGTGTTCCCGCTACGCTTGATTTTGCGGCGCTGGTGCGCGGCGACATTCTCAAACGCGGAACGAATCTTGCGCAGATACGCGTCAATCTGCTGGACAAGCATGCACGTTCGGAAAGCTCGCACGAAATTGTCTCCGGTCTGGATGACGCTTTTATGCCGCTAAGGAAGCGTTTCCCGGAAGCGAAGCTCAAGCTTTACGAGACACCGCCCGGTCCGCCGGTGCAATCCCAGGTTCTGGCGGAGTTGTATGGCCCTGACTACAACGTATTGCGGGAGGCGGCAGCGGAAGTCGGCGGTGCGTTCAAGTCGGTTTACGGCATGATCAACGTCGATGATTCTGTGACGGCCTCTGTGGATAGCTATGAGATTCACGTCGATGCTGAGAAAGCGGCACTGGCAGGGATTGCGCCTGCGCAGGTGGCGAAACTGCTGCACGACTATGTCAGCGGGTTCTCTCTCGGTTCGCTGCATGTCGAAGAGGCCAGGGAACCGATCAATATGACCGTGCGGCTTGCCCGCGCTGAACGGCAATCGCCAGGGCAGATACTCTCGCTGTCAGTCGTTAATGCCATGGGGCAGCAGGTGCCTTTGTCCTCCATCGCCACGCTGCGGCCTGTGGTCGCGGTCAAGCCTGTATATGACCGGGATCAGCACCCGGTGGTGATGGTCGGGGGTGAATTGATCCGCTCCAGTCCAGTCTACGCGGTGCTGGCGCTCGACAAAATGCTCGACGACAAGAATATAGCGGGTGAACATTTTACGACTGCAAACCTGGGCTTCAACGACGCCCAGCCCAAGGACATGAAGGATTACCAGATACTGTGGGGCGGCGAGATGCGCCTGACGCTGGATGTGTTCCGCGATCTGGGCAGTGCCTTCATCGTTGCGCTGGTGCTGATTTATCTGGTGCTGGTCGGGTATTACAAATCCTTCGTGATTCCGATGATCGTGATGGGTGCGATTCCGCTGACGCTGGTGGGCGTTTTCCCCGGGCATTGGCTGATGAATCAGGCATTCACGGCAACGTCGATGATAGGTGTTATTGCGCTTGCGGGCATCGTGGTGAGAAATTCCCTGCTGCTGATCGATTTCATCATCGAATATGAAGCGCGCGGTTACAGCGTTTCTGATGCAGTTATCGAAGCGGGTGCGATCCGCTTCAGGCCGATACTGTTAACCGCGCTGGCCATTATTCTGGGCTCGGCCATCATGGTGACCGATCCGGTTTTCGGTGGTTTGGCTGTGTCGCTGATTTTCGGTACTTTTGCATCCACCGCGCTGACGCTGCTGGTGATACCGCTGCTCTACTTCCTCTGGAAACGCGGCGCCAAATTGGCGGCATAAGGGAATGCACAGGGGCGACTAGCGGAGAAATCACGCCGCAGGCGGCCCCTGTTTCAACGAGCCTGTCCTGAGCGAAGTTGCAAGAGTCAGTCTGCGGATTTGCCCGTGTGCAATTTGATGACATGGGTTTTTTGCGGTTGATCTGCGTAGTACGGCTTTTCATTTCTGCTTTGCCCGCGCTCTGCGGCGAGTTCAGCTTCGCGATCCGAGATCAAACCGAAGCACTCCCGTATCTCCTGGATCGTGTTGTCTGATAGCGGATGGGGCATGCCAGGCTTGGTCGTGGTGTCCTTGACCACGTTGGCCAGTATTTTGCGCATCAGGTACAGGACCTGCTGCTCTTTCGATAAGTTTTCAGTATTCATTTGTGCCTTTTAATAAGCTCTGTCGTTATTAACTGTTGAAGCTCAGTTAAAGGGTCAAAAATCAAAATCATACTCACGCGGAGGCGCGGAGAACGCGGAGAAAATCTCGTCATACAGCCTGGAAGCCGCAACGGCATTAGCGCTATGAGTAATTTCGTGAGAAGTCGCCTTCCTCCGCGTTCTCCGCGCCTCCGCGTGAAATCGCTTTTTCATGCAATGGGGTAGTGATCAACAGCCAACTACTACAGAGCCTTTTAATAGAGGTCGGTTGTGGTGTGGTTCAGGCTGCCGGTCTATAAATTACGACTCCCAGCATACTGGAAAACAGGCTTTTAGCAATCACCCGAAATCAGCATGCCAGCAAACCCCGTCTGTCTCCACGCCTCATATATCGCTACGGCTACCGTGTTGGATAAATTCAGGCTGCGGTTGTCGGGCAGCATGGGCAGGCGCACGCGTTGCTCAGCCTTGAACCGGCTGAGCACGTCAGCGGGCAGGCCGCGACTCTCCGGCCCGAACAGGAACGCGTCACCCGCCTGATAGCTGATTTCATGGAAGGGTTGCGAGCCTTTGGTCGTGAGCGCGAACACGCGTGCCGGGTCGAATGCCGACAGGCAATCCTGCAACGTATCGTGGACACGCAGTTTGGCAAATTCGTGATAATCCAGCCCTGCGCGTAGCAGTTGCTTGTCCTCCAGGGTAAAGCCGAGCGGCTTGATCAGATGTAGCTGGCAACCCGTGTTGGCGCACAACCGGATGATGTTGCCCGTATTGGGCGGAATTTCAGGCTGGTAAAGAATGACATGGAACATATGCTAAGCCTCGTCGTGGATGGGTGAATCGCAGCTGTAAACCGCTCATACGCGGTAAAAATATCCGGGAATTATCGCCGCATCTGAAAGATTTCACCCGGAGATTTCGTGCGTAAATTATTTTTTACGGATTTCAGGAAGGATCATGGGGCAGTGTTCTTGCCACAACCCAAGCGCTAATTTCGGCTGCGCCGCGCTTTTGAACGGCATCGGCAAGCGCATTGAGGCTGGCACCGGTCGTCAATACGTCATCCACCAGCGCGACGTGTTTGCCGGATAAATCGATGTCACAGCGGAACGCGCCCTGCACATTTTTCTTGCGTTTTTTCCAGGATAAAGTGGATTGGGAGGGGGTGTCGCGCAGCCGCCGGCATGCATGTGCCAGCAGCGGGCGCTCAAGTGAGCGGGCCAGTCTGGCGGCAATCAACAGCGACTGGTTGAAGCCGCGCCGCTTCAGTTTGTCGGGGTGCAGCGGCATAGGGATGACATAGTCTGGCAGTCTGTCCGGGCTTATTCGCAGGATGAGTTTCTCGGAAAATAGTTGCGACAGGGCGAGCTGCTCCTCGTATTTCATTGCCTGAATGAGTCTGTCGAGTGGAAAGCGGTAGCCAAAGACTGCAAGGGTGCGGGTGAAGGACGGCGGTTTTTTCAGACAATGGCCGCATATTTCACCCCGCGGCGTGGGCAGGGCGCAGATCGGACAATGCTCAGCATCGAGGTAGGGCAGGGCGGCCTCGCAAGCCTCGCAGCATAATCCGTGGCGGCTCATGCTGGCGCATAGTACGCAGGGTTGAGCGGGCAGCATGTGCTCAAGTTTTGTACAGATGTTTAGTATTGGCTTGCTCAGAATTGACAAGGTATCGTCCTTTCCATGATGATGCGCGGCTAATCAATTCGCATCATACCGACAAATCAGACATGAACAGCCAGACGATCGCGTTTCATCCTCCCGTAAAAAAAACCGACATGCCCCAGCGCTGGGGCGTGAATGAGGTGGAAGCCTTGTTCAGACTGCCATTTGCCGATCTGCTGTATCGCGCGCAGCAGGTGCACCGCGAACATTTCGATCCGAATCAGGTGCAACTCTCTACACTGTTATCCATCAAGACCGGCGGCTGCTCGGAAGACTGCGGCTACTGCCCGCAGTCTGCGTTCCATTCGACGGGTGTGGAAGATCGCAAGATGCTGGAGCTGGACGCCGTGGTGGCGGCGGCGAAAGCCGCGCAACAGGCCGGTGCGGACCGTTTCTGCATGGGTGCGGCCTGGCGCGAGCCTTCCGAGGCGGACATGCTGAGCGTAGTGGATATGGTCAAGGCGGTGCGCGGACTGGGCATGGAAACCTGTGCCACTCTGGGTATGCTGAACGACGAACAGACCGAGCAGTTGAAACAGGCCGGGCTGGATTACTACAACCACAATCTGGATACCTCCCCCGAATTTTACGGCGATGTCATCAGTACACGGGACTATCAGGACAGGCTGGATACGCTGGAGCGGGTGCGCAAAGCCGGGATGCACGTGTGTAGTGGCGGCATCGTCGGCATGGGTGAAGATCTGACGCAACGCGCAGGTCTGGTCGCGCAACTGGCGAACATGAATCCCTACCCGGAAAGCGTGCCGATCAACAACCTGGTCAAGGTGGAAGGCACGCCGCTGGCCGATCAGGCCGACCTCGATCCGCTGGATTTTGTGCGCACCATCGCGGTGGCGCGCATCACCATGCCGACCGCGCGCGTGCGCTTGTCTGCCGGGCGGCAGCAGATGTCCGACGCGATACAGGCGCTGTGTTTCCTGGCGGGCGCGAATTCGATTTTTTATGGCGAGCAACTGCTGACCACGGGTAATCCGGAAGTGGAACGCGACCGCGCTCTGCTCGACAAACTGGGGATGTATCCGTTTGCCGATAAACACTAATTCAAACAACGCGTGGAAGAAAAAACCAATCCAAACCTAAACCCCCCTCAGTCCCCCCTTGTCAAGGGGGGAAACGATCATCCGCCCGTACCACTTCTTGGCGGGAGTGATGAAGCTCCTTACCAGACAGGGGTAATGACTGAATGCCTCAGAGTGGGAACTCCTCCCCTGACAAGGGGAGGTCGGGAGGGGTTTCTGCCGTATGACCTGAAATTGACAGCACTGGCGCGAGAAAATCGTAGAAATCCAACCGCTGCGGAACAAAAAATATGGTTTGAGGTTTTACGCAATCGTCAATTCTTGGCGTATAAATTCCTGCGACAGAAGCCCATAGACCGTTTTATTGTTGATTTTTATTGCGCCTCTCTGCATTGGGTGATTGAAATTGACGGTGATAGTCATGCAGAAGTACCCGAATACGACATTGAACGAACACGAATATTGCGGCTTTATGGTTTGAACGTAATCCGTTATTCCAATCACGATGTGATGCACAACATCAGCGGCGTTTACGACGATTTGTCGCAACATCTTTCCAGATGACTTTTCCCCAACTTCAACTTGAACTCGGCGAGCGCGCAGCGCAGGGCTTGTTGCGGCAGCGGCGCACGGTTGCCAGCCCGCAATCGCCGCATCTCGTCGTGGACGGTAAACCTTGCCTTTCCTTTTGCAGCAATGATTATCTTGGGCTGGCCTATCATCCCCGACTGATCGCGGCGTTTCAGCAGGGTGCGCAGCAGTGGGGGGTGGGTGCGGGTGCGGCGCATCTGGTGAGCGGGCATTTTGAGGCGCATGACCAGCTTGAAAAACAACTGGCGGCTTTCGTGGGCAAACCTGCCGCGCTGTTGTTTTCTACCGGCTATATGGCCAACCTCGGCGTGGTGCAGGCTTTGATGGGCAAGGGCGACACCGTGTTTGCCGACAAACTCAATCATGCCTCCTTGAATGATGCGATGTTGCTGTCGCGTGCCAGTGTGAAACGCTATCGCCATAATGACATTGCGCAACTGAGCACTCTGCTGGCACAAACTGAAAAAGGGCGCAAGCTGATCTGCACCGATGCGGTATTCAGCATGGATGGCGACAGGGCGAACTTGCCGGAACTGCTGGCGTTATGCGAGGCGCATGATGCCTGGTTGCTGGCGGATGATGCGCATGGCTTTGGTGTAGTGGGCGCACAGGGGCGCGGCTCGCTGTCACATTTCGGGCTGGATTCGCCGCGCATCATTTATATGGCGACACTGGGCAAGGCCGCCGGGGTGTTTGGTGCGTTCGTCGCGGCGGAGCAGTTGGTGATCGATGCCCTGGTCAACAGTGCGCGCAGTTATGTTTACACCACGGCAACGCCGCCCGCCTTGTCGGTGGCGCTGCTGGAAAGCGTGAGGCTGATCGAGCAGGGTGATGCCATGCGCGCGCATCTGCAAAGCCTGATTGCACAGTTGCGTGCGGGGTTGCAGGGTTTGCCGTGGGCATTGATGCCGTCGGATACGGCTATCCAGCCTTTGTTAATCGGTGAAAATAAGGCGGCGCTGGATTTGAGCATGGCCTTGCGCGGGCGCGGCATCTGGGTCGCGGCGATTCGCCCGCCCACCGTGCCCACAGGAACGGCACGGCTGCGCATCACCCTGTCCGCCGCGCACAGCGTTGCGGATGTAAACCGTCTTGTGGAGGTGCTGCGTGAGCTTGCATGTTGATAGTCATGGTTCGGGCGCGCCGCTGTTGTTCATCCACGGCTGGGGTATGCACAGCGGGATGTGGGGCGGTGTGCTGGCGGAACTGGCAAAACAGTATCGCGTGATGGCGGTGGATTTGCCGGGGCATGGATACAGTGTAGGTCGGGATTTATCCCGACTCGGTGGCGATGTCGGGATAAATCCCGACCTACACGACCTCGTTGACCAGCTTGCCGAACAGTTCACGGGACCGTTAACGGTTTGCGGCTGGTCGCTGGGCGGGCAGGTCGCGCTGCGCTGGGCGTTGCGCTATCCGCAGCAAGTGAGCCGTCTGGTGCTGGTGTCATCCACGCCCTGTTTCGTGCAGCAGGATGATTGGCCGTGTGCGATGGCGGCGCAAACGCTGGCGGCATTTTCCGCCGCATTGCAGCAGGATTACCTGCCGACTTTGCGCCGCTTCCTTGCGCTACAGGTGCGCGGCAGCGAACAGGAGCGAGAATTGCTGGTGACCTTGCGCCACAGCCTGCTCAGTCGCGGCGAACCAGATCTGGCGGCGTTGCAATCCGGCCTGGGGATTTTACGCGACAGCGATTTGCGCGCCGTCCTGCCGGAAGTTGTTCAGCCCGCGCTGGTGATAGCCGGAGAACGTGATACGCTCACGCCTTTGCCAGCCTCAGGCTATCTTGCGGCTCAGATGCCGAATGCGCGACTGGTAACGATCAGGGGCGCGGCACATGCCCCTTTTCTGTCGCATCCCGATGAATTTGTAAAACAGCTGGTGAGTTTTTTGCATGAATGAATTTGTGATAGATAAGAAGATGATGCGGCGCTCCTTCAGTCGCGCGGCGGCTGATTATGATGCGACAGCAGTGCTGCAGCGCGAAGTGTGTACGCGCATGCTGGAGCGGTTGGACTACATCAAGCTGCAACCCGTGCAACTGCTGGATGCAGGCAGCGGTACGGGTTGGGGAGGGCGCAAGCTGGCGGAAAAATATCCGGCAGCAACGGTGATTTCGCTGGATATCGCCATCGGCATGTTGCAGAACGCACAAAGCCGTTCAAGCTGGTGGCAGAAGCTGTTCGGCGGCGTGAGGCAGTTGCCGGTGTGTGCGGATGTAGAGGCCTTGCCGCTGGCATCGGGCAGTATCGAAATGGTGTGGTCCAATCTGGCTGTGCAGTGGTGCAACGACTTGCCGGCGACTTTTGTGGAGTTGCAGCGCGTGCTGAAAACAGAAGGCTTGCTGATGTTCAGCACCTTCGGGCCGGACACCCTGAAAGAATTGAGACAGGCCTTCAAGGACGTGGACGAACACAGTCATTTGAACCGTTTTGCCGACATGCACGACATAGGCGACATGCTGGTGCAGGCGGGCTTTGCCGAGCCGGTGATGGACATGGAATACATGACACTGACTTACGACGATGTGCGCGGCGTGTTGCAGGACCTCAAGTCCATAGGGGCGCACAATGCGACCGCGGGGCGGGGTCAGGGCCTGATGGGAAAAAATGCCTGGGCACGCTTGCTGGAAAATTATGAAAAACTGCGTCGTGACGGTAAATTGCCGGCTACCTATGAGGTTATCTATGGCCATGCCTGGAAGCCGCAAGCGCGCGCAAGCCGCGATGGCTCGGCGATTATCAAGACATCATTCAAAATAAAATGAGTTACTTCATAACAGGCACAGACACCGGTGTCGGTAAGACACTGATCAGTTGCGCGTTGCTGCATGGTTTTGCGGATCAGGATCTGCGCGTGGTCGGTTTTAAACCCGTCGCGGCAGGCTGTGATGAACATGACCACAACGATGATGCTCAGCATTTGCGTGCAGCCGGTAATGTGCTTGCCAGCTACGGTCAGGTCAATCCCTATTGCTTCACCCAGGCGGTTGCGCCACATCTGGCCGCGCAGTTTGCGGGAATTCGAATCAATCTGGACCGCATCGTGACTTCCTATAGCGAGCTGGCGGGACAGGCGGATGTGGTCATCGTCGAAGGCGCGGGCGGGTTTCTTGTGCCGCTGAATGCTGAACAGGACGGCGCAGATCTGGCGAGACAGTTGAAATTGCCGGTCATTCTGGTGGTGGGTATGCGGCTGGGTTGTCTGAATCACGCGCTGCTCACGACACAGGCCATTGCCGCCAGGGGGTTGAAACTGGCGGGCTGGGTGGCGAACTGTGCGGATGGACAAATGGCTATGCTGAATGAGAACATCTCCGCTTTGCAGCAGCGCATCACCGCGCCATTGCTGGGCATCGTGCCGCATTTTGACAGGCCGCCGGATGCGACGGATGTGTCCAGGCATTTGGATTTCACCCTGTTAAGCCGTTAAAATTTGACTAACGACTAACGACTAACGACTAACGACTAACGACTAACGACTAACGACTTTATGACCGAATTCAGCATTATCGCGGTATTTTTCGTCGGCTTACTGGGCGGCGTGCATTGTCTGGGTATGTGCGGCAGTCTGGTGGGTATGTTCACCGCTCAATTGCCCGGGGAGGGTACGCGCTGGCCGTTTCATCTGGCTTACAACAGCGGGCGTGTGGCGAGTTACACGCTGGCCGGCGCGCTGGCCGGTGCGGTGGGGCAGGCCGGATTGCTGCTGCGCGATGTGGTGCCGGTGCAGCATTTGTTGTTTGCCTTGTCCAGTCTGATGCTGATTGCCCTGGGCCTGTATCTCGCCGGATTATGGGGGGCGGTGCGGCGCATCGAAGGCCTGGGACGCGTGTTGTGGAAACGCATCCAGCCGCTGACGCGCGGCCTGTTTCCCGTTACGACGCCGCTGCGTGCATTCTTTCTGGGTACGCTGTGGGGTTGGCTGC
>Ga0208863_1001982_pt1 | contig 11334 bp, 9 predicted proteins | sample RifOxyD3_FD_184040 | JGI IMG/M metagenome (GOLD analysis project Ga0208863, IMG submission 184040) | Soil microbial communities from Rifle, Colorado - Rifle Oxygen_injection D3 (SPAdes) | ecosystem: Environmental > Terrestrial > Deep subsurface > Rock core/Sediment | place: Rifle, Colorado...
TTGGTCCAGCGCTAGGGCCCATCTGCTCGGGGAGCCGGATGGTCTGGTGGAGGTTGACGCCTTGGGCGCGGTCGGCGACTGGCGGGCTTTTCTCGGCGAGCCCCTGTCCCATGATGTGATCGAGGAGCTCCGGCGCGGGGAACGGATCGGGCGCCCCCTGGGATCGGAGGCTTTTCTTAAGGACATGGAGACGCGAACCGGGCGAAGCCTCACGCCCGCCAAGCGGGGGCCGAAGCCGAAGAACACAAGCGCCGATTAGAGTTTAGTATACTGTCCCCGAAATACAGATGATTTTGTCGCACACCTGAATTCGTGGTAACCTCCGCACCGCTTTCAAGGGAGGTCAGCATGTGGCGGGTTTTGGCAGTGTTCGCGTTTCTGACCGCGTGCAGCGATTCGGGCGGAAAGGTTATCCAGGACTGCCCGGACTGCCCGGAAATGGTCATTCTGTTGCCCGGTGCCTTTCAAATGGGCGAGGACTCCCACCCCAAGGAAGCGCCGCGCCATGAGGTGGTCATTCCCACCCCGTTTGCCATCGGCAAGTACGAGGTGACCCAGGCCGAATGGCAGGCCGTGATGGGGTCCAACCCGAGCAGCAGCGGTCTGGCGGATCGCCGCCGTCCTGTGGACACGGTCAGTTGGGACGACGCGCAAGCGTTCATCCAGGCTTTGAACGCCAAAACTGGCAAGACCTATCGCCTGCCGACCGAGGCGGAATGGGAGTACGCGGCCCGCGCCGGAACCCACACCGCCTATTCCTTCGGCGACGACCCGGCCCTTTTGGATAAGTACGGATGGTACGCGGTGAACTCCGAGTTCGAGCCCTCGCCCGTCGGCCAGCTCAAGCCCAACCCCTTCGGGCTCTTCGACATGCACGGCAATGTCTGGGAATGGGTGGCGGACTGCCATACGGACGGCTATGTCGGTGCTCCTGCCAACGGCTCGGCTCGGCAGGGCGAACCCGGCTGCCGCCGCGTGTTGCGGGGTGGAGCCATCGGCAACGAGCCTAAAGACTTGCGCTCCTCCACCCGCTACGGCGATACGCCAGACTACCGGGTCAGCGTCATCGGTCTGCGTCTAGTTCGGGAAGTTCCCTAAGGCGATCAGCCGTTCTATTCCATAGAACTGTGCCGCGACATACGCCGCGTAGAGTGCTGCCATGAGGGCGGCTTCGCGCCGCGACATACCGCCCCCCGTCGCCACAAAGGGAATCAGCAGGACCGCCGACCCGATCATCACCCAGAAGTCAAAGTTGATGAATTGCTCGGACACCGGAACCGGGGCGATCAAACTCGCCAGCCCCATAATACCCAAAATGTTGAACAGGCAACTGCCGACGATGTTCCCCAGAGCTAGATCGTTGTGCCTCCGCCACGCCGCGACTAAAGAGGTTGCCAACTCGGGCAGGGAGGTGCCGAAAGCCACCAAGGTCAGGCCGATCACTTCTTCGGAAATCCCGAAGGTCCGAGCGATCCCCACAGCACCTTCCACCAGAAGGTCCGCGCCAAGCAGAACTCCGAGAAGTCCCAACCCGGTTGCACCGAGGGCAAGGCTCCACGGTTTTCCCTTGAGTTGCTCGAATTCCTCCAGCTCTTCCAGCAGAGGGGCGGATTTGTCCGCCAACTCACGCCGGTAAGCGAAGGTCAAATACCCCGCCAGGAGCAGCAGCATGGCCACGCCTTGCCACGGCGCGATCGCACCGCCCACACCAAACGCCGTGAACAGAACGGAGACCAGAATCAGAATTCCGGCGTCTTGGAAAAACAGTTTGGGGTTTGGGCAAGGAATAGGCCAGATCATCCCGGTCAGTCCGAGAATAAGCAGGATATTGGCGATGTTGCTGCCCACCACGTTGCCCACCGCGATGGCGGGCGCGCCGGTCATCGCGGCGTTGACGCTGACCACCAACTCCGGCAACGAGGTTCCCATGGCGACTACGGTCAGGCCGATCAAGAGGGGCGACACCCCTACGCGCTCGGCCAAGGCCACCGCGCCCCGCACCATCACTTCAGCGCAGACGGACATCAGTACGAATCCGGATAAAACATAGAGATAATCCACCGGAGCAGCCTCCATCGAAGAAAAGCATCTCGTCTTTTTCTCACGGGCGCGGCCCCGTGGCAAGCCGCGCCTAACTTCCATCGCAGTATCTTTGTTCCGCTTTAGCATCAAAGCTGGAATCAGGATCGGGATTAGGGGAAAGTCGGCCTGTCTTGATTTTTTGGATCGGGGGGGGGAAGCGTGAGCGAGGACATCGGTAGCGCGGCAGCGTGGGAGACCTTGCGAGGCATTCCCTTGTTCGGCAAGCGCGATCTGAATCGGGCCACCCTCACCCCTTTGGGACGTGGCCAACACAATAAGGTGTTCAAGGTGACCTTGAGTGGCGAGGCCTACGCCTTGCGCTTAGGGAAAAGGGTCAAGGGCGACCCGGAGTTCTATGTCCGCGAGGCCCATAACTTAAGCATCGCCGCCCGCAGTGGCATCGGCGCGCCGGTGGCCTACTTCGAAACCGGGGAAGGTGTTTTGCTGACCCGCTTTCTCGACGGCATTTCCATGACCAAGGAGGAGTTCGCCGACCTGGGTTCGGTGCATCGCGCGGGAGAAGCCCTGCGCGGCTTGCATAGTTGTTCAGAGTTCAGCAGCCGCTTCGACATTTTTGAGCGCATCCGCAAACGGGAAAAGCGTCTTGCTAAGGCCCGTTTTTCTCTCCCAACCGAAGTTGCGGATATGGCGAAGCGCTCCCTGCCCTTACGGGAGGCTCTGGCCGCCACGACCGGCGATCTGGCTCCCTGCCACAACGACGGCATTCCCGCGAATTACATCGACATGTCCACCGAAATGCGCCTGATCGACTGGCAATGCGCTGGACAAGGCGACCCCCACTGGGAGCTGGCAGCCCTGTGCGTCCAGTCCGGCTTTAGCCCCACCCAAGAGCAAGCGTTGCTACGCGCCTACTTCGAAGGCAAGATCGACCCCTTCATCCGCGCCCGCCTGACCCTACATAAAGCCGTGTGCGCCTATTACTGGGTGGTGTGGCACTACGACCGCATCGTGCGCCGCAAGGGCGAGCCCGAGGTCAATCTCAGGCGGGCGGAAAGCTGGGCGGTCAAGGCCAGAACCTTGCTCCGCTCGCCCGACATTCGCGCCAGCCGGGAAGTTCTAACCAAGTAGCCGCCCCCCGCCAAATCCATTGCAGGGACCACCAGAACATGGTTAAACGCGCAAGGTGCTGTGCGTGTGGGGGCCTTAGTGTCGTCAAAGAAAAAACTAGCGGTCAATCCCGCGTTCCACGGCTTTGTCAAAAAGAAGCGGAATTGGGGCGAGTTCTTTCGCCAATTTTTCCGCTTGGCCGCGCCGTTCTGGATGGGCGAGACTAAGTGGGTCGCCCGCTGGCTGTCGGTATGGCTGATCGTCCTGACCATCGCCCAGGTCATCATTCCGGTTGCCATCAATTTCTGGAGCGAGGGGTTCTTCGACGCTCTGGAGCAGCGCTCCTGGGATCGCTTCTTAATGCTATCGGGCGTTCTGGTCATCATCATGGTCGCCAACGTCGCCATCGTGACCTTGCACTTGCGGGTCAAGCGGCGGCTCCAGATCAACTGGCGCGAATGGCTGACCGCCAAGGTGGTGGGCGAATGGATGGACCAAGGCCATCAGTACGAGGTGTCCTCCCTGCCCGGCGAGCACGACAACCCCGATGGCCGCATCGCCGAGGATGTGCGTATTGCCACCGAGTACGCCATCGACCTTGCCCATTCCCTGTTTTTCTGTTCGCTGCTGCTGGGCAGCTTCACCAAGATTTTGTGGTCGCGCTCCGGCCCGCCGGAAATCGTCATCGGCGGCGTTGAGTTCTGGATTCCCGGTCATCTCGTGTGGATCGCCATAGTCTACGCCGCGTGCGGTACTTTCGTCGCGTGGTGGCTGGGCCTGCCCTTGGTGAGTGCGGCCAACCGCCGCCAGACCTGGGAGGCCAACTTCCGCTTCGGGCTGGTCCATGCGCGGGAAAACGCCCTGCCTATCGCCCTGTTGCGCGGCGAACCGGATGAGCGGCGCAGTCTGCTCGGCATCTTCAAAGGAACCGCCACCGCCTGGGACAAGCAGACCTACGCCCTGTCCAACTTGTTCTTGTTCACCTCGTTCTGGTCCGTGTTGACCCAGGTCTTCCCGGTGATGGTGGCCGCCCCCCGCTACATCGCCAACACCATCAGCCTCGGCGTGCTGATGCAAACCGCCCAGGCCTTCCAGCAGATGGTGGCCGCCTTATCCTGGCCCATCGACAACCTGGGCCGGGTTGCCGACTGGCGCGCCTCCGGCGAGCGGGTGCTGGGTCTGCATGAAGCTCTGTGCTGTCTTGTGGAGCGCGTCCCCCACGAAAAGGACGCCGCCATCAAGCTGCAACAAGGCGACCGCCCGGTCCTGGAATTCCATAACGTGGTGATCACCGACCCGGAAGGCAAGAACATCCTGGAGCCCTTCAATTTGGAAATCGGCCAGGGCGAGCGGGTGCTGATCACCGGCGATCATGCCGCCGCCTTCGCGGTGTGCAAGGTGGTGGCGGGTCTGTGGCCGTGGGGCCGAGGCGAGGTTCGCCTACCCCAGGATGGAGACATCTTCTTCATGCCGCAGCGGCCCTATCTGCCCATCGGCCCCTTGCACGGCGCGGTGTGTTACCCGGCACCAGAGTCGTTCTGCGACATGGATGAAATGATCAACGCCTTGCGCACGGTCGATCTTGGGCATCTGGTTGATCGCATGCACGAAATCGGCAACTGGGAGCAGTCCTTAGTGGCCGAGGAGCAACAACGCCTGGGTTTTGCCCGTCTGCTGTTGCGCCGCCCCCGCTGGGTGTTTATCCAAGAAGCCGCCGATTCCCTGGACCGCGACGTGCGCGGCATGATGATGCAGCTCATCATGCGGGTGCTGTCCGACTCCACCATCATCACCATCGGCCATCACCGGGATCTGGTGGTTCACCACGCCCGCCACCTGGAGCTGGCGCACACCAATGGCTCCGTGATCCTGGAAGAACGCCCCGTCGGCGCGGAGTAGAGCAAATCCCGAGCAAACGGGATCGTTTGCGACGACGCATTTGCTTTTATAACAAAGAGCTAGAGCATTTTTCGTGATCCAATGCGAACGCAAAACGCTCTAAGGCATCATGCTCTACTTCTTCTTGCTCTTGCGGCTCTTCTTGATCAACTCGGCGTACCACTTGCCCGAGGACTTAATGGTGCGCTTGAGCGTCTCGAAGTCCACATGGATGATGCCGAAGCGGGTGGTGTAGCCCGAACCCCACTCGAAATTATCGAGCAAGGACCAAACGAAGTAGCCCTTCACGTTGGCCCCTTCCTGGATCGCTTGGTTCATCGAAGCAATGTGGGCGCGCAGGTAACTGACCCGGTGCTGGTCATCGACCTTGCCCTTTTCATCCACCGTGTCGCCACCGCCGCAGCCGTTCTCGGTGATGTAGATGGGCAGCTTGTAGCGCTGGGACAGGGTGTGCAGCGCTTCGCGGAACATGTCGGGATAAATGGGCCAGCCCATATCCGACTTGGGCGCGTCCGCCGGGGGCGAGCCCCAGCCGTAGCCCCACAACAGATTGGGGTCTTGCTTGGCGAAAATGGGGCCGTAGTGGTTCAACCCGAACCAGTCGAGCGGGCGGCAAATGCGATTCATGTCCCCAGCATGGACATAGGGCTCGATATCGCGGGCCAATTGGGGCGGATAGAACCCCAAGATTTGCGGATCGGGAAACGCGCCGTTCCAGTGCTCATCCAACAGGGTCGCCGCAGCTTTATCCTCCGGCGTATCCTTTTCCGGGATAATCCGGGTCCAGTTGTGAATGGCCCCGATGGAGGAGCCGGGTACGGCCGCACGCACCACGTCCACCCCCAGCCCGTGCGCCAGATTGACGTGGTGAATAGCCTTGAGGTGCGCCGACTTGTCGGTGATCCCCGGTGCGCCCCAGTCGATGGCGTAGCCGAACATGGTGAACACCGAGAACTCGTTGAAGGTGGACCAGTGCTTGATCCGGTCGCCAAAGCGCCGCGTCACCAGGGCCGTGTAGTCGGCAAACCAGTACGCGCAATCCCGGTTGGTCCAGCCGCCCAGGTCCATTAGCCCTTGCGGCAGATCCCAGTGATAAAGGCACAGCCACGGGTCCATCCCGGCTTCCAGGGTGGCGTCGATCACCCGATCGTAGAAGTCCAGCCCGGCAAAATTGGGGGCACCGCGTCCACGGGGCAGCACCCGGGGCCACGCCACCGAAAAGCGATAGACGTCCAGCCCCAGCTTTTTCATCAAGGCAATGTCTTCAGGGTAGCGGTGGTAGTGGTCGCAGGCCACGTCGCCGGTATGCCCGTGAGCGGTCTTATCCTTGGTGATGCAGCGGGTGTCCCAAATGCTGGGCCCTCGCCCGTCCTCCTTCACCGCACCTTCGATCTGGTAACTGGATGTGGAGGCTCCCCATAAAAACCCACGCGGCCACGGCAACTCGGACGGCTCGACGGTCATGACAACCTCCCCCTTTGGAATCAAGATATTACAGAAATATCATGGCCCAAGAAGAGGAGCAAAGACTCTCTAATCATCATACGAACCACGGCGACCGATTTGCTGGTCGCGGTGCACATGCACGCTCATCAGAAGGCCGAAGCCCATCATCAAGGTAAGCAAGGCCGTGCCGCCGTAGGAAATCAGGGGCAAGGGGATTCCCACCACCGGCAGCAGGCCCATGACCATGGCTGCGTTGACGAAGACGTAAAGGAAGAACGTGGTGTTGACCCCCAGCGCGACGAGGCGTCCGAAGTGATTGCGGCTGCGGTTGGCGATGAAAAAGCCATAGGCGATGATCAAGGCGTAAAGGCCCAGCACCGCCACTCCGCCGACCATGCCCAATTCCTCAGTCAGCATGGTGAAGATGAAGTCCGTTTGCTTTTCCGGCAGGAAGTTCAAATGGCTTTGCGAACCTTGCATATAGCCACGCCCGAACACCCCGCCCGAGCCCATGGCGATCTTGGATTGCAGGATGTGATAGCCCGCCCCCAGCGGGTCACGCTCCGGGTCGATAAAGGTCAGCACGCGGTTTTTCTGATAGTCGTGCAGGAACTGCCAGCCGATGGGTATGGCGGCGATGCCGAGCACCCCGACCACGATGAACTTCCACAGCTTCACCCCGGCCATGAAAAAGATCACCGTGCCCACCATCAGCAGAATCAAGGCCGTGCCGAGGTCGGGTTGCTTGATCACCAACGCGGCGGGGGCCAGAACCATCAGCACCGGTGGGATCAGAAAGGACGGCTGGGTGACCTCTTCCAAAGCCGCGCCGTGGAAGAACCGCGCCAGGGCGAGCACGAGGCCGATCTTCATCACTTCCGACGGCTGGATGAAAAAGTAGTGCAGGTCGATCCAGCGCTGGGCCCCCATGCCGATGGTGCCCTTGATCTCCACCGCGATCAGCAGCGCCAAGGCGACCATGTAAATGACATAGGCCCAGCGCATCCACAGACGAATGTCGATCACGGCCACGGCGATCATAAGACCGATGCCCATAGCAAACCGGGTCATCTGGCGGCCCGCCCACGGCTCCATGTCGCCGTTAGCGGCAGAGTAGAGCATCAGAATGCCGATCCCGCCCACGGCGCAAATCAGCAGAACCAGGGACCAGGACACCTGCCACAGCTTTTCCCGAATGCTGACCCGACGATGTCGCAGGTCCAAGGCGGTGGGCGTATGGTGCTGCCGCAGAACGCTCATCCGTCGCGTCCTTTCACATGCCCGGCTCCCGCGCTGGAAACGGGGGGAGCCAGCCGAAGAACCTCCCGCATAATGTCTCGCGCTACCGGGGCCGCGACCCCGGAACCGGAGCCCCCGTGTTCAACCACCACCGAGATGGCGTAGCGGGGCGCGCTCACCGGAGCAAAGGCGATGAAGAGAGCGTTGTCGCGCTCCTCCCACGGGCGTTCCTCGGTCTTGGGCAATCCGGCGTCGCGCTCGGCCTTGGTGATGCGGCGGACCTGAGCGGTGCCGGTTTTTCCCGCCATGGTCATACCGTTGTAGAGCAGTTGCGAGCGCAACGCCGTCCCCCCCGGCTCGTTGACCACCGCATTCATTCCGCGATGGATGATGTCGAGGCTGGTGCGGGAGATGCCCAGACTGGGGAAATCGGTCTTCGCCACCTTGGGCGGAGCGCCGCCCACTTCCCGCGTCAAGTGGGGGGTCACGGCAAACCCGCCGTTGGCGATGCGGGCGGTCATCACCGCCAATTGCAAGGGCGTAGACAGGACGTAGCCTTGGCCGATCCCCGCGATCAGCGTCTCGCCTTGCTGCCAGGACTGCTTTAGGACGTCTTTCTTCCACTTCTTGCTGGGCATGAGTCCGGGGCGCTCGCCAGGCAGATCAATGCCAACTTCCTGACCGATCCCAAGCCGCTTGGCCATCTCGGCGATGCGGTCGATACCGATGCGGCGGGAGATTTCATAGAAATAAACGTCGCACGACTGCTGGAGGCCGCGCACCATGTCCACATGGCCGTGACCTTCTTCCTTCCAGCAGTGGAAGCGGTTGTTGCCCAGTTCGTAGTAGCCGGGACAAAACACGCTGAAGTCAGGGCGGACGATGCCGGATTCCAGCGCGGCAAGGGCGGTGGCCGGTTTGAAGGTGGAGCCCGGCGCATACTGTCCGGCCAGGGGTTTGTTGATGAGGGGGGCGCGAAGGTTGGTGGCCAGATCATTCCACTCCGCGCTGTTCAGGCCCCGGTTGAAGGCGTTGGGGTCGTAAGCCGGAGAGGACACCATGGCCAGCACCTCGCCGGTGTGGATATCGAGGACCACCACCGAGCCGCTTTCTTCCCCCAGGCGCTCCGCCGCCATTTTCTGCAAGCGCATGTCGATGGACAGAGTCACCGAAGCCCCCGGAAGGCCTTCCTCGCGCTCATGTTCTTCTTGCACCCGGCCCAGAGCGTCCACCACCAGCTTGGACGCACCGCCTTTGCCCCGCAGGTCCATATCGTAGACCCGCTCAATCCCCGCCTTGCCGATGCGAAAACCCGGCAACTCCAGCAAGGGGTCGCCGGTTAAGTCTTCCTCCGACACGCTGGACACATAGCCCAGCAGGTGGGCACCGTGGTTGCGGTAAGGGTAGTAACGGGTCAAGCCTTCGTCGATGACCACGCCGGGCAAGTCCGGCGCGTTGACTTGAATCTGGGCCATCTCGTCCCAGGTCAGATTCTCCCGCACCGCCACCGGCACGAATTTGCGGTGGCGCTTGACCTCACGCAGGATGCGACTGCGGTCATGATCGGACACCGGCATGATCTGGGACAAAGCGTCCAGGGTGAGGTTCATGTCGGGCGACAACTCAGCCACCACCAAGGCGCGGAAGTTCTGCTCGTTGACCGCCAGGGGCGTTCCGTAGCGATCAAAGATGGGCCCACGCGGCGGGGGCAAGAGGCGAATGCTGATCCGGTTTTCGTCGGCCAGCATGCGATAGCGGTCGGCCTGAATGACTTGGAGGTAATACATCCGGGCCGCCAGGGTCAGCCCGAGAAACAGCTTGGCCCCGCCGAGAAAGGCCGCACGGCGGGTGAAGATTTTACTGCGGTCGCCGGTGGCGGTGGTTTGCATCACTCCTCCTTCAGCACGACCAACTGGAGGCGGGCGAACATCCATCCGGCCAAGGGATAAACCGCCACGGTCATGATGTAACCGAAGAAAAAGACGTGAGGGTCCACCGCCCCGGTCTGGAGAAAGGCCACCAAGCCCCACTTGAGTAGCCCCGCGCCCGCCGCCACCACTCCAAACGCCAACCACAAAACATGAAAGGGCTTGTTGTTGAAAAAGCGGTTCTGACGGACCAGAAGGCCATGGGTCAGCAAAAAGACCAGAACATGCACGCCGAGCGGGGTGCCGGTCAGGATATCGACAAACAGCCCGATGCCGAACGCCACGCTGGCCCTCAAAAGGTCGGGGCGGGTCATGGACCAGTAGTAGATGCCCATCAGGGCGAGCATGGGCGATATGCCGACAAAGCCGGGAATGCGTGTCGGTGCCACGGAAGCGATGGCCAGAAAGAGGGTCAGCCCGGACGGCATGAGATTGCGGGCGGTCATGTCGAGGCGTTGCCAAAGGTTCGGATCAGCGCTCATTTTTCCAACGTCATGCCTTCGATGCCCGGAATAATGCCTTCCAGACCATAGTCCACCACCCGGATGTATTCGACCAGGGAGCTGTCCACGAAGGGCTCGACCCGGATGCCACCCTCATCGCTGGACGCCACCACGCCAATGGGCAGCCCCGGTGGGAACGCCCCGCCGCTGCTGGACGTGACAATGCGATCCCCCGGCACCACATGGGCGTTGTTGGTGATGAACATCAGCTTGGGCCGCGAGGAGTTGTCCCCCGCGAGGATGGCCTTGGCGCGAGAAGATTCCACCGAGACCGGCACGCGAGACTTGATGTCGGTGATGAGCAAAATGCGCGCTGAACGATGCCCCACCTCGGCCACGCGGCCGACCAGCCCCAAGCCGGTCAGAGCGGCCTGTCCCTTGCGCACCCCGTCCCTCTCGCCCACGTTGATCAGAATGTTATGGACGTAAGCTCCCCGGTTGTCGGCAATGACCCGTGAGGTGATGTAGGACACCTGCCCTTCGCCGGAAATGCTGGACAAGTCCTTCAAGGCGCGGTTTTCAGCTTCCAGCTTGCGGGCGACGGTCTGCCAGTTGAGGAGCGTCTCGTTCTCCGTCCGCAGTCGTGCGTTTTCCGCACGCAGCGAAGTCAAGTCGCGGACGTTGGCGACAAAATCGGCCACCGAGGCGGCAGGCCGGGACAAGGCATCGAGAATAGGAGAAACCGCGTCGGACACCAGAGTGCGGGTGCGCTCCATGAGCACCGTGTCGGCCTTGCCGATCAGCATCAGACCAAAAGCGGCCACCACCATGGCCAGGAACGCAAAGCGTTGGAAGAGCTGGCGCAGAAGAACCGTTGCGGATGTGGACCCACGCGGCTGCTTCACACCACGACCCTCCTTTTTTCTCGTCCCCTTTTGCCGTCAGGCCTCAATACATTGAGGTCAGGACGTTACGCAGCTTCTTGATTTCCTCAAGCGCGCGCCCCGTACCCAAGGCCACGCAGCACAAGGGGTTGTCGGCGATGGACACCGGCAAGCCGGTCGAATGGCGCAGCACAAAGTCCAGATTGGACAACAGCGCGCCACCGCCGGTCAGCACAATTCCCTTGTCCACAATGTCGGCCGCCAATTCGGGCGGAGTGTCTTCGAGCGCATTTTTGGCTGCCAGCACAATCTGTTCGCAGACATCGGCCAGGGATTCGCGAATCT
>Ga0208863_1001984_pt1 | contig 11328 bp, 10 predicted proteins | sample RifOxyD3_FD_184040 | JGI IMG/M metagenome (GOLD analysis project Ga0208863, IMG submission 184040) | Soil microbial communities from Rifle, Colorado - Rifle Oxygen_injection D3 (SPAdes) | ecosystem: Environmental > Terrestrial > Deep subsurface > Rock core/Sediment | place: Rifle, Colorado...
ATCGACCCCTTACCCCCTCCCCAACCCTCCCCCTGGAAGGGGGAGGGGGCAATTTCCGAATCGAGCTGAATAGTTACAATCTGGGCAGCAGGGGTAGGACCAGCAACAGTCCCAGTGCCAGTTGGTATTGGGCGGTTTGTGCCAGCAGGGGGTTGAGTCCGCTGTCGATGGGCTGGCTTTCGAGCCGCTGGATCAGGCTCAGGGCCAGGGGCAGGGCGAGCAGGGGCAGCCAGCGCCAGAGGGGATCGGGATTGATCATGGGGCAGAGCGCCAGGGGAGTGAGCAGCAGCAGGCCATAGAGCCGCCGCGCGGCGGGGCGGTCGAGGAGGATGGCCAATGTGTGGCGCCCTGCGCGGCGGTCGCTATCCAGATCACGATAGTTATTGACCAACAGGACAGCGGCGGCAGGCAGTCCGACGATAAAACCAGCGATCAGGGCCGGGCCGGTCAGGCTGGCCGTCATCAGGTAATAGGTGCCGCCGGTGGCGGCCAGGCCGAAAAACAGCAGCACGAAGACCTCCCCCAGCGGGGAATAGGCGATGGGCCAGGGGCCGCCGCTGTAGGCATAGGCAGCGGCCAGGGAGGCCAGCCCCAGGGCCACGATGGGCCAGCCGCCGATCCAGGCCAGATAGAGGCCGATCAGGAAGGCCAGGGCAAAACAGGCCATGGCCCCGCGCCGCACCTGGGCTGCGGCGAGCCAGCCTTCCGCCGTGGCGCGCCGGGGACCCAGGCGGTCCGGGGTATCGGCACCCCGTTCGGAGTCGGCGGCGTCGTTGTGCAGGTTGACCCCGGCCTGAATACAGAGGGCCGCAATCAGAGCTGCCAGCCAGGGGATGAGGTGAAACCCGCCGCCACCCGCATGGGCAAGTGCCCCACCCACGATCAGCGGCGTCACCGAAAGGCTCAGGGTCTTGGGACGGGTGGCGAGGAGCCAGTGTGTCAGCAAGGTGGCGGCCTTATTACGCTAAACCGAAAGTGTGCCTTAAGCTTCGCATTCTCACGGCCGGCGCGGGAACTTGCCGAAATCGGGCGGGCGCTTCTCCAGGAAGGCGTTGCGGCCCTCCAGCCCCTCCTCGGTCATGTAGAAGAGGGCGGTAGCATTTCCGGCCAGCTCCTGGATACCGGCCAGGCCGTCGGTATCGGCATTGAACCCCGCCTTGATCATACGCAGGGCGGTAGGTGAGTGCTCAAGCATCTCCCGGCACCAGTGGACGGTTTCCTCCTCCAGTTGGGCCAGGGGAACGACGGCATTGACCAGCCCCATCTCCAGGGCCTGCCGGGCGTCGTATTGGCGGCAAAGGAACCAGATTTCCTTGGCCTTTTTCAGGCCTACCGTGCGGGCCAGGATACCGGCGCCGAACCCGGCGTCGAAGCTGCCCACACGGGGCCCGGTCTGGCCGAAGCGGGCGTTGTCGGCGGCGATGGTCAGGTCGCATACCAGGTGCAGCACATGGCCGCCGCCGATGGCGTAGCCCGCGACCATGGCGATCACCGGCTTGGGCAGGCGGCGGATCTGCATCTGGAGATCAAGCACATTGAGGTGTTGCACCCCCGCCTGGTCGCGATAGCCGCCGTTCTCGCCGCGCACCTTCTGATCACCCCCGGCGCAGAAGGCGTCTGTGCCCTCGCCGGTGAGGATGATCGCGCCGATTTGCGGGTCGTGATGGGCGTGGTGGAAGGCGGCGATCAGCTCGTTGATGGTCTCGGGCCGGAAGGCGTTGCGCACCTGGGGCCGGTTGATGCTGATCCGGGCAATCCCCTCCGCCCGCAGGTAGCGGATATCGGTGAAGGGGCTGTTGCAGGCGTTTTGCCAATCCATCCTAAATTCCTATCTATTTCTCGCAAAGGCGCAAAGACGCGAAGGGGAAAAGAGGCCTTGCCCCCTAGTCTTTGACGATCTTTGCGTCTTCGCCTGCACGGATGTAGCTGAGGGTCGTGAGCTGGGAGCGGTAAGCCTTGCACGAACTAATCAACTGATCAACAGCAACTCGACGGCCCTCTGCATCCGGGGCGAATCCCATTGGCGCCCCCCCTCGGCCTTGTAGACCAGCCGGCCAGAGCGGGTAGCGAGATAGGTCGTCGGCAACCCCTGTACGCCGAAGGCCGAGGAGACGCTGCCGTCCGGATCGGGCAGGAGGGGGAAGGGGTGGGGGTTTTTGGCTGCGTAGTCCTGCAACTGCCCGGCCGTCTGTCCCATGGCGATGGCCAGGATATTGAATGGCCTGTCTTTCCACTGCTCCCAGAGCCGCCCCATGGAGGCCATCTCGGCGAGGCAGGGCGAGCATCCGGTTGACCAGAAATTGAACATCAGGATTCGCCCCTGATACTGGCCGGGGCTATGCTCCTTGCCCGTCAAGTCGTCGAGTTTGAAGTCGGGAATGGGAGGGTTCCGCTCCAAGTATTCCAGCGGGGGTTTCTCGGGGGTGAACTCGGCGCGCAGGGCTGGCGCGGCGAGGCCCAGTCCCAGGGCCATGAGAAAGCGGCGACGGTGCATGGCGATACTCCTGAAGGGGGGAATGGCTGAGAGGCTATGAATTCTGCGTCCCCGTCCCCGCCGGTGCCTTAATCTTGATCAAATTGCCGCGTTGGCGGCCATGAGATGCTGGCCGGAGAAAGCTGCCCATGCCGGCCTGAAGGCCGGCCTACAATTGAGGGCACCTCTAACCCTTGAGAAAATAGACCCTGATTCATGAATCTATTCCAGGAGATTGAAACCCTGCTGCGCCGGCAAGAAAGCGCCGCCCTGAGCCTTCCCTTGGCGCGGCATCTTCCCCTGTGCCTGCCCGAGGTGCCGGACCGACGCTGTCTCTGGGCGCGGCCCGCCCAGGATGACTGGTGGCTGGGACTGGGTGCTTCCTGGTCGATGGAGATTGGGGGCGAGGGGCACCTGGCCGCAAGCAGCGAGGAGGCGGAACGGCTGTTCCATCGGCTGGGACTGCCTGACCAGGCCCGCCTCGCGGTCTGGTCCGAGGGCCGCTTTACCCGCCTGCATCTGCCGGCGGTGCAGTTCATCGGCAGCCAAGGGGCCACGCGCCTCGTCCTCATCCCCGATCCGGCCGATCCCGAGGGATGGCGGCCCCTCCTGGAGCGGGCTCTCGCCAGTCTGGAAAGCGCGCCTGAATCAATACCGGGACCCCCTGCCCTGATGCGCCGCGAACAGGAACCCGATGCCTCCGCCTGGATGGAGGCCGCCGAGCAAGCCATCGGCGAGATCCGCGCGGGCCGGATGGAGAAGCTGGTATTGGCCCGCCGGGTCCGTTATCTGGCGGACCGGGACCTCTCGGCCAGCGGCCTGATCCGCTCGCTGGGCTACCGGCACCCCCAGGCCACCCTGTTCGCGGTCGATGGCGAGGATCATGTCTGGCTGGGGGCCTCGCCGGAGGTCCTGCTCGACCGGCGGGGCGACCGGTTTTTCTGCGAAGCGGTCGCGGGCACCGTGCGCCGCGACCCCAATCCGGCAGTGGACCGGGGGCTGGGCGACTGGCTGCTGCGCGATCCCAAGAGCCGCCGTGAACACGAACTGGTGGTGGCGGGACTGCGCGAGGCCCTACAACCCTTCTGCGACCAAGCGCCCATCGCCGAAAGGCCCCGGCTGTTGCGGCTGCGCGGCTTGCAGCACCTCCATACCCCGATCCAGGGCCTTCTGAAAGCTGGCGTCCACAGCCTTGAGGCCGCCCAGGCACTTCACCCCAGCGCGGCTGTCTGCGGCTATCCCAAAGAGGCCGCCGCCCGCTGGCTGGCCCGCCACGAACCCCTGGAGCGAGGGGGCTACAGCGGCCTCACCGGCTGGATCGGCGCCAAGGGCGATGCAACGCTGAACGTCGTCCTGCGCTGCGCCCGCATCCAAGGCAACAGCGCCGTCCTCTACGCCGGGGCGGGGCTGGTGGCCGACTCCAACTCCCTGGCCGAATGGGAAGAGACCGAACTCAAGCTGGGCAGCATGATCGAGGCGTTGCAAGACGCCTGATACCCATGTATCTCTTCGTATTCCTTCCTGTTTTTTGCGGTTGAAAGATGGCTTCTAACGCCGAACTGAATCTGGCCTGGGCCTATGGCCTGTTCGAGGGCCTGCGGGCGGGCGGGTTGAGAGAGGTGGTTGTCTCACCCGGCTCCCGTTCCACGCCCTTGGCCCTGGCCGCCTTCCGTCACCCGAAGCTGCGGGCACGGGTGGTGCTGGACGAACGGACGGCGGCCTTCTTCGCCCTGGGCATGGCGCGGGCCTCGGGGCGGCCGGTGGCGCTGGTCGCAACTTCCGGCACGGCGGTGGCCGAATGGCTGCCGGCCGTGGCCGAGGCCGACCTCTCTCGGGTCCCCCTCCTTCTCCTGTCGGCGGATCGTCCGCCGGAACTGCGCCAGTGCGGCGCCAACCAGACCATCGATCAGACGGGACTCTTCGGCACCCGGACCCGTTTCACCATGGACCTGCCCCTGCCGGATGAGGGGCTGTTGCCCGCCGCATCGCGCTTCGCCGTCCGGGCCGCCACTGCCGCCCTCTGGCCCTTGCCGGGGCCGGCCCATCTCAACTGCCCTTTCCGGGAACCCCTGGTCCCAACGGCGGATGGGGTCCTCCCCTCGCAGCCCCCCCCCAGGGTCTCCCGCCCGGATTTGTTGCCTGACCCGGACCATCTGCGCCACATCGCGGAAGGAATCAACGGCCGCCCCGGCCTGATCCTTTGCGGCCCGGAACAGGGAGCCCCTTTACCGGCGAAGGAGATCGCCGCGCTGGCCGCGTCTCTGGGTGTCCCGATCCTGGCGGACCCCCTCTCCAACCTGCGGTGCGGTCCCCACGACAGGGGCAACCTCATTGCCCTTTACGACGCCAGCCTGCGGCAACCCGCGTTCCGGGAGGCCGCAAGGCCGGAGTGGGTGTTGCGCTTCGGCGCCCTGCCCCTTTCCAAGCACCTGGAACAGGTTTTGGCCGGCCTCGCAGGGGTGCGCCATATCCTGGCGGACCCCTGCGGACGCTGGGCCGATCCCCTCCATCAAGCGGACGAACTGATACTGGGCGACCCGGCGCGGGTGGCCGAGGGGCTGGGCAGGCTCGCGCAACCCCTGGAGGGCGAGTGGCTGTCTCTGTGGAAGCGGCGAGAGAACGAGGTCAAGATGATTCTGAATCTCCACTCCCCCGCCGAAGCCCTGATCGTGAAGGAACTCGGCCGCCGCCTCCCCGCCGGGAGCCTCCTGTTCAGCGGCAACTCCCTGCCCGTCCGGCAACTGGACTGGTTCCTCGAAGGACGCGATCAGCCGCTCCGCATCCTCTGCAACCGGGGGGCCTCCGGCATCGATGGCAATGTCGCCACCCTGCTGGGCATGGCCTCGGTTGCCGAGGGGCCGGTGGTGGGACTCGTGGGAGATCTAACCCTGATCCATGACCTGGGCGCCCTGACGGAGGCGAAGGGAATCCGGGCATTGATCCTGGTGCTGGACAACGGCGGCGGGGCCATCTTCGACCACCTGCCCCAGGCGGCCCTGGCTGAACGGGAAGCGCTTTTCCTCACCCCCCGCGCCCTCGACCTGGAAACCCTGGCCAAGGCCTTCGGCCTGAATTACCGGGCCACGGACCCGGACGGATTCCCCGAAGCGCTGGAGATCATGCTGCCCCAGCCGGGCCTGGGTCTGCTGCACATCCGGCTCGACCGGGAGCTGAGCCTCATGCAGCACCGGAACCTATGGACCAAGCTGGCAAGCCCGCCCGGCAATCGATGAAGAAGAGACGTTGAGCCTCTCATGGCTTCGCGTAGATCCCCACAAGCTGCCAGTCGTCCTCGGCCGCCGCCGCGCCGGCGTAATAAAGCTCGCCCTTGTACCAGCCGGAGAAGGTGATTTTCCTGACGCCGGGGCAGACGATGTTCAAGGCGGCCCGCGAGGTGCCCAGGACCTTGCGCTGTAAATAGACCGAATCGGGCGGGTCGAAGATGGCGGGGTCTTGCAGGGCGGTGAGTTTCAGGGCGACCTCTTCGCCGCACCAGTTTTCCTCCAGCGTGGTCCCGGTGAAGTTGGGCTTGTCGTGGAATCTGAACTGCCCGGCAAGCGCCCCGCCCGCCGCCCCCATCAAAGCGAGCAGCGAGACGAGGCGAAGCAAGGCACCGGAAGGATGGATCACGACCAGGAACCATCAGCCTGCTGGCAGGCCTTATGGGTTTCCGTAACCGTCTTGCCGTTCTTCTGGGTGACCTGTTGCTCGATGGACCGGCAGGTCTGCTTGACGGCGATCTCGGTCTCGGCCACGTCCATTATGTCCTTGTCTTTCCCCTTCTTCGCAGTCGCATCCACTGGGACTCCCGTCGCTTCCAGCACGGTCGCGTCGATGAAGCCTATGCCGACCCCTTTCTGGGACGCCAGATACCAGTCCTTGCCCTCGACCTTGGCGACGATGTCCAGGGTCTGGTCCTTCTTCAGCGCTTCGTACTCCTTGTAATCGGCGCCGGGGCCGCCCCTGAGATTGGTCTCCTTGACGACCCTGTATTGGCCGCCCACGTTGTACTCCAGGGGAGGAAGCTCGGTGATCCGGTCCTTCATATACTTCGCCTTGACCGTTTTCACCTCCACATTCTCATCCTTGACCACCGTTTTCCCCCGGACGCCGGTCTTCTTGTTCTCCCACTCCGCCGGCTGGCCCGTGACCAGGGTCGATTGGGTCGAGCGGGCCATGCGCCGGTTGTCGCTCGCGTTGAGGGACTTGGCGATGGAATAGGCGACCAGGCCGCCCACCGCCGCACCCAGCAGATTGTTGTCGGCCACCCTCATGCCGATGATGATGCCCGCGCCGGTGATGAGCTCGGTCCGGTGCGTCCGGGCAAACCGGGTCACACCCCTGGTCGCCTTACTTACCGTCCTGCCCACGCCACTCATAAACCCTGCGTCGGCCGGCTCCGTAGCCACCACAAGCACCGCACAAACGAGAGCCACTGCTACATTCTTGAACATAGGAACCTCCTTACCGTGAAACCTTGGAACCCTCAAGGACCGGAACCGTTGAACCGCCTGCGGGCCTCTTCCGAGAAGGAACCCTCGGGAAATTTCCGCAGGAAGAGCTGATATCCGAAGCCCGTATCGATCTTGCTCACCCTGGAGTACCACTCCGCCTCGTTGGGCGCCGCCTCGGCCTGAACGATCGGAGGCAGACCATCCCCAGCGCCTATGGCCGGAGGAACGGTCTCCCGCACCCCCAGGCCATCGCTCGACAGGCCAATTACCGCTGCCTGCGTTCCGGCAATTGCGGCCGGCCGTTCGCCGCTCCGCCCCAATAATAAATAAACCGTGACGCCGAGGATCGACACCGCCAGCAGGACCCCGGCCGCAATGAGCCCTGGCCCCCTCTCCCGCGCCCATTGGGTTCGATCCGGTCCGAAACGCTCCTCCTCCGTCACTAGGCGCGTACCCTGCACCGCCGGGGCTTCCTCGAACTTGCTCACGACCGCCGGCATCTCCCGGCTCACCCGGTGCGACCGGATCTCCCGCAACACCTCGTCGCAGGCCTGGGGCCGTTCCTTGGACGGGACCCGCAGCAAGCGATCATTCAGCGTCAGCAGCCAGTCCGGCGCCTTGCCGTTGCCCGCCTGGGCCGCTGGACTGAGGGGGTCCGGCTCGCCCTCGGTCAGGTGATGGCTCCGTTCCACCGACTCCAGCGGGGCCTGGCCGGTGATCAACTCATAAAGGACCGCGCCAATGGCATAGAGGTCGGTGAAGGGGCCTTGCTTGCCACGGGTGCTGTACTGCTCCGGCGGGGCATAGCCGCCGCTGACGATGGCCGAGATGCTCTTGCTGTGTTCGCCCAGGGCATGGCGTGCCGCGCCGAAGTCGATCAGCAGGGGTTCGCCCGACTTGCGCAGGAAGATATTCCCCGGCTTGATGTCCCGGTGCAGCAGCCCGGCCTTGTGGACCTCCCGCAACCCATTGAGCAGCGAGAGGCAAAGATCGAGGATCTCCTCCTCTCCCATTTCCCCGCGACGGCGTTTGAGACGTTCCGCCAGGGTCTCGCCCTCCTCGTACTCCATCACGATGTAGGCCGTGCCGTGGGCCTCCAGGTGATCGAGAATACGGACGATGTTGGGATGCTGGAACCTGGCCAGGGACTTGGCCTCGTCCAGATAACGTTTGAGCCCGAAGCCGAAATCCTCTTCCCGGTTGGCGCGGGGAATGACCGTCAATGTATCGCTGTCGCGCACCCCCAGCTCGCCCGGCAGGTACTCCTTGATGACCACCAGCCGCTCCAGGTGTTCGTCCCAGGCACGATAGGTAATGCCGAAGCCGCCCTCGCCCAGGACACCCTGGATACGGTAGCGTCCGGCGATCTGCTCATTGACCGGCAGGGTATGGCTATAGGTCTTCAAAGTTTCGTCTCTTCACGCGCGTTTCCGGGTCCCATGAGAACAATAGTCCAGGCCGGGGCGCTGATCCAGGCAAGCAGGTCTGTTCAACCTAAAAAACGCATTTAACCGCAAAGATCGCAAAGAATCGCAAAGAAATACGGTCGGTTACCTGTATTTCATCCATCACCCGCAAGGTAAAAACACCGAAAGACGTAACCCCCTGTTGTCCATCGCGTTCTTTGCGTCCTTTGCGGTTAAATTGCTTTTTCAAGTTCATCGCCGTTCCGTCAGATCCCGCCTGGCGATCCAGGCCCCGATCATCCCCAGCAACAGTCCGGGGAAGGCCACCGCGAGCATATGGCTCTTGCCGCTCGACAGCCAGGTCATGGGCTGGCCCATGACGGGCAGCAGCCCCAGCACGTTGCCCCAGGAGATGCACCAGTGGGCGGCCTCCATCCAGGCCAGGCCGAAGAGAACGGCCCCCAGCCAATAACGGCTGCGGTACTCCTCGAAGCCGCCCTTTGCGGCCATCAGGGCGCGGGCGACCGTCAACAGGGTCAGGCACCAGAGGAGCTGGGCCGCAATCAACCCCAGAGCGGCATAGCCCCCGAAACGGTTGATCAGGAAGGCAGCGATGAAGTCGTCCTGCACGGCGGGCAGGGCCATGACCGGGCCGTTGACGCCGAACCAGCCGGTCACGCCCAGCCAGCCCCCCTCGCGGACCCGCAACAGGGACTGCACCACCTGATCCCCGCTGAGCCGGTGTCCCCAGGGGTCGCTCCAGATGCGGAAGCGGTCGGCCTGGGGAATGGCGCTCAGGTAATCGGGCGGATTGTGCCAGAGCCAATGGCCCATATAGACCACCAGCCCCAGGGGCAGCAGGACGAACAGCCCGCGCAACAGCCAGGTGACGAGCGGCCGGCGGCGCAAGGGATTGACGGCCGCGAGCCAGATATAAGGCAGGGTGATGGCGGAGACGATCACCAGGGGCGAGTTGTCGTGGACGCCCAGCATGACCACGGCCGTGGCCAGGCCGAAGACCGCGACCGCCAGCAAGGCCATGACGATGCGCTTGTGGACGTTCTCGCGGAAGTCCTTGCTGTCCGTGAAACGCATCCAGCGCAGGTGGGTCAGGGCCGAGGCCAGCATCAGGATCAGGGTCAGCTTGACGAACTCCACCGGCTGAATCCAGCCCAGCCCCTTTTCGTCGCCGATCAGAAACTGGGCGCCGATCAGCCCCAGTACCGTCGCCAGCCCGAGGCCCTTGATCAGCCGGGTCAGAAGGCCGCGGTTGGCCACGAAATGGCCGATCAGATTGCGCCAGGCCAGGGCCGGAAGCATCCCCGCCAAGGCCCCGGCGGCGGCCATGGCGGTCAGTATCGACAAATGCCCCGAGGCGTCGGAGAGCCATTTGGTGTTGTGCGCCCCCGCCGCGAGCTGGGTCATGTTCAAGGCCCCGATCCCCGCCAGGAACAGCAGCGCCAGCCAAAGCAGCCCGGCCAGGCCGTTGAGCAGTCCCTCGCGAAGGAAGCGGATGATCGCCACCAGCCAGGCCAGGGCACAGATCGACAGCCCCCAGACCAGATTGTCGTTCAGCGCCCCCCAGCCCAGGAAGGCGAAACAGAGCAGCGTCCAGGCGGGAAGCAGTGAAAGCCAGGAGGAACCCAGGCTGGCCCGCTTGCCGGCGGCCTTGTCCAGGTAGAAGAGGAAGGAACCCAGGGGCAATGAGAGCAGCATCGTGCTGGCGAGCAGCGCGAGGCGGACCAGACCCGGCATGGCCAGCGGATTGGCGCCGATCCAGGACTGGGACCGGCTCCGCAGACTGACCCCTGGCGGAAGTTCCACCGGCACAGGCTGCTCGTAGGTCAGGGGCAGGTTGCGGACCGGCTCCAGTACCATGCGGTCCCCGCCCACAGCCACCTGGAAATAGGTCCGCCCCAGCACCAGGCGATTGACCCGGCCCTCGGGCCCCTCAAGGGGCAAAGGGAAATCAATGAGCCTCCGGGTCTGGGTCTCCCCGGCCTTGCGGATCTCCTCCCGCGTCCCCGTGGCCAGATTGCCCAGATAGAAGACCCCCTGGCGCCAAAAGACCTTGGCCGTTTCCATCGGCACCTCCGCCAAGGCCCAGCGGTCGGGACACTGCACCTGGCCGCCGAGGGAAAAGAGACTGATCTCCTTGGCCGGATCGATCCCGCGCGCCCGCCAGCGCAACTCCCGCGCCTTGCCCCCCAACCAAGCGGACAGGCGGCCCAGGGGGTCGTCCCCGTACCTGCAATAGGCGAACGTCGGCGTTCGTTCGGAACGCAGACCCGCGTTGTCCCAGATAGCCTTGTCGCCGTCAGTCTCCAGTTGCAGTCCCTTGACGTCGTCCGCCTCGATCACCCGTATCCGGCGCCCGTCCAGCAGAATCTCGTCACCGGCCGCCAGGGGCATGCGCGGCACATAGCGGGTAGGGACAAGATCGGTCCGGGCATCGACCCTGTGTTCCGGCGAATGCCCCAGAAAACGCCAGCGGCCATCCCCCTCACGCTCGATCCGCAGGTGGCGCGCGGCGGTGGAACGGTCGTGGCTGGTCAGCCCCAGGGTTGCCCGCCCCAGATCCACCGCCTGGCCGGGCTTGAGTTCAATCTCCAGCCGCTCGGACATCCAAACCCTGGGGGCATGCAACACCAGCATGACACCGCCCAGCACGAACAGCCCCAACGCCACGAAGGCCAGCGGTCGGCTTCTTGTTTTTTCGTTCATCCAAAATTCCTTCATTCATCTTTCGCAAGCCTGTAGCCTCGCAGGATTATCGTTCCCAACGGGTAAGATGCCGGTGAGCGATAGCGAACCACATCGGTCGCGCCGGCGCCATCCGCGAACGGTGCGGTTCGTGCCTCACCGCACCCTCTCATAGCCTTTACAAATTAATACTATTTATGGTTACCAAGGTCTCAGCCCACGCGAAAAGTGAAGCCGATTGACATAAATCCCATTTATCAATTAGCCCGACTCTTCGCCTTTTCTTCGTCGA
>Ga0208863_1001985_pt1 | contig 11327 bp, 12 predicted proteins | sample RifOxyD3_FD_184040 | JGI IMG/M metagenome (GOLD analysis project Ga0208863, IMG submission 184040) | Soil microbial communities from Rifle, Colorado - Rifle Oxygen_injection D3 (SPAdes) | ecosystem: Environmental > Terrestrial > Deep subsurface > Rock core/Sediment | place: Rifle, Colorado...
CCCTTCCTCCTTGATTTTATTGAGAAAATCGCAAATCCCAATATACCAAGGAACGAAGGGCTTTTCACGTTAAAAATACACAATTACAATGCTTTATGTTAAGTTTTTCGCAAGTCAGAAAGTTGAGATTTTAGTTTATAATGACATAATGTTATTGTAATTCTGTCAAGATTTATAAAAGCGCGGTTCGCCGGTCAGGGCGGGGCTTTTTCTGTAAAATTCTTGTCTATTCAAAGATAGTTACGTAACGAAACTTATAATCTGAGCACGTCCCCCATTACGTCTTCGGCCGGTTCGTCGCCGCTCCGCCTAGTAGGCCTTTCGCCACGACCGCTTCGCTCCTTCGACGGTCGGCGTGGTGAGAAATTCGTTCACCTGACCTGAATAACATCGGCTATTCCCACGGAGTCTTTCATAACCAGGTCAGTTCCTCTGCCTAAAGCAAATCCCGTGGAAGAGCCACCGTCAAGATTAAAGGCCTCAGCAACTCCCAGTCCTGCATTCAAAAGAAAAGTGGCCATTTCCTGATAGGTCATTGTCCCGGTTTTGTTGGCTATGAATAAAACATTTCCTTTTTCATCCTTGGCAACAACTGTTCTTGCATAACTTGTTGATGCATTGAAGGTGAGTGCCTTGCCGCTACGAACCAAATGAGGGCCACTCTTCAATGCATGTTTAAACCTGCCCAAATCAGCAGTACTTAGAGGTTTGCCTTCGAGGTCGTCAATTAGAACTGAATCGTTATTATCCACGGCAAAGAGCCCAAAGTGTTTGTTTTGGGTATTTACCGCCTTGATTATCTGGCCATTTGAAATACAGAGGTCTGTTGGAAAATGCTTATTGTCCCAATAACCGCCATTCAGCGTTAGCAGGACTCCCGGCTGGGAATCGTGAAACTCGCTAACCTTTTTGGGTGGATTTGCATAAGAAACAGAGAATGAAAGAGACTTTGGGTCAATAAAAATGACACTGACGATTTTGCCGTTATATGAATATTCAGAGTACTTGACAACTGCGGGATCAACACCGAATGTCCGTTGGGTAAGCAAGCGAATACCATCATCGCCATGGGTAATTGCAGGCGATATAAGCAGTAAGACCATACAAAAAAACGCGGCAGAAAAAAAAGCCTTCTTCATGTGGCACCTCTGTGTATTTCCCATGATCATCAGATTATCTCCAACTTGAACCTGTTTCTGCGCGGGTGGTGGAACTATTACCGCATCACGCAGAGTACCAATGGCTTCCACTCCATCCATTACTGGTACGACTTTAGGGACAAGGTACATCCCCCATTACGTCCCCAGGCCACAGCACGCCTGGGCCGTCGCGCCTACAGCGAATTGTTATTCGCCTCGTAACGGTTAATCGTCTTCGAGATCTTTCTTGGCAGACTTCATGAACCTGCCAAAATCCTTATCTTTCTTGCGTTTCTCAGCATATGTCATCTGATAGTACTCGGACTCATTCTTCAATTTGAGGAAGTTTTCATAATGCTGAGCATCAATTTCACCGGCCGCCATCGCCTTAAGAACGGCACAGCCTGGCTCAGTGGTGTGCATGCAGTCGCTGAAACGGCACTGGGATGAAAGCACAACGATTTCCGAATAACTTTCGTCAATTCCGCCCTCTGCCCCGAGTACTCCAAATTCCCGCATGCCTGGGTTGTCTATGACCATCGCACCGTTTTCTAGGATTATGAGCTCCCGGCGAACGGTAGTATGCCGCCCCTCTCCAGTGCTGCTGACCATTTTAGTTTCAAGCACATCATGACCCACAAGGCCGTTGATAATGGTGCTCTTCCCGACGCCTGACGAGCCGACAAAGCAATAAGTCTTGCCTGGGGAAAGAATGCCTTTCAGATCGTCGAGCCCTTCTCTCGTGATATTACTCAACGTTAACACGGGTGCGGTAACACCTGCTTTCATGATTTGAGCAAGCTGGGCCGCCAGAACTTCAGTGTCAACCAGATCGGTCTTGGTCAGGAGAATATATGGTATTGCTCCACCATCCTGCACCATTACCAGGTACCGTTCCAGTCTTCTTAGGTTGAAATCGTAGTGACAGGACTGCACTATGATTACGAAATCGATATTAGCCGCAATCATCTGGTATTTGACTGATTCTCCAGCCGCTTTGCGACGTAACTTGGTCTTTCGCTCCAGAATTCCGTGAACCTGCCCGAATTGATCACCCTCAGACTTTATTACACAGACCCAGTCGCCAACGCACGGCAACTCCGATGAAGACACAGACTCATACATGTACTTCCCCGAGAGCTTTGCCCGGAAAGTGCCAATTTCATTGAGAAGCAGCAACTGGTCGCGGTCCACTGCTACTACCCGTGCGACAAAGGTCGTCGAGTCGCAGTAAAACCCTGCTTTTTCTTCAAACCAGCTATCCCAGCCCAAGGCGTCAAGATTCGATTGCTTCATACGTAATGATCGTCAATTTTATGTAAATGTGGCAAGCATGCCCGTCGCATAATGCTGGAGCTGAGACGCGCGCGTTTTGCGCGCATCGAGCTTGAGCTGGTTGTTGGGCTGTCATTTCATTTCAATTCGATCTTCATATCTTCCCAAGAGTTTTATTATCACGGGGTTATTGCGATACTTGGCACGCAACTCCTCCAGTTGCTTGTCAGTTCCAGTACAAAGATCCTTGAGGTTTTGAAAAATAAACTCCCGCCGTTCCTTAATTACTGGATCGTCTCCTCCGTCCCATGGCTCCCCGCGAAAGTGGTCACATCCATCTCGTCGATCTACAAACGACTTAACGTCAGGCGGAAGGGCTGGCATCTGTCGAGCTTCTTCGCACTGTTCAGTTGCGCAGTCTTCTCCGGCAGCGGCAGTGCCAACAAGCAAACTGGAAAGGAGTAGAATGCCTACGATGAGTTTCTTCATATTGCCATTGAGATAGACCAGCCAGTTACCCGACTGCCCTCTCGCAGATCCCTGCGTGCGGTTTTCCCGCACAGGGCTCCTCAGTATTGTTCGCCTCGTACAAGCGCAAAGTTATTCCCAATATCCAATAATTCGGGGACGCGGCACCTTGAAATAGGATAACATCTCCTTGAAGCCCGCCCAATTACAGCTTTTCTTCTGCGTTCGCCTGTTCAACCACTTGAACACCGTCAGACATGCCAGCCGGTAGAACTTGTACAGCATGGCATAGTTGCCTCTGACTCCGTAGTAATTACAGTGTCCCTGCAACTTCTGACTCAGCTTCATGAGGAGTTCGGCAGTCCCAAGCCTGCTGCGCTCCTTTTTGATCCAACTGAGGATTGCAGCCAGTGCGGCCCGAAACTTCTTTTTCGACGTTCGCATCATCACCAGCGGTTTCCCGGATCTGCTCAGGCCCCAGCGGTATTCAAACCCGAGAAAGGTATAGCTGTTATTATTCTCCGTCTCAAAGCGGGTGAACTTGATCACCTGCGTCTTCTCAGAGGACAGCTCCAACTCGAACTTTCCCAGGCGTTTGCCGAGAACCTTGGAGAATCGCCGCTCATCTTCCTGGTACTGAAAGCAGCAGACAAGTCGAGTCACCCGAGGGAACCGCCCCCTCAGGTGCTCACGGAACCGGACGTGAACGTCTCCGCTCATCCGGCTCTTCCTACCCAGCCTGCCCATACAACAAACCCCAATGAGCAAACAGCCTTGTTTGCTGCCGCGCTATGCGTTGCAACCAGTGATCTGCCCGCCGTTTATGGCCTCGTAAGCTCTTAAATTTACGAGTGGCCCACAGAATGAGTTTGCGGTCAATATGCCTCAGTGTCCTATACAACGCCGATTTGTAGTAAGCGCCGTAATAGTTGACCCAGCCACGTATGACCCCATTGAACATCTGCGCCAAGTCCTCCAGTGCCTTGTCACTGCGCAATGGCAGATTCCAGCTCCTGATTTCCTGCCGAATCGCCTTCGTTGCCTTGTTGCTGACTGCTGGACTGAAGTTGATGAAGTACTTACCCCACCGATTCTTCGAGCGCCGAGGACGGAATGTGTACCCGAGAAAATCGAAGCTGGTGACAGGATAGTCCTGGCGCCGATCATCATCCTTGCAGTAGATGATCTTTGTCTTTTCAGGATGCAACTCCAACCCACAGTCGGCAAACCGCTGCTCCAGCGCCTGTTTCAGACATTCGGCCTCTGCCCTTGTCCGGCAGTGGCAGACCGCATCATCGGCATACCGCTCGAACGGAATGAGCGGATAAGTCCGCTGCATCCACGCATCGAAGGTGTAGTGCAGGAAAAGATTCGCCAGGAGCGGACTGACTACACCACCTTGCGGTGTGCCTTTTGTCCGTTCCTGGAGCGTCCCATCCAGCAGCTGCACCGGCGCTGTCAGCCATCGTTCGAGGTAGAGCAACACCCACTTGTCCTGGGTGTGGTGACGCACTGCGCGCATCAGCAGGTTATGGTCGATATTATCGAAGAACCCCTTGATATCGAGGTCCATAACCCAGTTATTGCGCCAGCAACGTTCCCGCGCCTGCTCAATCGCCTGATGGGCCGACTTGCCCGGTCGGTAGCCGTAGGAATCCGGGTGGAAGTGCCTCTCCAGTTCCGGCTCCAGGGTCTGCTTAACCACCATCTGGGCAACCCGGTCAGCTACAGTGGGTATCCCCAGCGGCCGGATGCCTCCGTTCGCCTTGGGTATCTCCACCCGCCTGACCGGTGGGGGCATGTAACTTCCAGAGGCCATCCGGTTCCAGAGTTTGTAGAGGTTGTTTCCCAAATCCTCCTCAAACACCTGCAACGTCTGACCATCCACACCTGCCCCGCCTTTGTTGGCCTTTACTCGTTTGTAGGCCTCCCATACCTGAAGTTTGGTAATGGGAAATGGCTTTGCCTGATTCAAGAGCGTCCTCCCCTTGCGGGTTGCACCCTCGTTTCAGGCCGGATAAGGCAACCCCTTGGCTCCAGCACCATTACAGTGCCTTCAACGCTACTACGGGTTGCTCCGTCCCTGTACCCCGCATCGGTACTCTCACGCTTATGGTGCTTCCACTTGCGTTTCTCCCTTAGCATCGGGGTGACAGGTTCCCACGTTCCACACAAGAGCCTGGACCGCATTCTCGCCACCTTCATGCCGGACGCCGTCTGGGCCATAATCAGGCACCTCCCAGACTTATCCCGGAGTAACGACTCCCCTCCGGTTTCGACGTCGTCCCTACGCTTTCGACACGTCAATAGTGGTTCACTTTCGTTCGACTCCACGGTCCTTACCTGATCCCGTCGTGCGGGACCTTTTCCCAGCTCGCTCACCACCACGTCTCTTGAACGCAGCAGCAGTGGGCGGTTTGAAGCCTCCGCCTGAACAGCGGCTTCGAGGGGCCTCCCCTCATCTCTTGTGCAGCATAGCTGCACGGAGGACTTACGTCCTCCTGTGCGCCTTCGTGGCACACAGCCATCCGCGCACCTGGTCATGCTCATCCGGAATCCGCATTCTTTTTTTCCTTAATTGCCCGCCGCTTCGCGCCGGCAGCCGGCCTCTTGGCACGTTCGACTTTTTTCGCAAGCGCCACCTGAAAAGCCTTGGCAGCCCACTCCGTTAACTGCTCCTGGTCTTCCAGAATCTCCACCGGCACCTCGTAGTAGCCCATGACGTACGAATCAGTGCCGAACGGCCGGAATGGTCCGGAACCTGCAGCAAGATAGTCGGCCTTGTTGGTGTCATCAACCTTGAAATAGAGGACATCGTCGGCAATAAGGCCAAAGAAGATGGCGTTGCGATAGAGGCCGGCGCCGCCAAACATCCGCCTGGACTGAACCGGACCGAAAAGACTCAACTGATCGAGGACGTAATCAAGATATTCCTGACTGATGGGCACAACATATCCCCCATTGAAAAAATGTGAAAAGCCGCCAGGCCAGTACGGAGATGACATTCGGGCGGTTTTGAGGGGCATGGGGAACATCCCCATTACCTCCCCTGGGCACCATTGCGGTCCGGCTTACTCAAGATAACTAATGCGATGCCGCCAAGAATGGCCACGGATGCCAGTATGAAACGTGGGGTTACGGTCTCGCCGAGAATGATGATGCCACCCAGCGCCGCAATGACCGGAACGCTAAGCTGGACGGTTGCGGCGTTGGTGGCCTTTAGCGCTGGCAAAACAGAATACCAGACGACGTAACCCAACCCGGACGCTACTGCTCCCGAGGCAATGGCGAACCAAACGCCAACGGTGTCCAAGTTGGCGCTTGCATAGAGCAACATGCTCAGTGCTATTGCAAAAAACGTCGCCCGCAGAAAGTTTCCGGCCGTAACCAAGGTGGGATCCCCGGCTCCTTTCCCGCGCAATGAATAGACACCCCACGCAATGCCGGCGACCAACATCAACACCGAGTCAACCAGTGGCGGTGCAGACAGGCCGGGGAGCAACAGGCCAACCAGCCCTCCAAACGCGAGCAAAAGCCCGACAAGTTGTCGCGAATGGAGGCGCTCACCAGCCCAAATGCCGTGACCGATCATCGTCGCCTGCACAGCACCGAAAAGGAGTAGCGCGCCGGTCGCCGCGGTCAGGCCCATATACGCGAACGAGAAACCCGCGGCATAAGCAAACAAAGCAAACGCCGAAGCCCAATTGCCCCTGCCAGTACGGTCAGTGCGAAAGAAACCCGTGATCGCCGCAAGCACCACCGCACCCGAAACTAGGCGAATGGAAGTAAAGCTGGCTGCATCGATGCCCGTGTTCTTGAGCGCGATGCGGCATAGCACCGAATTGCCGGCAAACGCGATCATAGTGAGAAGCGTTAGGACGCCAATCCGGGTCGATGACATAAAAACTATCCTGAGACGCCATTCGGCGGTTGTGTCGGGCCCACGATAACGCTTCCTTGCGCTTCCACGGCGATGGCTCGATAAGGCTCCAGGCGTTCTCGGCGTCAAGCGAAGTATCTTCTAACGGTTCGACAATTCCCGGTTTTTTATTGCAGCAGTTGAAAAAGCATTGGCAATGTACCAAAACTTAAAACAATGCCGATGCCAACCAATGCTGCTGTCAGGGGAGGCGAAAGATTCGCTAAGATAGCCAATGCTCCTGCGGAAACCATCGGTGGCATTCCCGCCTCAAAAATAGAAACCTGCACCGCCTCTCCTGCCAGCCCTGTAATTTTACATAAAAACAAGGCGACCACAGGGGCGGCAATTAATTTTATTGAGAGTCCAATGCACAGTTGCGAAGTCACCTCTCTACTCAGTCGTATCCTGAGTTGAAAACCAACCGCAATCATTACTAAAGGCACCAATGTTGCGGCCAATATTTTTAAAAGACTCACGCCAATAGGCGGATAAGGGAAAGCTTTTAGAACAAAAGCAAGCACTAGTGCAATAAATGGGGGGAATGAAATAACCTTTTTCACGACACTCTCAACGGTCGGTTTGCTTTCCCCTGTGCCATAGAAAGCCAAAACCAGGGAACCATAGGTTGCCAAAGCCAAGAAAGAGCCGAGTTGGTCATATATTAATGCGTAAGGAATGGCATTTTCTCCAAAAAATGCCTTTACCATTGGGATTCCGAGAAAAGAGGTGTTCCCTAAGGGGATTAAAAGGAGGAGGCAGCCGGTAGTCGCACGGTCCCATTTAAAAAATCTCGACAAAACAAATATAAGGGCACAAGAGAACAGTAACATGCCCCATGGCATAAGCGCAGGGACCAGGAGACTTTTAGAGAAGATCAATTCCGGGATCTTGAGAAGAACCAATGCTGGTAACGATATATAAATGACAAACAAATTTAGTACGTTGCCGGTCTCATCAGGAAAGCTTGGCATACGTTTTAACGCCATGCCAATCAGCAGAAATGTTATTGTAATTGCGAAGTTTTCCATAAGATGATGGTGGATGTCGAACGTTTTGGTGAACGGCGGGCCAGCGCTGACCCTGATCTTGGCAGGGTGCTCACGGCCCGTCCTTGCGACCAAAAATTGGCTGATCGTGACGTGTGAATTCGATCAACGCCAAGATTGCAAAAGCACGGGTAACGCAAGCAAAAAAGGCGACGTAAAACGGAACAATAGCAACAAGCATCAACACGTAATCGTCGGTACTATCAAGGCCAGGAAACCATGTGGACCGTAATGCGTATTCAAAATGTTCCAAAAGGAAGAACAAGAGTAATGACATCAACCCGAGCATAAAATACGCACCAGCCGTCCGAGCCGTGGCAGATCGAGGGCGGTCACGTTGCACGAACGTGTATAGCAACGTGAACGCTGCCACGAGCGAAGTTAATGGGATCGCAACCGCGGCGGTGGACTTCTCATAGGCATCTACAGGTAGCGGGATCACATTGAACAATATGTCAGCCATTGGAAACACCACGGCAATGCTGCCAAGGGCACCCCAAAGCGACACCATGTACTTTACGAAACTGTGGAAATCTTTATTGGCCATCGGGTTAAGGCTCCCAAACGCTGCAGCGGGCTGTGCTTACCTTATTACCCACCCGTCCCCCATTACCCACCCCGGGGCTGGTCATGAATCCAGAATTTCCCGGATTTTTTTGAGCAGCGCGCTCTGGGAGACCGGTTTCATGACAAGGTTGGCCGCAAATTCCGACTTTCCTTTTTTCTGAAGAATATCTTCGGAATAGCCGCTCATGAATACAACTTTTATGACGGGCTTTGTCTTTCTGGCCTCTTCCCAGACATCCAGGCCGGTCATTTTTGGCATGACCACATCCAGAATGAGGATCTGCACTGTGTCACGGTGTTGCAGGAACTTCTGGAGGGCATCGGCGCCGTCCATGGCTTCGACGACGTTGTATCCGTGGGATTTGAGGGTGGCGCTCAGAAGTGTCCGCAGAGGCAGATCATCTTCCGCCAGCAGGACGGTTTCAGTGCCTCCCACCGCTGCTTCGCTCTCCTCCTGTTTCTGCTCCGCCACAGGTTTATCAGCGGTGGGCTGTAGCGGCAGATATATCCTGAAGGTTGTCCCGCGCCCCGGTTCGCTGCTGACATCGATGTAACCGCTGTGCTGTTTTACGATGCCGTAGACGATGGCCAGCCCGAGTCCGGTTCCTTTGCCGACATCTTTTGTTGTATAGAACGGCTCGAAAATTCTTTCTCTTGTGCTTTCGTCCATGCCAATGCCGGTATCGGTCGCGGTCAGCAGGGCGAACTGGCCGGGTCTGCCGTAGCCATGCGCCTGGGAAAAGGCCTCATCCAGCACGGCTGTGCCGGTTTCCAGGCTGAAGCGTCCGCCGTCGGGCATGGCGTCCCGGGCATTGGTTGCCAGGTTCAGCAGCGCCTGCTCCATTTTATTGCTGTCAAGCATGACGATCGGTTCCTGGGGGGTAAGTGTTGTCAGCAGTTCTATGTCCTCGCCGATAATCCGCGCCAGCATTTTGCTGATCGTGGTGACGATTTCGTTCAGGGCCACTAGTTTTGGATCAATTACCTGCTTTCTGCTGAAGGCCAGCAGACCTTGGGTGAGGCGGGCCGCCCTTTCCGAAGAGACCAGGATCTGGTCGACGAATTCACGCAGGGAAGAGTCGGCCGGCAGTTTGATCCGGAGCAGTTCTCCGTACCCCATGATTGCCATGAGGATGTTGTTGAAATCGTGGGCAATGCCGCCGGCAAGCTTGCCGACCGCCTCGATTTTTTGGGAATGGCGCAGATGCTCCTCGATTTTTTTTCTTTCGGTGATGTCGCGAAGAATGGCGAGGACTCCCGGCTTTTTGGCGTTGCCGTCAGTCGACACCAGTTCCAGTCTGCTCAGACAGACTTCAACCGGGAACTCCTCACCGGATTTTTTTTTAGCCTGCCATTCAAAGTGCGGGGTTTGTCCCTGCAGGGTCAGCTCGATTTTTTCAAGGGTCATTTCCCTGGTATGAATTTTGCCAATTATGTCAGATGGCTGGGGGTCTTTCATCTCCTCCAGTGAATACCCAAAGGTTGCCAACGCGTTCTGGTTGACATCGAGTATCTGTCCGTCTGCGGAGTGGAGAAAGATCATGTCGGGCGAGGCATCATAGATGGCCTGCAGATGTTCTTTGGCGGCCAACAGGGCTTCTTCGGAACGTTTCCGGCCGGCGATTTCCGCGTTCAACTGTTCGTTGGTTTCTTTGAGGTCCGCGGTACGTTCCTCAACCCGGCGGGCCAGGTTGGCATGGGCCTCGGCCAGGGCTTTCTCGGCCTGTCGCCGGCGGACAATGTCCCGGCTGGCCACCCGGTAGAGGAAATAAACGGCCAGGCCGGTAAATACGGTGATTACAATAATGATCAGGCCGGATGCCTTGAGGAGAGGCAGATACGCTTTCTGGGAGAGGACATCCAGGTTATGGAAATAGAGAACCTGCCAGCCAGGAGCCCGGGCAACCTCCATGGTATGGATCATATAGCTGGTGCCGGCCCGGTTGCTGGCATGCTGCGGGTCGGTTTTTGTCATCCCCGTCCAGGTCAGGGGACTGTTGCCGAATTGCTGGGAAGCGATGATGGCGGTTTTTTTCGAAATCGGGATTTCCCACAGGGTCTGGTACAGCAAGTCCGGCTGGCTGGCTGCAAAGATGACGCCCTCCGGCGCGGCAAGCACTGCCACCCCGTCCACAATCTGCTCCACCTCGTTCTGTATGGCGTTCACCGAGGCCTTGATCACCACAACCCCGGATACAACCAGGCTGTTTTCCTTGTAAACGGGATGGCTGAAATAGAAACCCGGCCGGTTGGATGTTACCCCGAGGGCCATGTAGGTGGATGGGATTCCCTGCACGGCCTGCTGGAAATAGGGCCGGAATCGGTAGTTTTTGCCCACGAAGCTGTCCGCATCATGCCGGTTCGACGAGGCAATGGCGTTCCCTTCGCTGTCCATGAGATAGCAGACCTCCACCTCCAGGGCAGCCCGGAACTGATCCAGCATCTCATTGGCCTTTTCCAGCGAGCCCATATCGTCGCGCAGCAGGGCGGTCTTCAGTCTGACGAGGGATGCCATGGCCCGGGCTGCTTTCTGGTATTCCGAAAGACTGGAATCCATGTGGCTGGCCAGTATTCTGGTGCGCAGGTCCGCCGCGGCATGGGCCTGGTGTTGGTATGATTCCTGCAAAGTTGCATAGTAGAGATAACCGCCCAGGCCTGTTGACAGGAAGGAGAGCAGGGAAAGAATAAGGATGATGAGCCTGATTTTCATATGCCTTTTGCCATGCTGAATGCAATCGGAACTGCGACCAAAGGAATGGTGTCTCTAAATTAAACAATTTTAGCTCAACTTTCTGAGTTGCGCCAACTCAGTGAGATGGCGATATTATTTGCCTTGATTGCCGGAGCGATTTGATGATATCAATTGCCGCGCCCATGATTGCATCAAGCATCTTGTTGACAAATTCTTCA
>Ga0208863_1001987_pt1 | contig 11322 bp, 13 predicted proteins | sample RifOxyD3_FD_184040 | JGI IMG/M metagenome (GOLD analysis project Ga0208863, IMG submission 184040) | Soil microbial communities from Rifle, Colorado - Rifle Oxygen_injection D3 (SPAdes) | ecosystem: Environmental > Terrestrial > Deep subsurface > Rock core/Sediment | place: Rifle, Colorado...
GGACGGCAACGGCCGGTTGCGCTGCCGGGCTCGCATCGAGGAAAAGAACGAAAAAACCATCACCATCAAGGATATTCCCTACGGCACCACCACCCAGTCGCTGATCGAGAGCGTGGAAAAGGCGGCCCGGGCCAACAAGCTCAAGATCTTAAGCATCAACGACTACACCGCCGAGGAGGTGGAGATCGAGATCAAGCTGGTGCGCGGCATCTACGCAGCGGACACCATCAAGGCCCTCTACGCCTTTACCGACTGCGAGATGCCGATCAGCCCCAACCTGACCGTGATCGTGAACAACAACCCGGCGGTGCTCACGGTAAGCGAGGTGCTGCGCCAGAATACCGAGAAGCTGATCCTCGACCTTAAAAGGGAACTGACCATCGAACATGGCCGGCTCAAGGAAAAGCTCCACGCCCACCTGCTGGAACAGATCTTTATCGAAGAGCGGCTCTACAAAGAGATCGAGGAGTGCAAAACCTACAAGGCGGTGGTCGATACCATTGCTGAGGCCCTGCTGCCGTACCGGGACAAGCTGGTCCGGAAGGTGACCACTGAGGATATCGAGCGGCTGCTGGAGATCCGGATCAAGCGCATCTCCCGCTACGACCTGGACAAGAAGAAAAAAGACATCAAGGAGGTGCGGGACAACATCAAGGCGGTGGAGAACCATCTGAAGGACATGGTCGTTTACACCATCAATTATCTGGACGATCTCCTGAACCGTTATGGCCACCTCTACCCGCGCCGCACCGAGATTTCCACCTTCAGCGAAGTAGAGGTGCGCAAGGTGGCGCTTTCCAACCTGAGCATGGGTTATGACCGGGAAACCGGCTTTTTGGGCCATCAGGTCAAGGCCAAACCCGAGGAGTCCTTTGCCTGTTCCGAATACGACAAGCTCTTGCTTATCTTCCGCAACGGCATGTACAAGGTCATCAACATTACCGATAAACTCTTTGTCGGCCATGATGTGCTCTGGCTCGGCAAGGTCGAGGAAAAGCTGGTTTTCAATATCCTCTATCGTGAAGGCAGCCAGAATGTTTGCTATGTAAAACGTTTCCAGAGCCCAAAATTCATCCTGGAAAAAGAATACCATCTCTTCCCGGAGCACAAGAATTCTGCCATCCTCTTTTTGAGCACTGGAGATGGGGGCAGGTTGCGGGTGCATCTCGCCCCGTCCAAACGGGCCCGCCATAATTACGTGGATTGCAGCTTCAGCGAGGTTCTGGTCAAGGGAGCCGCCGCACTTGGCAAAAGGGTGTCCGACCGTACGGTGCGCCGGATCGCTGAACTCTCCTCCGAAAAAGAACTTGCCGCAGAGCCGGAGGATCAACCAACCCTTTTCCCGGCGCAGAAGGACAAGACCGCGCCTGCTGCTGCCACTGAGTCAACCAGCTGAAGGTGATAGCTGGAGACCCCGGCAGAATAATTGCATTCCGCGCATGAAAAATATATACTAAGTTACTTGCAAAGGTTGTCATCCCGCTGAAGGACGGGGCACAAAGACCAGCATGAATTCTCCGTCTTCTCCATACGAAAAGGAGTGATATCATGGGATCTGAAATAAGCTTATCGATTCAAGTGTCGCCAGTCAGCCTGTTCACCACGAACTTTTCCAGGACAGACAGCGCCCAAAAAGTGCGGCAGACTCAGGAAGAGCAGCAAAAGGCCCAACAAAATACCGCGACAGCCCGGGATGCAGTCCTGGAATCTCAAAACAACCTGCTGGCAGCGCAAACAGAGGAACAACGCGCAGCGGAACAAGCACGCTCGGCCCAGGCGGAAGCGCAGAAAAACAGCCAAGCGCGGCAACCCCAGGCAATAGGAAGGATGATCAACCTTCTGGCCTGACCCCGCTGTCCTCAAAGATCTGCACGGATTAAAGGCGACCCGACAATCCGCCTTCCTCTCCCGCTGGTCGTACAGACTCCCCTGCTTTTTATGGCATCCCCCCCCCTTCCTCCTCCTGAAACCCGGCCAGCCTCTTTCTTCCCAGCAGCCAGACCGCCACGATACTCACCTCATAGAGGACAATCAGGGGGACAGCCATGAGGCACTGATTGATTATGTCTGGAGTGGGGGTGAGAATGGCGGCAATGACAAAGGCCAGCAGGATGGCATACTTGCGATGCCGACTTAAAAAGGCCGCATTCACTATACCCATTTTGGCCAGCAGCACCATGAAGACAGGGAGTTCAAAGATAACGCCAAAGGCAATAAGCAAGCGCAGGCACAGGGAAAAATACTCCTTTACCGTGGGCATGGGGCTTAAAAAATCATTGGAATAGCCAAGCAGGAATTTGAAAGCCGGAGGGAAAACCACAAAATAACAAAAGGCGGCCCCGCCAAAAAAGAACAGCGAGGACAACAGGGTGAAAGGCAGCATCACCCGTTTTTCATGCTGATACAGGCCAGGGGCGACAAAGCGCCACATCTGGTAAAAAATAACCGGACTGGCCAGAAGAACCCCTGCAACCAGGGAAAGCTTCAGATAAAAAAAAACCCTTCCTGATATGAGGTGAAAATCAGGCTTGCGCCTGCTGGCATGGCCTTGTACAGGGGCGTAAAAAGCAACTGGCCAAGCTCCATGCTGTAAGAATAGGCCACAGAGAATCCGGCCACCGTAGCGAGGACTGAATAAACCAGACACCGGCGCAACTCGCGCAGATGTTCCGTAAGACCCTGTTTCTGAAAATCATCCATCCCACACCCAAACCCGTTTCGTTTACGCCTCTGGCAAGAGGCTCGTGCTATTTAAGATAAAGCGGCAGGCAAGCCTGCCTTCTCCGTGGCCGCACTCAGGGCATCCTTGATTTGCATGCTCAGTTTCCACAGTGGGGTAATCTTGCGGATCATTCTCGGCGCCAGCAGATCCCAGAAAATCCTCCGGTCAGCATGGCCGCCGGGATTACGCAGGGCAATACCCTCCGGGGTGATGAAACCGTTGAGACGAATATCCCAGGCGGCGCGTTCGATCTCCTGGGCAAGAATCTGCTCCTGCTCTCCCAGGCCGTAGGCCTCCGCTTCCGGGGTAAGCCCATGCAGCTCCGCGAGGAGAGCGACAGCCAGGTCAAAAAAACCTTTGCCCTCCCCGACAAAATATCCAGCCGGATCCACGGCCAGACAATCGGTGACCAACAAACCAACCGGCTGCCGGCAAAGCTCTTCCACCGCAACCCGGCGGCCATATTGGGCCAGGCCCTTATAGCCAACAGCATAGCTCAAATGCTTGAAGGGGATCTCATAAGGCGCCAACAGATAGAACCCCTCTTTCAGCCCGGGGGCAGGCACCAACAGTTCCTTGCCATCGTTTAAGGCGTTGATCCTGATCTGCTGCAATCTTGCGGTCGGGCCGACAAAGATCCTTTTGGCCTCCCGATATCTCTCAAGACGCCGCACCAGTTCCGCAGATTTACCGGCAGCTTCTCCCATCGGCGCCTCCAGAAAAGCGGCCCTTGCCTCTTCTTTGGCGATCATAGTTCCACCCTGCTGCCTGCCGCAATCGAACAATCGTTCATCTTAATCCACCACCGCGACAACCTTATGCCCTGCCTCTTCAAGGGCCTCGATCGCCTTGTCCAGCTCCCCTTTCTCCAGCCTGAAACAGTACAATTTCCGCCGGGAAGAATGGCTTTCCGTGGCTACGCTGATGATCTCGCAGCCATGCTCTTTAATGATCCGGGTGACCCCCTCAACCCCGCCGGTCTTGCCAACCAGCACATCCAGCCGCGATGAATCCCGCAGCAGGCCCATCATGTTGATAAAGGCCGAGAGCAAATCAATGGCGGTAATGATCCCCACCAGTTTTTTCTTGTCAAGAACCGGCAACCCGCCGATCTTGAAATCATGAATCAGGCGGGCAGCCTTTTCAATACTGGCGTTGAGATTGACGGTAATGGGGTTAAGCACCATCACCTCATGCACCCGGATATCCTTTTCCCGCGCGGGGAAAGAATACTGCCGCAGATCGCTTTCCGTTATAAAGCCTACCAGATGCCCATCTTCCACCACCGGCAGATGACGGATGGAATGTTTTTTCATCAAGGCCCCGGCCTCAGGCAGCAAAGTATCTCTACTGACGATGATCAGGTCTTTTTGCATGCAGCTTTTTACTTTCATGATCCGGCCCGGGAAACAATTGCGTGTTTTTTCTCACTCTGGCTGAGACAATAAGGCCTGCCCTTACCGCAAACCAAAAATGTCTCAATACGACGTTTATACATTATCCACCAGGAGAAGAAAACCGATAATCCCCTTTCCTGGCAACTTTACTTGAAGAAACAGCACCTGGCAGACAGGTCGCACTTTTTTCTTTTATTTTTCACTGGATACGATTAAGAAAGTCAAGGTGTTCAAAAAAACTTGCCCGGAAATGGGGCGCATAAACCAGACACGTTACAGAAACACAGCCCTCAAAACTCAGCAATTTAACGATGAAAACAACAAAAAAAGAACTCACCCTTGCCGATATCCGGCAACAGATCGATGCCATAGACAGCCAGTTTCTGGAGCTGCTCAAAAACCGCCTGCTCTGCGCCAGAAAGATCGGCGAGGTTAAGAACCAGAATAACAAGGCTAAATGGGATCCCTTGCGGGAACGACAGATCTTCGAGCGTCTGCTTGCGGAAAATAACGGCGCCTTTCCAGAGCAGCCCCTCTTAAGCATCTTCCATGAAATCATCACCACCTGCCGCCTCTCGCAAAAAGAGGTGGAGGTCGCCTACCTTGGCCCTGAAGCGACTTTTTCCCATCTGGCCGGGGTGAAATACTTCGGACACGCCGCCAAGTATCTCCCTCTGGAAACCATTGAGGATATCTTTGACGAGGTCGAGCGGGGCAGAACCCAATACGGCATTGTCCCGGTGGAAAACTCCATCGAAGGCGCGGTCACCTCGACTTTGGACTCCTTCATCAAGCACAATGTCAAGATCTGTGGAGAATTGAATCTGGGCATTATCCATAACCTGATCAACAACTCAGGTAATATTGAGGACATCAAGCTGGTGGTTTCCCACCCGCAGCCCATTGCCCAGTGTCGGCAATGGCTGAAAAAACACCTCCCCAACATCACGATCCAGGAGGTCTCCAGCACCAGCGTCGCCGCGAAAATGGCGGCGGAAGACCCTGCCGTGGCCGCCATTGCCAGCTCGCTGGCCATCAGCACTTACCACTTGCAGACCGTAGTCAAGGGCATCGAGGATTACCGGGGCAACACCACCCGCTTCCTGCTCATCGGCAAGGAATCACCCTCCAGAAGCGGCAAGGACAAGACCTCTCTGCTGGTCAGCCTTCTGGACCGGCCCGGTGCCTTAAGCGACGCCTTGAGCATCCTGGCCCAGCGCGCCATCAACCTGACCCGGATCGAATCCCGTCCGGTCAAGGACGAACCAGGCCGCTATCTTTTCTTCATCGACATGCTTGGCCATCTGGAAGATGAGATTGTCCGGGATGGTTGTGAAAAGCTGAAAGAAATCTGCTCGTATTTCGAATGGCTGGGGTCTTATCCCAGGGTGGAGGAGTAAGACAGGCAAAGTCTGAAAAAATTCTGACGCCCGGGGAAGCATAAAACTTTATGGTGCTCTCCGGATAACGCCGGGAAATTAATAGGCTGGCATTATGTTGAAAAATTTCACAGATGAACAGTAAATCCTGAAACAAAGTCAAATCTTGGTTTAATAAACTGTCCCCGGAATTGTCCTCCGCCCTCAGCACTCTACACTCAGCACTCAGCCCTCAGCACTCCGCCCTCAGCACTCTTTTTCATCCCCCTATCCGCGACATCTGCCCGTGGCAATCTCCTGTGCCATCCATCGCAATGGTGTGCCCCTTCGGCTTGTTCAGGATAGCCGCGATAATCAGCGCCCTGATCTCTTCATCGCTTGCCCCGCTGCGCAGGCTCTCCCTGAGATCGATTTCCTGATCGGATAACAGGCAGGAACGCAGCCGGCCTTCTGAAGTGAGCCGCAAGCGGTTACAGCGATCGCAAAAATGATGACTGATGGGGCTGATGAAACCAAGACTGCCAACCGCCCCGGCCAGCCGGTAAATACGGGCCGGCCCGTCCATGCGCTTCGCCGATACCGGTTCAAGCGGCCCCAAAGGCTTAAGCAGATCCATAATCCCCTGGGAGCTGATGTATCTCCCTTTGTCACAGAGGGCCGAAGCGCCAATGGGCATGAATTCGATAAAACGAATCTGGAGTGGCTCCGCAAGGGTCAGCCTGGCAAAGTCGATGAATTCATCATCGTTTATCCCTTTCAGGGCAACGACGTTCAGTTTGAGCGGAGAAAAGCCAAGTTCCCTGGCCTTACTGATTCCGGCCCAGACCCTGGCAAAGGCGTCAACCCCGGTGATCTGCCGAAAACGCTCCGGAATCAGGGTGTCAAGGCTGATATTCAGCTTGCTGATCCCTGCTTTTTTCAGGGCCTCGGCATGATCGGCCAGCAAGACGCCGTTAGTGGTAAGACGGATATCGTTAAGCCCGGGGATTTGCGCCAACTCCTGGATAAAGGAGAGCACCTCCCGCCGCACCAGGGGTTCGCCGCCGGTCAGCCGCACCTTTTCAATGCCAAGCGAAACAGCAAGCCGCACCACCCGAAGAATCTCCTCGTAGCGCAACAGCTCCTCGTTGGCCAGCTTGATCCGCCCTTCCTGCGGGGTGCAGTACTGACAGCGCAGGTTGCAATGGTCGGTGAGGGAGATCCGCAGATAGCTGATCTGCCGGGCAAACATGTCCGTCAAGCGCTCTCCCGAAGCTTGACCGGCAAGCCCCGGTTCGGACAAATCCCCGTCTGCCGCCTGCTTTCCTGCTTGTCTTTCGTGAATTGTTGTCTTGCTTGTCAAAAAAACCTCCTGGTCAAACGCCCTGCCCTCTGATGTCTGGATGAAATAGTCTGCGCCGCCTGCATCTATCTTTGATTTTTTCTATCTTTCCTGCTACATAGTGAAGGGCGTAAAGATACGATGCCTGAAAGCATTCGTCAATTGTCATTTTTCGTAACCGACCCTTAAAATCCACCGGAAAACCAGTGCATGCTCATCCTCGGCCTTGAAAGCTCCTGCGACGAAACAGCCGCTGCTGTTCTCCGCGATGGCCACACCCTGCTCAGCAATGTCATCAACTCCCAGGTGGCGGTGCACAGCCCATACGGCGGCGTGGTTCCCGAACTAGCCTCCCGGAAGCATCTGGAAAACATCTATCCGGTGGTGGCGGCGGCTCTTACCCAGGCAGGCGTAACCCTGGACGATCTCGACGGCCTGGCCGTCACCCAGGGCCCTGGGCTGGTCGGTTCGCTACTCGTCGGCCTTTCCTTTGCCAAGGCCATTTCGGCGGTGAAGGGCCTCCCCTATGTGGGGGTTGACCATATTGTCGGCCATCTTCTCTCCCCTTTTCTGGAAAAGGAGCAGCCCCCATTCCCCTATATCGCCCTGGTTGCTTCCGGGGGACATTCCAGCATCTTTCTGGTTCATGACCACACCACCAGCCAACTCCTGGGCCGAACCCGTGATGATGCGGCAGGGGAGGCCTTTGACAAGGTGGGCAAGATGCTGGGGCTTGAATATCCAGGCGGGCCGGTGATCAGCCGTCTGGCCGAGACAGGAAACCCTGCGGCCATTCCCTTCCCCCGCGCCTGGCTTGCCCCGGACAGTCTCGATTTCAGCTTCAGTGGCCTGAAAACTGCGGTGGCCAACTATCTCCACCAACGCCAAGAGAAAAATGAACCGGTCAATATCTGCGATATCTGCGCTTCTTTTCAGGAAGCCGTGGTGGAGGTGCTTTGCGAAAAGGTACTCAAGGCCGCGCAGAGACACCACATCAAAACCGTTGCCCTGGCTGGAGGCGTGGCGGCCAATCCCAGATTACGCCGCACTCTCCAAAAACTTGGCGCCGAACGGGGCCTCAGGATTTTCATGCCCTCCCTGGAACTGTGCACCGATAATGCCGCCATGATCGCCCTGGCAGGCTTTTATCATTTTGCCGCAAAAGCCACGACCTCGCTGGAGACCGATGCCTATTCCCGTTCGCCTGTTCTGCATCCTGGGTCTGTTTACAAAGCATGAAGCCAAAGCGCGCCGCAAAATACTATTACCTGAAATTTCTCCGCTTGCAGGGAGACCCGCATTCCCTGGCCCTGGGGGTGGCCATTGGTCTCTTTATCGGCATTACCCCGACCATCCCCCTGCACGGCCTGCTTATCATCATCCTTGCCTGGCCCCTGCGGGGAAACATCCTGGCCGCCCTGATCGCGGCCACCGTAGTCAGCAATCCCCTCACCTGGCTGCCGCAATATTATTTTTCCTGGCGCCTGGGCAACTGGCTGCTGCCCGGCCATCTTTCCTGGGAGCGGATCCAGTCCCTGCTGGGTCTATTTGCCTCCGGGGCGAGCCTTAAACAAAGTCTTGCCCTCCTTGGACAGATGGGCCTTGAGGCGGCGGCGGTCATGCTTCTCGGTGGAGTCCTGCTGGCAATCCCCTTTACCTGCGCCGGATATATTCTCACCTTTAAGTTTTTCCACACCATTCGTGCAAAAAGAAGGGAAAAGCACATCCTCAAATGAGAACCCATGAGTAACAACCTCCCCATTAAAAAAATCTTGAGCGAGCGTCAGCTGGCCCCCAGTAAAAAACTGGGGCAGAATTTCCTGGTTCACCGGCAGACTGCGGAACGCATTGTCGAGCTCTCCGGTGTCGGCCCGGACGACTCTGTGGTGGAACTCGGAGTGGGCCTTGGCTCTCTGACCCTGCCCCTGGCCGAACGAGTCAGGCAGGTAATTGGCCTGGAGCTTGATGCTGGCCTCGTTAGCTACCACCAGGAGCATCAGGATCTCCCCGCCAATGTCGCCCTCCTCCACCAGGATCTGCTCAAGGCCGATTTTGGCGAACTTGCGGCCCAGACCAAGGGCCCGCTGAAAATCCTGGCCAACCTCCCCTACTCCATCTCCAACCTGCTTCTTTTCAAGCTCATTGAGAACCGCGAAGCCATGGATTTTGCCGTACTCATGCTGCAAAAAGAGGTGGGGCAGCGCCTTACCGCCCAGGTCGGCAGCAAGGAGTACGGGGTACTCTCCGTCCTGCTCGCCGACTGCGCCTCAGTAAAAATCATCATGCAGGTCGGCCCCGAGCAGTTTCATCCCCGGCCCAAGATTGATTCCGTGGTGGTGCGGATCACCTTCCGCCCCGTTCCCCCAAGGGTGGCGCAGCTTCCTCCCCATGACCGGAAACTGCTCCGGCGCCTCGTCAATGCCGCCTTTGGCCAGCGACGCAAGACCCTGCGCAACTCCCTGGGCGCCGGCATGATCAACGGCCTGTCCCGGGAGCAGCTGGCCAGCCTGCTTACCCAGGCTGGGATCAACCCGGAAACCAGGGCGGAACGGCTGACCATCGAGGATTTTGTCCGCCTGACTAACGCGGTTACCGACCACCCTTTGGGCTGAGGCCATGCGTGACTTTGTTTTTCACCATCCGACCAGAATCATCTTCGGCCAGGGCATCCTTGCCCAGACAGGCGGGCAGGCTGCGGCTCTTGGCAACAAGGCCCTGCTGGTTTCCGGCAGAGGGAGCCTGAAGAGGCTGGGGGTTTACCAGATTGTCCTTCAATCCTTGCAGCAGGCCGGGATTGAAGTTGTCGAGCATGAGGGAGTGCAGCCGAACCCAATTTTAAGCCATGTCCAACAGGGCGTTGCCCTGGCGCAAAAAAATGGGATCGGGGTTGTTGTCGCAGTGGGAGGCGGCAGCGTCATTGACAGCGCCAAGGCCATAGCGGCAGGAGCCCTGGCCGGTCACGATGTCTGGGGTTTTTTCAAGGGAAAAAAAAGCATCAAGGCTGCCCTGCCGGTTATCGCCGTGCCCACCGTTGCCGGGTCTGGCTCTGAAACCAACAACGGCATGGTACTCACCAATGAGGCAACCCGGCAGAAGATCGGCATCGGCAACCGGCATCTTTTCCCCCAAATCGCCATCCTGGACCCGAGCGTAACCTTCAGCGTGCCGCCGTCCACCACCGCTTGGGGGGCAGTTGACGCCTTCAGCCATCTGCTGGAATTTTATCTGTTTCGGGAGGAATCCTTTTCCCCAGGGCAGGATCATTTCAGTGCCGGACTGATGAAAACACTGTTGGCCGCAGGTGAGGCCACCCTGGCCAACCCCCTGGATTACCAAAGCCGCGCCGAGCTCATCTGGGCAAGCGCCCTGGCCTTAAACGGCCTCAGCACAGCCGGGCTGGGCCGGGTTGGCTTTCCCTTTCACCTGATCGAACACTCCCTCAGCGCCCTGCACAATATCCCCCATGGCGCCGGACTCGCAGCAATCCTGCCCGGCGCCATGACCTTTACCGCCAGAAAAAACCCGGCCCGCCTGGCCCTTTTTGCCGCGCAGGTTTTCGGGCTGCGCGAAACGGAGCATCGGCACATGGCTCAGGAAGGGATCAAACTCTTCCGCCAGTGGCTGCAAAAAATAGCCGCCCCCACCTCGCTTACCGAGCTGAATCTCTCGCAAACGGATATCCCGGCCCTTGCCGCCAACACCAAAGCGCAGGCAAGGCTGTGGCGGCTCAATGGGTATTCCCCGGAGATTGTTGAGGCAATTCTTTGGGAGTGTTTATAATGGGGGGATTTTCGACGAAAACGAGGAGCGAAGAGTCGAAGACATAGCTTTCATGGTACGAATCGTTCAGGTCTTCCACAAAATGGACGCCCTTCTCCAACTTATCGTGCATCAGCGTTAACAGGGCGGCAATAATACCGGTCACTACCTGGGCATAGGTGGCATTTATCCCTTTCACAGAAACATTGGCGATGGAGTTGAAGTAGTAAACCTTCCGATCCGGATAGTCCAGTAGCACGCCAACTGCCAACTTACAAATAGCCATACTTTTCTATGGCTATTTACGCGCCATTATAATAAGCTCATCTTATGAAGAAAATTCGGTTTGAATGGGACACAAACAAGGACGCTGAAAATCAGGAAAAACATGCAATACCGTTTTCTCTGGCACAGTATGCCTTCACTGATCCCTGTCGTATCATCGCCGAAGACCTCAGTCATAGTGCAACTGAAAAACGTTATTTTTGTTTCGGTGAAGTCGAGGGCGGCATTCTCACCGTTCGTTTTACCTATCGCGGCGGGGTAATTCGCATATTTGGCGCCGGCTACTGGCGAAAGGGCAAGGCAATTTATGAGCGCGAAAATCAAATATACCAATGAAGCCATTGAGGCCAAGGTCATTCAAGACTTTCTTCCTCCACCCAAAGAGCTTGCTTTCCGGGAGGAAGGGGTAAAGGTTACCATTGCTCTCAGTAAGAAGAGCGTCGAGTTCTTCAAGTCTGA
>Ga0208863_1001988_pt1 | contig 11322 bp, 11 predicted proteins | sample RifOxyD3_FD_184040 | JGI IMG/M metagenome (GOLD analysis project Ga0208863, IMG submission 184040) | Soil microbial communities from Rifle, Colorado - Rifle Oxygen_injection D3 (SPAdes) | ecosystem: Environmental > Terrestrial > Deep subsurface > Rock core/Sediment | place: Rifle, Colorado...
CAGGACCGGGTCGTAGACAGTGATGTTGCCCTTGGGCACGAACAGGGCGAGGTAGATCACCACCCCGGCCAGGATTGGCGAGGCCCAGACCAGAGGCACAAGCCGAACGCCGGTGGCCATCTTGGCAACGAAGGCCGTGCCGCCGGCGACAATGCCCAGCACGGTCACCGTGAAAAAGAGACCGAGATAGCCGTTGTCGGCAAAGATCAGAGCAAGCTTGCGGAATGCCTGGCTGACCGGGCCGAAGCCGTTATAGGTGTAGAACTCCATGTCAAGGGCCAGGGCGGTCTGCGCGGAGATGAGCAGGAACACGGCAACCAGCATGGCCACGCGCCCGGGTCGGGTAAAACGCGTAATCATCGCAGGGTCCGCTCCGCCACGCCGGCGCCGTAGCGCCTGGCAACCAGGCTGTAGAGTTGTTCGTCCACGCTGCGCATGTGGTCCAGCAGCCGGAAGATGGTGGTCAACTCGTCGGCCGAGGCGGAGTAGCTCTCCCGGGCCGCGAGCTGCAACCGGTAGATCTTGTCGTTCATGCCGGCCACCTGCTGGTCCAGGTTGTCGGCAAAGATGGCAGCCTTGCAGGTCTCCGAATCCTGGCCAGCGGCGGCGCTCGATTTTTTGCCGAGCAGTTCCTGCGCCTTTTCCATGACCACGGTGGCCCGGCTGTAAAGATCGACCAGCATCTGCAGGACATAGGCCCTGGCGGTGAGTTCGGACAGGGTGGCGATGGTGGCGGCCTCCTGTTCGGTGCCGATCGCGGTCTTGAGTACCAGGCCGAGCGAGAGCGGACTTTCCTGGATAAAGGTAGCGTCGGCAGCGGTGAGGGTAGCCCGGGTTTTCATCTTGGTAGCCACGGCCGTCATTCTGGTCTGGACGTAGCGGACCAGGTCGGCATTGGCGTCGGTGATCCGGGCGCAGGTGCCGGCCGCGTTCTTGGCCATGACATTGCCCTCGATAAAGGCCTTGACGTCGTCCGGGGTGTTCTGCGGGCAGGGCGGGACAAACGTTACCTTGAAGGCATTGTCCGGTCCCTCGATGCGCACGTCGCCCACCAGGCCGCGAATGAGACTTACGTAATCGCCGGACAGGCCGAGTTTGCCGACCCCGAGGTTTTCCAGAAGTGAGCCGCCGGAATCCGCCAGGTTGGAAAGAAATATCTCCTTGATCTCGGCGTTGCAGCCGTTCATTGCCCGCAGCATATCCGGCTTTTGGGCCAGGTTGCGGTTGGCCCTGTCCTCCTCGGTGATCGTCTGGTAGAGGTCAGCCACCCCCTGGCTCAGCTTGTTTTCCTTAAGCGCGGTGGAGAGCCGCCGGCCGATGGTGTCCATGGAGGCGAAACCTTGGCCGTCGCCCTTTTCCAGGACCGCCTTGATGTCGCGGGCCGCGGCGCATTCGTCGAGCTGCAGGCTGTTCAGTTTATCGGCAATGGCCTCAAAAGACTTGATCGAGGTGGCGCACGGCTCGCAGAGCGTCTTCAATGCCAGGTCAAAGGCCACGGCACCGCCGCTCATGAGGATCCGCTGGAGTTTCTGGACCAGGTACTCGAAGTTCAAAAAGCTGAAGCCGCCCAGGAAGACATCGATACCGCCGCAGCCGGCCTTGATGCGGGGCGGCTCCACGGTGACCGGGTAGGTGGCGTTGTTCTGCCAGCGGGCGCTGAACCCGCCGCCGGAATAGTAGCCTCGCTTCTGGCCGGCAAAATAGTCGGGCGGGTTCGAGGTTTTTTGTGACAACCAGTCATCCACCCAGCCAGCCGGGGCCGGGACCGGAGAGAGTACCAGCAGGAATGCCAGCAGCAGGGCCGAAAGTTTTTTGGGAATACGGTTCAGCATGATGAACGATTCTTGTTACGGTTTCAGAAGGGAGCCGGGATCAAGCCCGCCGCCTTTCTGGAAATCATAGACCGAATACTCTTCCGGCGTTATCTCACCGGCCAGCAGCCGCACGGCCCGGTAGAGCTTTTGCTCCAGTTCGTCCAGGGAAATCACGCCAGCGGCCACCGGCAGGGAATCCTGCCGGTTCCGGTTGATCAGCAGCAGGGCTGGCGTCGTCGTAATGCCGGAGCGGGCGGCCGTTGCCGGTTGCGCGTCCACGTCGATGGACTTCACCTGCCAGCCGTAGCGGTCAATGAAAAGTCCGAGAATCTGCTGCTGCTCCGTGCAATAGGGGCAGGTCGGACTGGTGAAATAGAGCAGGGCATGATCATCGCGTGCCGCCTGGATGGTGCGGCTCACCTCCTCATTCTGCATCCTGATTTTGGCAACCACTCCGGGCGCGGTCACCGGGTAGTCGCGGCCCAGATCAAGGGAGGCGTGCTTCTGGATGACGAAGCCCGCCACGTTGGCATAGGCCGCTGCCTTGCGGCGGGCGATATCCTGCATGGTCAGGTAGTCCAGGACGTTTTCCTCGCTGGGGCTCTGCACCGCCTTTTTCTGGAAGTCCATGAGCAAAGCCTGGAAATCGTCCGGGTGCATGTTCCACAGTTCCTCCGTGGTGTGGTCGCGCATCGTCGGCAGCAGCCGGGGCGGTTCCTTCTCATCCTGCTTCTCTTCCTCCAGTTTGGGCAACTCTGGCGGCGGTTCTTCGTACCAGAACCAGCCCCGCTTGGCGTCGTGGTAGAATTGCGGCGGCTCCGCCATAACCGGCTGCGTCGGCCCGGGTTGCCGGGGTTCTCCGCGCGCGGCGCACGGCAGATGCCACAGCATCAGGCCCAGACACAGCGCTGTCAGGAGAGTATTACCAGACAGGGTACGCCCTTTTGAGGACGCTCGCGGTCTGGATGAATCCGAAGTACCTGCTGTCATAGCTCCGCTCGTGTCGGCCGATCATGAACAGGCTATCGGCCGGGATGACGCCGTTGAAGATGAATTGCGGCAGTTTCCGCCCCTGCGAGTCCTGCGCCAATGCCCGGCCGAGGAAGCGTTTGTTGCAGAAATATTCATCACCACTCACCATGAGTCGGTCTCCCTGGCCGCAACCCACCATCTTCAGCAACAGATCGCCTTCGGCAGGATCCAGTTGCTTCCTGAACAGGAGATAGTCACCCTGCTCGAAGCGGTCTCCCGCATCCCCCAGAAAAAAGACCCGGTACCCAAGCGATGGGGTTCTGGCCACGCTGATCCGGCCCGGCAGCCAGAGGCCGATTGCCAGAGCAATTGCCAGGAGCGCCAAGGCCCGCCATTGCCGCGCTGCCAGTTTACGGCCTGATCTCCCGGGCATTGCGCAGCACCACCTCTTTCATGAGTACCGTGTGGTTGGCCGGCACGGCGAGCAGAGCCGCCTCCATGGTATCGAGATTTTTCCGTAACTGTGCCTCGTCCAGTTCCCCGGCCACCATTCTGTCCCGCTGCTGCCGGATATAGCCCTTCAGGTCAAGGGCCACGATCTTCTGTGCGAATTGCCGGTCATAGATTGCCACCGTGGTCATTGCCGTGACCGCACTCACAGTCAGGGCGATGAGGATGGTGAGCAGGTAGCCTGGGCCGGTTTTGGCTGGCGCACTGTCCGGTGTCTGGTCTGTCATTGTTTCCCTTTACTCCCGTCCCGCAGGGAGCCGATCAAGCCGGCCAGGGTCATGCTTTTCGCCTCCCGGTTGATTTTTTCCAGCAGCCAGTCAAGGCTGGCGTCACCGGCGATGACGAAATCCCGTTGCGATGCCTGTTCTTCGGTAATTTCGCTGTCGACCGCCTGGCCGGCGGTGTAGACCACCGTCGGCACCTGTTCAATCCGGTAGCGCTGGAAGAGCTGTGGATCGATCTGGATGGAGACGAAGTAGCCGTCGCATTGTGCCGCACTCTCCTCGCAGGCCGGGTCTTTTTTCAGGACATCAGCGATGAACTCCATGGTCGGCTTGATTTTTTTCATGCCGCCCACAAAGCCGCGCAGCACCATGACCACGTTCGGGTCACGCGCTTTGTCGAGCATCGCCGCATAGGAGCGGAGGGTGGACAACGGCACCGAACTTGAAAAAAAGAGATAGACCCGTTCATCAGCCGCGAGCCTTCCGGCCGACGCGTCCGTCTTTTCCTGCGGTGCGAACGTAGCGAGCACATCGTGAAACACGCTCTGCCCCAGACGTTCCTGTTCGGCCCGGATTACGGCCTGGTATTCCGGGGCCTGAAATTGTTTCATGAGGCCTTCCGCCGCCTCCCGGCCGCTTCCGGTATCCGGATTCTCGGGAACGGATATCTTCTTTGCCTGTTCCGTCGCCTGCTTCAGGACGCTAGAGATGGCTGGCATATCGAGTTTTTCCTCTGGCATCTCGCCGGCGAGGGATTGCCCCGCGAACAGGAAGAATGGCAGGATCATGATGATGAGTCGGGCTGTCATGGAATTTCTCCGTCAGAAGGCGCAGCAGGCCCGTTTTCTGAAGACCATCCACAGAAACTCGTCCCCCGGCCCCTTGCTGTTCCGGTACGGCGGATTGAGGTCGGCGCCGTAGAAGAAGGCACTCTTGCCGATGGGCCAGGCCTTTTTGCGGACCGCCGGCCGCATGGCGTGCAGCTTGTAATTCGGCTTGTGCCAGATGGGTGTCGGTGTGCAGGAACAGAGGTTGAGGCCGGTATCGCAGATCAGCAGTTCCCGTGCCAGTTTGTAGATCAGCCGGGCCGCGATGGTGGCGTTGGCCTGAATCAGATTGTCGTCGTCAACATGGCCGGTCATGGGATAGGCGGAACCGCCGCTGCCCACGCACCAGAAGAGCGGCGCCAGGGGAGTGCCGGCGTTGGCCGCCACCGAGTCGGCCATGCAGGCCATCTGCGCAAAGGGGTTGGCAAAGAGCAGTGCCTCGGGCTGGATGATGAAGGCCAGTTCGTCGTCCTGCCAGAGCGGGTCGATCTCGGTGATGTAGGCCACGTCGAAGCCGCTGTTTTCCACACAGACGAAATCGGTGAGCAGATCCAGCAGGGCCCAGACCGGAAAGATCAGGTAATGGGCCTGGGCAAAGGAGGACTGTTCCGGCTGGTCGTCGCTGAGCGACTGGTTCTTGCCGGAGAGAAAGCCCCTAGTCGAGGCGAGGCTGAAGCCGGCGCCAAGGAACGGGAAGTAGTAGGGAGTGGCCACGGTTTCGATCAGCCGGGCCGGTTCCCAGAAACTGATTGGAATGCCAACCCGATAGAAGGCGGGCGGCGGTGCCGGACAGACGCAGAGGGGGGCGCTTGCCGGATCCGGGGTGTCGTAGTTGCCCGAGGCCCCCATCACGGTGAGTCCGGCAATCTTGATCGGAAAGATCTCCTGCCAGGCCACGTCCGAGATCGGATTGATAAACTGGCCGCTCTTGACGCCGGCCATCACGGCAGGCGGATGCAGGATTGCCAGGCAGCTGGTGATTGTTATTACAAAAAATCTACTCATGCGGCACCATGATCTCCCGGACTTCGAGCATATTGCCCTTTTGCCGGATCACGGACGGCACGGCAGCAAGCCGCAGCCGTTTAGCCACGGGATCCATGAGATAGAAAACCGGCCGGCCCAGTTCCTCGGCCAGATCGTAATAATCGCCGCCTGCGAGCAGCAGCCGGGTATGGTAATCGCCGACATGGGGCGAGGACTTGAACCAGTCGACCTGGCGCCGGTCTTCGGCGTCGATGACCACCAGGACGCTGGTCAGATGCAGGTAGTCCAGGGGATTGAAGCTATACCCCTTGGGATAGAGCACGCCGCCCTTGCCGTCCGGGATATCCATGTTCAGGGTGTAGCGCATGTCCGCCAGGAAGGTCCTGTCCGCCCCGGCGACCGGCAGGAGATGCAGATCCGCCGGACGGAAGTTTTTGATCATCGCAAGCATCTTCTGCCGGTCGACCGCCTTGTCCCAGTCCACCCGGCCGGCCGCCTCCCTGATCTCGGCCAGGGCATCGGGCTCCGCAACAGGATAGACTCGGCCGACCGTGCCGAGATTTTTCGCGGATGCCTGCGCCACCATGACGCTCATGGCAAGGAAGAAGCAGATTGTGGTGAGTCTGAGGATCAAGAATGTCACCAGAAAAAGTCGATAGTCCAGGACGGAAAAGACCCGGCTGCTATTTTCTTTTTTCAGGTGGTGGGACGTATTCGGTGGAGAGGTGGGGAGGATGTGTGGGGAATGAGTATTGGCGTGCAAAATGCTTCATCGGGCGGAGCATTTCGCAGATGAGATATCACTGCTTCTCTACTGCCAGAGGCCGGGAGTTTTCCAAGTGGCGGGCGCAGTGTTTTTGAATCTTTTCAATGGTGACAGACTTTAAGCGTGAGATGCTCGACCGAACTGCACGCATGGAGAATGCTGACAAAATTCTTCAGGGTAGGGTTCCCTTTTGGCCCGAGCATACGGCGCAGGCTCTTTTCGTTTATCTGCAATTGCCGGGCAATGTCGGCTATGGATTCCGTGCCGTTCAGATAATCCCGCAGCAGCGTTTTTCCCGTTTCCAGATCACCACCCAGGAAAGCGTTGGTTGCCTCGATGATCAACTCGCTCCTGAAATCTCGGTCCGCTTTGGCCCGGGCCATGACCGTTTCCCTGAAATCTCTTGTCAGCGGCATATGTTCAGCCTCCCTTACCGATGCTTCTTCCGTTTTTTATAATCCGTCCAGCGATCCCCGGCTGTCCTGATATCCAGCGACTGCCCCTTCTTCGACCCGCCGCCTACCAGGATGACCAGTTCCTTGCCGTCCATCCCGAAATAAACGCGGTAGCCGGGGCCATAATCAATTTTGCATTCGTGAACACCACTCCCCACGCTTTTCACGTTCGATGTGTTCCCCATTCCCAGCCTTACCAGAGCAGTTGTCACCTTGGCGGCCGCGCGGCTTTCAAGTGCATCAAACCAGGCACGGAAGGGACTTGCGCCGTCGTCCGTGAGATATTCAAGGATTTTCATGCATGGTCCTTTACAGGCAACATGGTAACATTCAAGTTACCATGTGTAAAGTTTTCCTTTTTCCCTTTGTCTCCAGATGCGGCTTTACAATGTTCGCCACCCGGCATGCATGCCAATATCGCAACAACTTTCCAGTTTTGCTAGATAATTTTATACTGAACAGGTGCCACATTAAGGTTTTTTGGGAAATTTTTGTGGTCAATCCACAATCGATTCGTCATATTTGACGGCATATTCCTTTGAGGTTATATTCCAAGCATGGAATGGGAAGTCGAATACACCGATGCGTTCGAGAAATGGTAGGGTGTGTTGGTCTGGACGCACAGGAATACCCTCTGCCGCCGCCGTGGGATCTCTTGATCAAAAAGGACCGATGCTGCTTTTTCCATAATGGGGGTGAGACCATGGGAAAATCATTTAAAGTCCTTCGGGGAAAAATGTCCCCGGAGGCGCAACAGCGGGCCAGGGAAAAGACCCTCCAGGTGCTGGAGTCCCTGCCGCTTCAGGAATTGCGCCAGGCCCGGGCATTAAGCCAGGACGAGATGGCCCGGGCGTTGGGGATCAAACAGGCGGCGGTCTCCAAACTCGAACGGCGGACCGATATGTATCTCAGCACGTTGCGGAAGTTCATCGAGGCCATGGGCGGGCGTTTGGAAATCGTTGCCCATTTTCCGGAAGGCGATGTCCGTGTTGAACAGCTTGCGGCTCTTGACAAAAAAAAGGCAGGGGTACCCGCGTAACTCCCCATGCAACGTGTCCTATCTATCCTACCGCATGTTGTTCCGAAAGGCATCCATCGCCCCCTGGACGTCGTTTTGCAACTGCCCTGCCGGCAGCGGCGTGATGTCGCCGTAGATCTCTGAAAGATCGATCTTCGAGAAGTCGAGCATCTGGAATTCCTCCGGGGTGAAGCCCCGGCAGTTGGGCGACTGCGGCGTGCCCCAGCCGCCGCCGAATTTCCGCAACTGCCGGCGGCCCTGCTCGTGGACGATGCGGGCCATTTTGGAATTGAAGACGCAGTACATGTTTGCCGTCTGGATGCAGCCGATCAGCCAGACATCCATCCGGCAGTATTCCCCCACGAAATGCGCCCTGCCCGAAGCGATGGCCTGGGCCGCGATCCGGCTCTGGTCCGGGCACGCCTCCCGCAAAAACCACCAGCTGTCCTCATCCGTGTCGCAGCAGTTGAAAAATGAGGTTTCCCAGCCCCGCGCCAGGCATTCCCGTCCCTTGCCGTTGAATATTTTAAATATTCCGGAGCATTCGCCGGTGGCCTGGTCAACCGTGCCGTCATTCTGAAAGCCGGTCGTGTCGGTCGGCGCCGCTGCGGGCGGGTTGGCAACGAAGTCCACGCAGGCGTTTGCCGAACAGACCTTCTTGCCGCTGCCATCGATATCGCCGCACAGGTAATCACCCAGCGGGCAGGTGTTGTTGCCCGTGGAACAGCCGTCTGTTACGGAATCGTAGGAAGCGTCGCCGGCGCAGAAGGCGGTTGCTTCGCAGGCCCCGACCGGCGAATCGTTCCAGGTGTACGCCGGCGGGCAGGTGATGGCTGCGGTAGCGGCGCAACCATCCAGGGTGGTGGAATAGTTGCCGGGAGCCGGGCTGGAGATCGCCTTCTCGCACCGGCCGCTCACCGGGTTCCAGCCATAGGTGGCGCAATCCTTCACCGCCAGGGCCAGGCATTGGTCGGCTGTTGGCTCATAGGCGCCGGTTGCGCAGGCAGGAGCGGCGAAACAGAGGTCGGCAGCCGCATCCATGGTCCAGCCGGCACAGTCCGGGGTCGAGGTCGCTTCGCACTGGTCTTTTGCCGGGTTAAGCCTGCCGGTGCCGGCACAGGTTGACGCGGCAATGCATGTTTTTTTAACATCGTCGTACACCATGCCGTTGGGGCAGGTGGCAATAGCGCTGGCAAAACAGACATCGTTTGCATAATCCATGCTGCTGCTCGGGCAGATCCCGACACCGGCGGTGGCGCTGCACTTGTCGAGCGTGGCGTTATACGTCCCGCCCGCGGGACAGGTTGGCGGTTTCAGGCAATCGGTGCCGGACAGGGTTGAGCCGGTCGGGCAGGTATAGGAAAAATTGGTGTAGCAGAGCTTGGCGACCGGATCCATGGTGCCGCCGGTCGGGCACGAACCACTGAAGAGAAACTGGACCCAGCTGCCGGGCCAGGTGCTGCTGGTGCCGTAACAGACAATGCGCATCTGGCCGGCGGATACCTGGATGGCGTAATAACTCATGCGTGACGTGCCGCTGCCATTCAGATCGACCCACGACCCCCAGCCATCAAGGTAGTAGCGGATCTTGCCGCTGGCAACCTCCAGGCCGTGATAGTTGGTGCCGGCAGCTCCCCTGGCCATGGATTGACCGGCGCCGGCCAGGTTGACCCAGGCCCCGGCGCTGTAGTAGACGCTGCTCTGGATGAACGCCCGGATCTGTGCGCCTTTCACCTCGATACCCATGGCGCACATGAGCGATTTGCCGCCGGTGCTGTTGCCGCTGCCCAGACAGTTGCCGCTCATGGGATCGTAGGCAGTGCCGGCCGGGCAGGTGAAAGGTGTTTCGCAGCGGTCTTTGGCCGCGTTGTAAGTGTAGCCGCCGGGACATGTTTTGACGGCCGGTTGCTGGCACATGTCGAGCCGGGTATTGAACGCTGTTGACCCGGCCGGGCAGACGGGCGCAGCCAGACAACGGTCCTGGACCGGGTCCCAGGAATAGCCGGCCGGGCAGGAATCCGGCGGTTTTTCACACCGGTCGCGGGCAGTCTGGTATGAATAGCCGGTCGGGCAGGTCGGGGTGAAAGATTCCTTGCACTGATCAATGTATGGGTCATAGGTGCCAAGGACACAGGCAGGAGCGGCCTCGCAGGTGGCGGTCGCGGTGTTGTACAGATAGCCGGCCGGACAAAGCCTTGCTGCCGGTTTCTCGCAGCGGTCCGTAACCGGATTCAAGACACCGGCGCCGCAATCGGCCGGTTGCTGGCAGGTGTCGCCGACGGCATCGTAAGTTGAGCCAGCCGGGCAGTTGTTGCGCACCACCTTTTCGCAGAGATCAGTGCTGGCATTCAGATTGCCGTTATCAGGGCAGACCACCGGTTGCACACAGTCATTGCCGGCGCTGTCGAACACATAACCGGCCGGGCAATCGGCAGACGTTGGCGCGGCCTCGCAGATGTTCCGATCTCGATTCAGGGTGCCGGTTCCCGGGCAAAGTGGTTCGGCATGGGTGGTCGTGCAGGCCACGGCACCGTGCGGGCAGACCCCGCCCACGCAGGCAACGAGTTCCTCTGCGGTATTGACCAAGCCGTCGCCGTTCAGGTCACTGCCGCACACCGAACCACTCAGGGTGTCCGGTGGCACTGCGGCTGCCGGGGCCGGGATCATGAGCGCCAGTATCAAGAGCAGCAGGAAGGACTTCATTTTCTGACCCCGTCCGAACAGATCATATCCTTGCCTGCCTCGTTCAGGACCGACATGATCGAGGCGGCCTCGGCGAATTCATCGAGGCACTGGCAGCCCTTGACCACGGTCTCGCCCGGCCCGGCCGGACAGGTGTTATTCCCGTCGCATACCCGGTACAGGTAATCGACACTCTGGTCAGTGGTCCTGGTATCCGTGGTTACGCCGGCCGGCGCTACCTGGGTATCCTGGACTGTTTTCCTGGTTTTGCAGACCTGTTCGCAGGCCGGCGAATCCCCGGTGTTGTCCGTTTCAAGAACATGGCTGTCCGTGCTCCAGGCGCCGGTGTCCTGATTTTTTCTGGTATCGGCATAGGCGAAGCGGTTCTGGTCAAGGCCATTGGCGTCCACGGAACCCGTGATCGTGTTCACCCGCTGGGCCGTGTCAGTGAAATCAAATCTATTGCTGCCGGTGCAGCGGTAGGTGCGTTCCTTGCGCCACCAGTCGCGGGTGACGACCGTGGTGTGGGGCGGATCGCCGGCGTTGCAATCCGAGGCGATCGTGAAACTCCGGGATGAAGGCAGCGGCACCAGGCCGGTGGACTGGAAATTCCGGAAGGTCTGCACCGCATCCACCTCTTCTTCCTGCAGGGTGCAGCCGGGATCGCTGGCTGATGCAGCGCAGAGGTCGTTGATGTAATCAACAGCCTGGTAAGTGCAGACCGCGTTGGCCTGGCCGCACCGGCCTGTTACACCGTCCGGCGGTTCGCCGCCGGGGCAGGTCCGTGAAACCTGTTCGATTGTGGCGATGCGGGTGATGGTGCAGGAGCGCAACTGGGTGGCGGCGCCACGGTCCGCCATGCTGGTGTTGAGCATGGCATAGTAGCTGTCCGGCGTTGCGGCTTGGCCCAGTACCTTGGCTTCGGCCGCTCCGGCCATGGCGGCCGGATTGGCGTAATAGGCGGTCTGAGCAACGGAGGTCGATACGGTGTTCCCCCGCAGGTCCCTGCCAATCGAGGTGTCCTGGCCGTAATAGGTGATGACCGGGCCGTCCGTTTTCACCTCGGT
>Ga0208863_1001989_pt1 | contig 11321 bp, 8 predicted proteins | sample RifOxyD3_FD_184040 | JGI IMG/M metagenome (GOLD analysis project Ga0208863, IMG submission 184040) | Soil microbial communities from Rifle, Colorado - Rifle Oxygen_injection D3 (SPAdes) | ecosystem: Environmental > Terrestrial > Deep subsurface > Rock core/Sediment | place: Rifle, Colorado...
AAATACAAACCGGAAGACGGTCTGGGCGGTCTGCAATTATCGCTGTTCGAAGAGCTGGCAGAAACACAATTGTTTGAACCTACCTTCATCATCGATTACCCGGTGGAAGTCTCACCGCTGGCGCGCAGCAGCGACGCCAATCCCGAAATTACCGAGCGTTTCGAGCTGTTCGTGCTGGGACGCGAACTGGCTAATGGCTTCTCGGAATTGAACGACGCGGAAGACCAGGAAGCACGCTTCGATGCGCAGGTGCTCGCCAAGGAAGCCGGCGACGAAGAGGCAATGTTCAAGGACAGTGACTACGTACGTGCGCTGGAATACGGCCTGCCGCCAACCGCAGGGGAAGGCATAGGTATAGATCGATTGATCATGATGCTTACCGACAGCGCCAGCATCCGGGATGTCATCCTGTTTCCGCAAATGCGCGCCGAAGCTTAAAATCCGTCTCACACGGATAACCAGCGACTTGGCGGGTGTTGTTTAGCCGCTTAGTCGAATGGCTAGTTGTTCCATCAAGCGTGGAGAAAAAGAGCTTTAAAAAATCATGCTAACTGACGACACCCGAATCCAACTCTTGCAACTCTACCCGATGCTGCAGGAATTACCGGCAGCGGAACTGGAAGACATGCTTGCAACGGCCAGGCTACTGTCTATACCGGCCGGCACGATCATGTTCGACGAGAATCAGCCCTGCCAGGGATTTCCACTGCTGTTATCCGGCAGCCTGCGTGTCATCAAGTCAGCCGCGAACGGGCGCGAACTGCAACTGTATCGCGTTGTACCGGGGGAGAGCTGCATTCTCACCAGCAGCTGTTTGCTCGGCAGCACTCGCTATCAGGCGCGCGGCATTGTCGAACAACCCATTGAAATGATATTTCTGCCTGCGGCTGTTTTCCATGCCTTGCTTAGCAAACACGCCGTATTCCGCGTTTATGTGTTCCAGCTTTTCACCGAACGGCTCACCGATCTGATGGAACTGATCTCTGCCGTTGCCTTTCAGAAGCTGGACCAGCGCCTGGCCGCCCTGTTAATCAGCAAACCCAACCCGTTACACGCCACCCATCAGGCACTCGCCGATGAACTAGGTTCAGCCCGCGAGATCGTCAGCCGATTGCTCAAGGGTTTTTCCGAACAGGGCTGGGTCAAACTAGGTCGTGAACAGATCACCCTCACGGATATACCCGCACTCAAGAAATTTGCAACGCTTTGAATTAGGGCTCTCGTCCAATCGGCCCAACCACCGCCCTCACCGCTCCCGTAAAATCTCGTTCGAATCAGGTTGCCGTGCCGTATACCCTTATAGTAAGCTGTCCCCCACCCTCATCACACATGACCAGCCTAACAATGTCGGGAACCACCTTTGTATTAAGCATAGAACCCAGCGCAGATTGCGATCGCGAGGTGATTGCGCAGCTCTCACCGCAATTAGCCACCGTGGTGCATCGCTCCGTTAGCGATGCGAGCACACTAGCCGCCGCACTGGAGGAACATGAGTGGAGCGCCGTTTTATGCTGCAAAAATGGACTGAAGAGTGACAACACGCCTTATTCATTTCTGGATAGCCTGCCCGGCATGGCTTGTCAGATATGGCTGGACAGACATGGCGCGCTCCACTTTCCCTACGTAAGCGAAGGCTGTCTGGATCTGCTCGGCATCAACCCGCTCGAATTGGAACGACAGCCGCAATTATGGCTGAGCAGATTACACCCGGACGATGCAGCAGCCTTCACTCAGCGCATGCGGCAATCAGCCGCAAACGCTACCGCCTGGAACTGGGAAGGTCGCATCATCCTGCCCTTCAATCAGGAAATAAAATGGGTAAATTTACGAGCCAAACATCACGAAACCAATTCTCAGGGCACGCTCTGGAAGGGTTTCATGGTCAACATTACTCACAACAAACAAGCTGAAATTGAAATCAAGCAGTCCCGACAGCGCCTGCGTGAACTTTCTTCACATATTGAAACCATCAAGGAAGAAGAACGTACCCGCATCGCGCGAGAAATACACGATGAAATAGGCATGTTGTTGACCGCCTTAAAAATGGATTTATCCTGGCTTGCTCAGCGCCTGCCCTCAGACGACAGCGCACTACAGGAAAAAATGCAGGGCATGGACAGCTTGCTGGACACGGCGGGAAAGACGGCGAATGATCTGGTACACAGCCTGCGTCCGGGCTTCCTCGATTGTTTTGGTATCGTCGCCGCAATTGAAATTGAAGCCAATGAGTTCACCAAGCGCACAGGCATACCCTGCAAAATCAGCCAGTCAAAAGACAGCTTTGATATTTCAGACGAGCAATCCATCACCCTGTTTCGCGTATTTCAGGAGACGCTGAACAACATTATGAAACACGCCGCGGCACAGCAAGTTCAAGTAATCATTGACATTAATAAAGCCTGTACGAATCTTATCAATTGCGATAAGTGCATAGAGCTGATCGTTTCGGATGATGGTCAAGGATTTGACGAATCTGCACCCAGCAAGCCACGCTCATTCGGCCTGCGCGGCATCCAGGAGCGCATCGGTCAACTGGGCGGCAAGGTTACTATCTCCAGCAAACCGGGGGCCGGGACACAAATTGCGGTACGCCTGCCGATGCAATAAACGTAGATGGCCGGTCAAAAATCACGTCATTCCCGCGCAACCGTGAATGACGAAGCTAACGGATAATTCGGGACAAATATTCAGACTGGCAACCGATGGATCACAGTGATGCCTGCGGTCGGAGTGTCAACGATAATAGCCCGCCGCTTTCTCCGAAAAGCTGAACCCCCACCCCATCAATACTGACCATACCTCCCGACCGTATTGACCGACTGCGTCTGGCACTATCCACTGATGTCCGTCCTGATTCCGCTTATCATCGTACGAACACTGATACTTCCGACAGAACGAGTCGATGCTGCTTTCAGTCACGCCTAGCTCCTGCGCGAACCGCCCTTCCCATGTGTAGTGTTTGACATCCTGATGGCGCAGCGGCTTGGAGAGCCGCGCGACATCAACGCCTTCGGTAATATTCCGGGTGCTGACTGCGCCTATTTCCAGCCAGCCTTTACTAAAATAGAAGGAAGGGACTCCCTGGGTGGTGTCATAGAAATAGGCGGCATTGTTATGGCGATTGAATTCCACAACATGATGATGTTCAAACTGCATGATGCAGATGTGCACATCCGGCTTCCCCTCAGTCAACCTGACCAGCAGCCCTTTTGCAGCCTTGCGGAATTTATACAGGGCCATATTTTCATTGCTGTATGCATTTTTTCCCAGCGCGAAATACATACCCGTCATCTCTTCGCTATAGATATCCCAGAAGTTCATGCGCCGCGCCGCCGCATCATCGGACAGCAGGCTAAAAAACTCGCTCAACAAATGGCGTTTGAGCCAATGTTCCAGCATGATTCTGGCATTCGCACCGCACTGCCACAGGTGCAGGTTTTCCGGCAACCAGGGGTTACCCCAAAGTCCGGTAGAAAAATCCCTGAGCAGGATATGAATAACCCTGTGTTCGCATTGCGCATAACGATCCAGCAGTACTTTCAACCCTATTGCCGCATAGAGCGGGTAATCGCTCAACAGCAGCAGAAGCCCATCGAGATGCTCCTTAAAGGCCGTATCGTCCATCGCTTCAACAGCCTTGAACGGTGCCATGACAATTTCTCGCACCAGCCAGGATTCAACATTGATTTCCAGACAGCCGCGAGCCTCGTTAAACACCGACACATCGCCCTGCAATAGCAAAGCTTCGAAAGGCAGCCCGGGATACTCACTCAACAGACCTGGGTATCTGATTAGGGTTGAAAGCCACGCTGGCGCAAATAGGCCTGTCAGCAAGCCATCCAGATGCTTTACCAAAAACAGTCTCAACGTCTCCCAGTTACTGCGCCCGGCCAAACTACTATCCGGCGCATGTGGATCATAAGAAAAATAACTATTCAACAGACCGCGATAAATTTTACGAAACGAACGCCGACGATTAGCGTATTTATCGACATATTTGAGCAATTTACCGAAATATTCGCGATTCTCTATCAATGCATCGCCGACTATGATTTGCGTGCAGCCATAGCAAACCAGCCGCATTTGACGCAATCCCTTGATATATTTGTTCTGCCGATAGGCCAGAAGCGCTTCCTCTATGGTGGCTGATGACGGCTCTTCCAGTCGCGAGGCAGCGCCTACCCATGCTTGCAGTCTGGACAACTCGTCCAGCATCGCTAGCGTATCGCCGGGGCGCATTCTGGCGAGTGCAAGCTGATTAAGGTTGCGCAACGTGGCTTGCAGTTGCTCAAGTCCATCCATCGCTTTATATCCGGCAAGTGCCGAAATTTCCGCGCGGTATTTCGTTCAGCGCGGGGTGCACTTCATCCACACCAAAAAATTCCATGCGTAATTCGATACGACGACTCTCCTCCAGCGATTCCTTTGCTGAATTAAAGGAGTAACCGCCTACCAGAAACAGATCGCGCACCTGCTCTTTTTCCGCCGGATTCAGCATATAGGCCTGAGTGGGTGCGGGTGAGAGCAACGCGCACAATACCCGCTGGCTGCGTTGCAGACTTAGATTCAAATTCAGCAGATAATCGCCACGTTGATCGGCGTACCCCTCGGCGACAATGCGCTTAAGCCATTTACTGCCCAGCTCGTCATGCGCGATCACCAGCATCTCGGAGACGAATTGACTCAGGTATTGAGCTTGCACACTGGAAAGTTGCGAGCTGCCGGTCTCGAAGCGCGCACGCTCACCAAAATCAATCACCGCCCGATTCTTGTCTACCGATATCCCGGGGTGGTTTTCAGCCGCCTTTTCAATTTTCGCCAGCAGCATGTCGATTTCCTGTTCGCGTATCGCCTTATTGCGATCCGCCTCCGAGATTTCGTTGGTCACAGCCAGCAGCGCCACGCTCATGACCAGCAGGAACATCACCATCAGTGCCGTCATCAGATCGGCGAATGAAATCCAGAACGGTTTTTCACCCTCTTCTTTGCTACGACGACCAAGGATAAAAATTTTGCCTGTCATGATTAAATACTGGTGGCCGCATCCAGAGTGCTTTCCAGCTCATGTATCCCTTCACGCAACAACTTCACGGAGTCGGACAAGGCCTGATGGAAATCACGATTTGCCTCGCCAACGGCCTTAACCATACCCTCGCTGAAAGACTCATGTGCCACGGCGATCACTTCAGATACTTTTGTTAAATAGCTATCCGCGTTTTGCTGCGCAGCGACCAGCTTAGCCGTGGCCGATTCTATCCTGGTGATCACCTCGCCTGACAGGGATGCCTCGCGGCGCACCTGTTCGACAAGCAACTGCAAAGAGCCTACCAGTTCTATCATGGAATCACGCGTGCCCTGGTAATCAGCAAACATTTCGCCCAGTCCAGACGATGCGGCAGCCACATTGCCCGCCGCCTGAGTGAGCTGTCCCGCCACCAGCGCCGTTTTATCCAGCGCAGAGCTGACGCCCTGCCCGGCTCTGGCAAAATCCTGCGCAGCCAGGGTCAGCGTGTCCGCGCCCTTGTTGAAGCCGAGCATGGCCTCACCGGTGGTATTGCGCATCGCCAAGACAGCCGACTTCATCTCGGCAACGGCGCGATTGACACCATCGATCACATCCGTCATTTGCCCACTGAACTGCCCCGCAAAATCCTTGCTCTGCGCCAGCAAATCCTGCTGATGCTTGCGGCTGACATCAGTAGTCGCAAGCACCTGTGCACTGAGCCCATCGATGACCGAACCCATGCGCCCTGACAATTCATTCAACGCACTTTGCAGTTGCTGCTGCGCCTCTCCTTGAGACTGAGACGTTGCCAGACGCATTTGTTCGACAAACTTAGCCAGATTGTCTTCCATGACGGATTGGCGAGATTCTGCCGCCGCGATAGCTGCTGCCAGCTGCTGCGCCATCGCCTCCGCACTACGCTGCCCTGCAGATCCGACATTCCCGGCCATGCGTTCCATGCTGACGACGGCGGCTTGCAGCGCGTCTATGGTTTGCTTTTGCAAACTACTCATATCGGCTGCCTGCCCGCCAAACAAATCCTTCATTTGATGGTTAAAGTTCTCGAACATGCTCGCCAGCATGGTTTGCAATGCGGCTCCCTGATCATGGCTGGCATTTTTCAAGGCATTGGAAATTTCAGTGAGCGGCGCTTTCATGCTCGCTTCAATACTTGCCGTAATGCGGTCGCCCAGCGCGATTGTCCCCGCATGCGTGGCTGCGATCTGTTTTTCGGTTAATTCGGTGAGAATCTGCTTTAACTCGCCCTGGAGCAGTCCGGCGGTTTGCATAGAGGACGATTCAGACGCCTGCACCAGCCTCGCCAGATATTCCTCACCCGCGCCACTCTCAAACATGCCATCCAGCAATTGCGCCAACTGTTCTACCTGGGCATTCAAACGGGTAAGCACCAGCTTCTCAATAAAGGTAACGACCATCGCCAGCGTGATCGCTACCGCCGAAACGAGAAATGCCTCGGACACACCGTGCAGCAAGCGGGTCAGGCTTGCGCGAACGATGACCGGATTCTCGGAGACGACAAAGGATTGCAAGCCGATCAATAGCCCGTAGAACGTCCCTATGATGCCCACCCCGGTAAATAATCCAGGAAGATGCTTGAAGAAGTCCGTGCGCAATGGAATATCCACCAGAATTTCCGGCCTGAAGACAACGCTGGCGGGAAGAGTGGAACGCAGGCGCATTGCCTGTCCTTCTACAAGCTGCTTGTGCAACGAATCCGCATATTCCCGCCACAAATGTTCGAGGACGCCCGCCTTCAGAAAAATTTGCTCCAGACTGCCATTCGGCACTCCCTTCAATGCGGCCAGCTTATTGATCACAGCGGATAATTGCCGCGACACTACGAAAGACGGAAGCAGAGAAAATATCGCGAATGCAAGCAGCAACACCCCAAGCAGGGCGGCAAAGACATATATATGCGGAGGCAGGCTGAAGAGTGTCGGCATTTTTTGCTGAAAACTTACGTAATTAAAAACAACAGGCCCGGATGGCGGGTATAACGAAGAGGATTATGACTCAAGTTTCATATTATTGTGTTTTTACGCACTTTCACCTTTCAGCCCATACCTGTTCACGCCTTTTCCAGATTGCTCTGATGACGACCACGCTAATGGGCGGTGGATGAGGACACTGACGATGCGGCAGACGATTTATCACTTAACTGATTACCAGACGCATCCAGAATCTGAAAAAACACCTCATCGCTTTTTATCATCCCCAATTCACTGCGCGCACGTTCTTCTATGGCTTCGGTGCCTTGTTTCAAATCGCGCACTTCAGCATCCAGCAAGTCATTGCGTTGCTCGGCCTGCTGATTAATCTGCTGCTGCTCCCCGACCTGATGGTTCAGGTCCCACACTCTCAGCCAACCGCCCTTGCCCAGCCACAGCGGGTACTGCAACAGCAATAACAGCACTATCAGGATCAGTGTGATAATTCTCATATGCGCAAAATGAGTCTTCGGGTTAACTGCTATTCCGCCACGCGAATATCGCATCGGCAAAATTTATGTAAAAAAACGCCCCTGGCCTGAGCCAAGGGCGAATGTTGAATTACTTAACTAACGCTCATACCAAAGATGCCACATTCCAGAGCGAAGCCTGCAACACCCGCTTCGTTCTCTCCTGACTCGCGGGTGAGAGGAAAGAACACGCATTGCGCGGGCTTCACTTGAGTCTAGCTCAGTTGGTAATACGCGTCGCGTCCGGGGTAGGAAGCAGTGTCACCCAGGTCTTCTTCGATGCGCAGCAATTGATTGTATTTTGCCATGCGATCCGAGCGCGAAGCCGATCCTGTCTTGATTTGCAGTGCATTGGTGGCCACCGCGATATCTGCAATGGTGCTGTCTTCAGTTTCACCGGAACGGTGTGAGATCACGGCAGTGTAGCCCGCGCGCTTGGCCATTTCGATGGCCGCAAAAGTTTCAGTCAGTGTGCCGATCTGATTGACCTTGATCAGTATCGAATTACCCAAGCCCAAACGGATACCTTCACGCAAAATTTTGGTGTTGGTGACGAATATGTCATCACCGACGATTTGCACGCTCTTGCCCAGACGTTGAGTCAACAATTTCCAGCCGTCCCAGTCGCTTTCACTCATGCCGTCTTCAATGCTGACGATAGGATATTTATCCACCCAGTTGGCCAGATAATCCACAAATTGAGCCGAAGTCAGCTTCAAGCCTTCGGAATCAAGGTGGTACAAACCGTCTTTGTAGAACTCAGAACTGGCGCAATCCAGACCGATAGCCACATCCGCGCCCGGCACATAACCCGCTGCTTCAATGCCTTCGACGATCAGTTGCAAGGCTGCTTCATTGCTCGGCAAATTAGGCGCAAAACCACCTTCATCGCCTACGGTAGTCGGCATACCCTTTTCATCAATCAGCTTCTTTAAGGCATGAAAAACTTCCGCGCCGTAACGCAAAGCCTCGCGGAATGTCGGCGCGCCGACCGGAATAATCATGAATTCCTGCATGTCGATATTGTTATTGGCGTGTGCGCCGCCATTGATGATATTCATCATCGGTACCGGCAACTGCATTTTTGCCGAGCCACCCAAATAGCGATACAGCGGCAAACCGCTATCTTCCGCCGCCGCGCGCGCCACCGCCATGGATACAGCCAGAATTGCATTTGCGCCCAAGCGGGATTTATTTTCCGTGCCATCCAGATCTATCATGGTCTGATCGATAAAAGCCTGTTCAGCCGCATCCAGACCGATAATCGCTTCGGCAATTTCGGTGTTCACATATTCCACCGCCTTCAAGACGCCCTTACCCAGATAACGCTGCTTGTCTCCATCGCGCAACTCAATCGCTTCTCTCGTACCGGTGGACGCACCGGACGGCACAGCGGCACGTCCCATCACACCCGATTCCAACAACACATCCGCCTCGACAGTAGGATTACCGCGTGAATCCAGAATTTCACGGGCGATCACATCAACAATTGCACTCATCTCTAATATCCTCAACAATTCCAAATAAAATAATACTTATTAATCAATAAATTACAAATGAAAGGTGCATTCTTGCATGGCATACACACGAAATACAAGCGATACAACTGCTTTATCCCTGAATAGAACCCGGCCTATACATTCCTCAAATCAACGACTTCTTCAATCAATCCCTGCTGCTTGACGGCTTCATCCAGCACCATCAGCGTTTTCAACAGCGCCTTCAAATGCCCCAGCGGGAAGGCGTTCGGCCCGTCCGACATAGCCTGTGACGGATTCGGATGCGTTTCCATGAACAGGCCGGAAATTCCGGCTGCCACTGCCGCGCGCGCCAGCACCGGAACGAATTCGCGCTGTCCGCCGCTGACCGTACCCTGCCCGCCCGGCAACTGCACAGAATGGGTAGCATCAAATACCACTGGGCATGCGGTATTGCGCATCACCGCCAGAGAACGCATGTCCGACACCAGATTGTTATAACCGAACGACGCACCGCGTTCGCAGACCATGATATTGTCCTGAGCGCTGGCATCGCGCGCCTTCTCGACCACATTCTGCATATCCCAGGGCGACAAAAATTGCCCTTTCTTGATATTTACCGGCTTGCCACAGCGCGCTACGGCGTGGATAAAATCAGTCTGCCGACACAGAAACGCCGGTGTCTGCAACACATCCACCACAGCGGCGACAGGCTCAATTTCTTCTATGCTATGCACATCGGTCAATACCGGCACGCCCAATTGCGCTTTGACATCACTGAGGATTTTCAATCCGGCATCCAGACCAAAACCACGGAACGACTTGCCCGAACTGCGATTGGCTTTGTCGTACGAAGACTTGTAAATGAAGGGAAGGTTCAATTCGCGGCAAATTTCCTGCAAGGCACCGGCAGTATCTATCGCCATTTGCGGCGATTCAATTACGCACGGTCCGGCAATCAGGAACAACGGGCGGTTCAAGCCGACTTCAAAGTTACATAATTTCATGCTGCCGCCTTTGCAGTCTGACGTTGCAGAGCCGCTTCGACGAACGCCTTGAACAAGGGATGACCGCTGCGGGGCGTGGAAGTAAATTCAGGGTGAAACTGCACACCGACAAACCACGGATGCATAGCTTGCGACAACTCCATGATTTCAGGCAAGTTTTCCGTCGGCGTGCGCGCGGAAATAATCAACCCGGATTTCTCCAGCTCAGGCACGTAATGATTGTTCACCTCATAACGATGGCGATGCCGCTCATTCACTTCATCTCCATAGATGCGCTGAGCCAGCGTACCGGAGCTAACCGGGCAACGCTGCGAACCCAATCTCATGGTTCCCCCCATATCGGAGTCATTGCTGCGCGTTTCCACACGACCATCACGGTCGCGCCATTCGGTAATCAGCGCAACGACTGGGTGTTCGGTCTCAGGATTAAGTTCGGTGCTGTTTGCGTCCGTCATGCCCGCGACATGGCGCGCATATTCGATGACAGCCAATTGCATCCCCAGGCAGATGCCCAGATAGGGAACGTTGTTTTCACGCGCAAACCGGATAGCCGCGATCTTGCCTTCCGTGCCGCGTACGCCAAAACCGCCCGGAACCAGTATCGCGTCAAAATGCTCCAAACCCTGCGTGCCAGTTGTTTCCAGCGCTTCGGAATCAAGATACTCAATATTCACACGGGTTGCAGTGTGTATTCCCGCGTGGCGCAGGGCTTCTATCAGCGACTTATACGATTCGGTCAAATCGACATATTTGCCTATCATGCCGATGGTAATTTCATGCTGCGGATTTTCCAGTGAATACACCAGATTCGCCCAGACTGACAAATCCGCCGGCGGCAAATCCAGATGCAATTCTTCGCAAACAATGCGATCCAGTCCCTGATCGTTCAGCATTTGCGGTATCTTGTAGATGCTGTCTGCATCCCACATCGAGATCACCGCTTCCTCGCGCACGTTGGCGAACAGCGAAATCTTGGCGCGCTCATCATCCGGTATCGGGCGGTCGGCACGGCACAGCAAGGCTGTCGGGAAAATGCCGATCTCACGCAACTTCTGCACACTGTGCTGAGTCGGCTTGGTTTTTAATTCGCCAGCCGTGGCAATGTAAGGCACCAGTGTCAGATGCACGTAGGCCACCTGATTACGCCCCATGCGCAAGCCCATTTGGCGTGCCGCCTCAAGAAACGGCAGCGATTCGATATCGCCTACCGTGCCGCCGATTTCAACTATCGCGACATCCGCCTTATCGCCGTGATAAGCCGCTGCCCCGCGTTCAACAAACGTCTGGATTTCATTGGTAATGTGCGGAATCACCTGTACAGTCTTGCCCAAATATTCGCCACGACGTTCCTT
>Ga0208863_1001993_pt1 | contig 11317 bp, 10 predicted proteins | sample RifOxyD3_FD_184040 | JGI IMG/M metagenome (GOLD analysis project Ga0208863, IMG submission 184040) | Soil microbial communities from Rifle, Colorado - Rifle Oxygen_injection D3 (SPAdes) | ecosystem: Environmental > Terrestrial > Deep subsurface > Rock core/Sediment | place: Rifle, Colorado...
TCGATGGCTTCCTGAATAAGTTGCATCACTTCTTGCCGTGACTCCCCTACAGCAACGCAGGCCGGAAGATCAGGGACGTATGCCCCTAAACTGTCAGTACCTTCCTCGACAACCACCATATAACGCATAAAGAAACCTCAATTAAAACTGTTTCACCATCTGCAACCAGAAACGATTATCGTCGTCGCGGTTGTCGGAATCGTTGCCTCTGGAGTCGGCGCCCGCGTTGTCACGGATCTTGCGGGCATAGACAGCGCGCAGCATATAGTCCTCAGACTTAGTCAGGTTGAAGCCGATACCGGCGCCGTCAATGCTGTAGCTGTTGAGCAGAGCGGTGTTGCCCCCCTGCCAGTTGTACCAGGGCTCGTCATGCAGACTGAGAACCCGGCCAAAATCGTAGAAGAAGACCAGTTGCGGAATGCCATACTTGGTGCCGAGGGGCAGATCCCAGCGCAGTTCCAGATTGACCAGCAGAGCCTCATCGGCCGCGGCCTCGCCCTGCGGATAGGCGCGCACCCCGTAAGGGCCGCCCAGGCTGAATTTTTCGGAAGAATCAAGATTGCCCGAGGCAATCTGACCCTGCAGGGAAGCAAAGGCGGAAAGACTTGGGGTCAGGTACTGCATGCGGGAAAGGTTATAGCGAATCTTGTTGAAGCTGCCATCGGTGCGGGGGCCGGCCGCAAGCGGCGAATAGGAGGCCCAAGTATCGGTAGCCAGCGCCTGAGCGTCCTGGATATCGAGATTGCCCATGGACAGGCTTAAGCCCGCGGCATTGACCGCGCCGCCGCCGATGCCGTCGCGCCAGTCGCCGTTAAGACCAACATTTACCACATTAACCTGGCGGTCGTTGATAATTATGCTTCTGGCCTCGTCTTCCATCTGTTTGTAATCGTAGCCAAGGGTGCCGTAGAGATTGGTGCGGCGGGAGCGAACAAATGGATGGGCAACGTAGGCACCCAACACATTGGAATTACCTTCGTAGCCAAGGATTTCGAGATCCTTGCCGAGTTCATAGACCATATTGGAGTAGGAGAGACCAACCTTGGTGCCGTAGCCGCCCACCGGAATGTTATAGCCGACCCGACCCAGGAGCAGGCCGCTGCCCCCGGTCTGACCCCTAAGAGAAAGCTGGTCGCCATAGCCGGAAAGATCGTTGACATTTAGGGAGCCGCCGGCCCGGTAGATGCCGGTGTAGCGATTGCCAAAGTTATCGACATCAACCGAGCCGGTGAACAAACGGCTCTCTTTGACCTTGAGCAGCAGGTCAGCCGCGCCAACGGTCGAACCGGGGGTGAGGGTCGAGCTCACATTTACACCCGGAAGATCGTTGAGCAGCAACAGGGCTCGTTCAAGTTTACTGTCTTTGGCGACAACCTCTTTTTTGAGGTTGGCGATCAGCTTGTCAACCTGAGCCCGTTTCAAGCGTTTGGCCTCGTCCAGGTTGACCTCGACCTTGTCGATTTTACCTTCGAGCACCGCCACTTCCAGCTTGCCGTCCTTGATCTCCTGCTTGGGCAGATAGGCCCTGGCCAGCAGATAGCCCCGGTCGCGGTAGTATTTACTGATGTCGCCGGTGAGCTGGTTGAGTTCGACGAAGGTAAGGGTTTTACCCTCGTAGCCGGCCAGGATTTTGGCCAGCTCCTCCTGGGTGACCACGGTCATGCCGGTAACCATGATCTTGGCCACCTTGACCTTGGTGTCCTTGGCGATAGCCAGGCCGGGCCGGGCGGTCTCCTTGACATCGATAGTCGGACTGGTCGCGGGCTTGCTCAAGGCCGGGGCCTTGGTCGAGTCCATGATCGTGCCCGCGTCTGGAGTCGGGGCGGCATGGGCAGCGGAAAGTGAAACGCCCGTAAGGATTACGGCGCTCAACAGACTTAGACGGCAGGAATAGCGCTTACTCGATTTGTAGGTTTTCATAGGCTGGCTCGACCCTCGATTCTCCCGCACGACACCGCGGTTTTGTTAATAAAATGACACCTACCACACAGTACTACACAGTAGTTGCAAGAGACTATCAATTATCACCAGATGATGTCAACCGTTTTTATGTTTTTTTTTGATTAGCGTTACGATTTTTTTTGTAAATTTTCAGTGCGTTAATAAGGGCAGGATCTCACATTTATCTGACATTTGTTGGTGAGAGGGGGCTAAGGTAGTGATTTGTCGGATTTCGCTTTGCTCTACCCGACCTACGGGCTGACATTTGTTGGTAAGGGGGGGATAGGGTGGTGATTTGTCGGGGGATGGTAGCCCTCACCCGGCCTTCGGCCACCCTCTCCCGGGGGGTGAGGGGATAGATAGTGGACATTGTCGGGTTTGGTTTATCCCCTGTTCCCATACATTCAACATTTGCATGCCTGTTTGTTGAAATTCAGGGTGGGCCTCAGCATATTCTCGTAAGGGACGCCCGGTGTCATTAATCGCGTCCGCGACTTGTTCCGTGATCTGGCTGGTTTCTTTAGGTGACAAATGACAACGATGTGCGCCAAATTCAGCCAGCATTTTTCCGTCAGGCCATCGTTTTGTCCCGTTCATGGTTAAGGCTGTGGAATCTGTCGGGATATAAACGGTCGTAGTCACAATATCAAAAACAGGAGCCAGGGTTCGATGTTCAATGGCCGGAGAATCATAGAGAATTCCGAAATTTTTCAGATGAGCATCCCCGTTACGGACCATACAGTTAAGCACTATCATCTTGAAAAACTTACGCCTGGCGCTAAGCAAGGCCTCGCCTTCAAGAAAAACCGAAAGCCCTTTTGCTAATCGCTCGTATGAGCCAGCATATTTTTTTGCTGAGGGGAAGTCACTTAAAGCACAAAAATCTTCAAAGCCACAATATTCTCCCGTTTCCTTATTCAAGTCAAATCTTTCAACGGCAAGGAATTTTCCGTTATCGGCAAGCTGAATTGTTGGAGTAACAAGCCCTGATTTTTCCGCCGCCTGCATACAAAAAAATTCATTCGCCGCCAGACCGGGAAAATCATCATCCCAAGCTTTAACGATGTGCGTTGAGTCCTTTGCTGAAAGCCGTTTTTGCGCATCAATTGATAACTTGCTGCTCCCTTTATCCTGAACCAGCACTTTCGGTTGCACCCCCGCGACTCCGGAATACATGGCATAACGATCCATGAGGTAAGAGAGCAAATTTTCCGTGCCGTTATAAGTCATGATTTCAGTAAGGTTACAAGGAGGTGGGGATTGAGCGAGGGCTGCCGAGTTTTCTTCTCTGGCATACCTCAACCGTCCTATGGTTGTGCCCCCAACCAGCCCCAACAGGGTTAAATCGTCATACACTGAAAATGCTTTGGAAAATTTCAGCCGCAGCTCTTCCCGTAGCCGCCCTTCGGGAAGATTCATTTCAAAAACCGAATGGATATGAGTGTTATGCGAATTGGCATAAACAGCTTGATCAACCGGCATGATAAGGGATACGGCCATATCGGCGGCAACATGGCTGTCGTATATATAGGTAAAATCGGCAGAGGCAGAAGAGGCAGGATTGCCTCCACGGACAAGCTGCCCGGCTAAATGCCCCCCCACGCTAACCAATAACCGGTTACCACTCATCGCTGTCCTCTCTGAACTTCCGTTTTTGCAACTCATCCAGCCGGGGCGTTGGATCCTGTCGGACAACCTGGAAGGTCAGACCGAGCGAGGTCAATATCCGGAGCAGCTTTGTAAACCCGAGTTCGCTCAACCTTCCCCGTTCCAACTGAGATATCTTGGTGCGCGAAACCCCGCTAACTTTTGACAACTTCTCCTGGGTCCACCGCAGATCTTTGCGCCTTTCCTGTATTTTTTTACCGATGGCGTCCATTTGTTTCCTATTTGGTACAAATATTATTTTGATAATGTATATGTGCCATATAAAAAACAAAAAAGCAAGCTTTATGGACACCATGCAAATCAACATTGTAAATTTAATTGAAGCCGTATGGCTACGGCAGCCCTCACCCGGCCTTCGGCCACCCTCTCCCAGGGGGCGAGGGGGTAGATAGTGGACATTGTCGGGTGATGATTTGTCGGGTTTCGCTTTGCTCTACCCGACCTACGGAACTACAGAACTGACTGACTTCTGGCTACTAATAACTGGTAGGTCGGGTAGAGCAAAGCGAAACCCGACACAACTGACCATGAAAAGCAAATTGACAAGTGATGCTATTCAGTCGTATATACCTAAGCGATAATAGTCGTAGATCGGGTGGTGTGGTGTCGGGTTTCGCTTTGCTCTATCCGACCTACACCTCCGCTCGCTTACCTGTTATCGGCCTCATACCACAGACCCATCAAACTCTTTCACGAGAACTACATGACCAGGGCCAACCTCCTTATTGCCATTGCGATTGCGGTTATTTCCAGCAGCATCTGGGCTTCTGTCAACCAGCCTGGTCAGGAACCCCGCTGGCCCAGCCGCATTCAGGGTTTTTCTTTTTCACCCTTCCGCGCTGAGCAAAGCGCCATAGATCATATCCTGCCCAGCGAGGCAGAGATCGAGGCGGATCTTGCTCTGCTGGCCTCAAAAACCCACGCGGTCAGAACCTATACCCTGGAAGGCTCCCTGGCTGAGATCCCCAGACTGGCCGCAAAACACGGGCTCAACGTAACCCTCGGTGCCTGGCTGAGCAGCGATCTGGAAAGAAACGATCTGGAAATCGAGACCGCGGTCAAGGTCATTCACGCGCATCCCAAAAATATAGTCCGGATCATAGTCGGCAATGAGTCGCTTCTGCGGGGCGACCTGACTCCAGAACAGCTCATCTCCTATATCGACCGGATCCAGCGTGAGGTGATCGGAATCCCGATAAGCACTGCCGAACCCTGGCATATCTGGATGAAGTATCCTGAACTCAGCGACCATGTGGACTTTATCGCCACCCATATGCTGCCCTATTGGGAAGGCGTGGAAATGGCCCAGGCCATTGACTACATTGTCAAGCACATGAATATGCTGCGGCAAAGATTCCCGCTCAAGCAGGTGATAATCGGCGAGGTAGGCTGGCCCAGCAACGGCAGAACCCGTCAACTGGCAGAGGCCTCTCCGGCCAACCAGGCCATCTTTCTCCGCCGTTTTCTGGCCAAGGCCGCACAGGAAAAATACACCTACTATATAATGGAAGCCTTTGACCAGCCCTGGAAACAAGGAAGTGAGGGCTCGGTTGGCGCCTACTGGGGGGTGTACGATGTCAACCGTCTGCCAAAATTCCCCTTTACCGAGCCCATTGTCAGGATTCCGGAATGGCGCCTGCTGGCGGGGATCTCGGCAATAATCGCCATCATCACCTTCGCCTTCCTGCTGATTGACAGCAAGACCCTGCGCACCCGCGGCCGCAGCTTTCTGGCCACCATTGCCTTCGGCGCCGCCACCGGGGCGGTGTGGATCGTCTACACCTATACCAGGCAGTACCTGAACCCAACTACCATCATCATCGGTATTCTCATGGTAATCGGGATGATCGGCGTCGTGGTGGTGCTGCTGGCCGAAGCCCATGAATGGGCGGAAGCAACCTGGCTTTCCAGATGGCGACGACCGTTTGCCCACCAGCACCTGGAAAATGACCAGCTGCCCATGGTCTCCATCCATGTGCCGGCCTACAACGAACCACCCGATATGCTGATCGAAACCCTGAACGCTCTGGCCCAGCTGGATTACCCCCGCTACGAAGTGCTGGTTATCGACAACAACACCTTGGATCCGAAGGTTTGGCAACCGGTGGAAGCCCACTGCCAGAAGCTGGGGCCAAAGTTTCGTTTCTTTCATGTCTCCCCCCTGGCCGGGTTCAAGGCTGGAGCGCTGAACTTCGCCCTAAAAAACACCGCGCCTGAGGCCGAACTGCTGGCGGTTATTGACAGTGATTACATGGTCACCCCGGACTGGCTCAGAGACATGGCCCCTCAATTTGCCACCCCCTCCCTGGCCATTGCCCAGGCGCCTCAGGATTATCGGGACGACGGGGAAAACCTGTTCAAGGCCATGTGTTACGCGGAATACAAGGGATTTTTCTATATCGGAATGCTGACCCGCAATGAACGCAACGCCATCATCCAGCACGGCACCATGACCATGGTTCGCAAATCCGTGCTGGAAGAGGTCGGCGGCTGGGCTGAGTGGTGCATCACCGAGGATGCGGAACTGGGGCTGAAGATCTTTGCCCGCGGCTATGAAGCCACCTATCTTCCCAAAACCTATGGCCGGGGTCTGATGCCAGACACCTTTCTTGATTTCAAGAAACAGCGTTTTCGCTGGGCTTACGGGGCCGTGCAGATTCTGCGCCGTCATGCCACAGCCCTGTTTTTTGGCAAACAAACCGAGCTCACCAGGGGCCAGAGATATCATTTTGTCGCCGGCTGGATACCCTGGCTGGCGGACAGTCTGAACATGTTCTTCACCGTGGCCGCCCTGGGCTGGTCCCTTGGCATGATTTATTTTCCGCTCAAGGTTGATCCACCCCTGGTGATCCTCTCGGTCATGCCTCTCGCTCTCTTTGTTTTCAAGATGGGCAAGATGATTTACCTCTATCGAACCAGAGTCGAGGCCACGGCCGGGCAGACCCTGGCTTCGGCCCTGGCGGGCCTTTCTTTATCCCACACTATTTCGCAAGCGATCATCCTTGGTTTTTTCACCAGGGACAAGCCGTTTTTCAGAACCCCTAAACGGGCTAAAAGCCACGCCCTGCTGCAGGCCTTGCAATCAGCCAGGGAAGAGTCTCTGATCATGATTGCCCTCTGGCTTTCGGCTGTATGCGTCGTGGTGTCCCAGGGGTCAGAGACTACGGATCTGCTGATCTGGATTCTGGTCCTGCTGGTCCAGTCTATTCCTTACCTGGCAACAGTGATCATGGCCCTGATAAGCGGTTTTGCCAAAACCAAAGAGAATATTATCAGCAATATCACGGCACCTCCTCAGCAAGAAGAAAGGTTAAAGGTTGAAGGTTGAAGGAAACCCGTCTTCGTTCGTTTGGCCGTCTGGTCTTTCGCTGGTCTATCTTCGCTATCGCGGGAAGCATGGCGATCACCCTTATCTTCCGTTGGGTACCGCTGCCTTTCAGCTCTCTGATGCTCCAGCAGCAGGTCGCCTCCCTGTGGCAGAAAGACAAGGATTATCGTTTTCGCTACCGCTGGGTCGAGCTGAAAAAAATCTCCCCTTACGCGCCCCTGGCGGTAATCGCCTCCGAAGACCAGAAATTTTTACATCACCAGGGCTTTGATTTTGAGGCCATCGAAAAGGCCTGGGAACACAACCAGCGCCGGAAACGGGTACACGGGGCAAGCACCATCTCCCAGCAGGTTGCCAAGAATCTCTTTCTCTGGCCGGGCAGAAGCTTTCTCCGCAAGGGGATGGAGGTTTATTTTACCCTGTTGCTCGAAGGACTCTGGCCCAAACGCCGCATTCTTGAAGTCTATCTCAATATAGCGGAATTCGGCCCCGGCCTCTTCGGGGTCGAGGCGGCAAGCCGGGCCTACTTCCGCAAACCGGCCTCCCGGCTGACCAGCAGGGAGGCCGCCATCCTGGCCGCAACCCTGCCCAGTCCCCTGCGCTCAAACGCCGCCAGGCCTTCCGGATACATCAATCAACGAGCCGGGCATATCCAGCAACAGATGCAACAAATGGGCGGCATTGGCCTGCTCAAGTCGCTCTGAATTATTGAGGCGTAGGCGTAGGTCGGATAGAGCAAAGCGAAACCCGACACAACCACTCGTCTACTCGTCAAGACTGAGTTGTACCTTTTTACCGGTAAAGGGACAGCGAAAAGCGAGCCGCCAGGCGACAAGCTCCATGCCGGTGCTGTTTTTGTTCCCGACCCCGTATTTAGGGTCGCCGAGAACAGGATGCCCGAGCATGGCAAAGTGGCGACGGATCTGATGCAGACGTCCGGTCTGAATGGTGACTTCGGCCACAGAGGTGTCACTGGCCTGTTCATAGTTGACAAGGGTATATTGGGTAATGGCGGGCTTATTGTCCAGCGGCAGCTCGATCACTCCCTGTTCCGGGCGGAGATGCCCCAGCACGGTTATCCGATACTGCTTGTCAATGGCATTATCCTGCAAAAGCCGCGAGAGTTTGGCGGCCGCCGCCTTGGTGTGGGCCAGGATCATCAGGCCAGCCGCCTCCCGGTCGAGCCGGTGCACGGGCAGGACAGGCCGCTTCAGCCGGAAATGTACCTCGACTTGCCGGACCAGCGAACAATGATCGCCGTAATCCGTTCCCTGGGCCAGCAGGCCGGCTGGTTTCAGCCAGACGCTGTACTGGCCGGCATCATGCAGACACCGGGCCACAGGGGGCTTCAGCGCGAGGAGCCGCGCATCGTAAGCCAATTCCAGCACATCCCCTGCCGCCAAACGCGCGGTTGCCTTACGCAGCCGTTTTCGCCCTCCCCTTTTACCCGTCAGCCAGACCGCCCCCTTGCACATGGCGTCTTTTACCCGACTCTTGGCAAGCCCGGCCCTGGCCGCCAACAGATCGCAGGCCGTGCCTGTATCCTCCGGGGCAATAATAAGCCTCACCATGAATGCTGCCGGAAGCTGCGCCGCCTCTGGATAGTTATCTGAAATGCTCATAGCCTCGATAGCTGATCTCCCGACGCTGGCCAGCCTCTTCAAGAAAAACCCCTTGGCCTTCGACAATATGCCCCACCACAAAGAGCTCCCTGCCGAACTTTTCCCTGACCAGAGTGCACAGGGCATCCACCTGCCGCTCGCCTGCGGTAAAGAGCAACTGGTAATCCTCTCCTCCGGCAAGCGCCCAGTCAAGGGCCGACTGAGCACAGGTTTTGGCCGCCTGAGCCAGCAAGGGCGAAAGAGGAATTTTTTCCGCCGCCACCACTGCCCCGACCCCGCTCTCCGTACAGATATGGGCCAGATCCGTGGCCAGGCCATCGGAAAGATCCTGCAGCGCATGAACCAGGCCACTGGCAGCCAGCACCCTGCCCAAGGCCACCTGGGGAACCGGATCCAGATGCGCGGCGATCAGGGGCTGCCAGAGTAAATCATGCTCCAGCCCCAAGCGACACAAGGCCAGACCGGCCGCTGCCTCGCCCAGAAAACCGCTGACCAGCACCACATCGCCTGGCCTGGCACCCTTGCGGGTAAGCAACTCCGCCTCGGCCATCTCCCCAAGCACCGTGACCGAGATAATGTTCTCAGCCCCGCCCTGCACCGTATCCCCGCCGATCAACACCACATCATGCTCACAAAGCACTGCCGAAAACCCGGCCATGAACTCAGAAAGCCACTGGCTATCTAAAGTCGCGGTCAAGGCCAGAGAAAGCAGGGCAAAACGAGGCCGCCCTCCCATGGCCGCGATATCGCTGATATTGACCGAGGCCGCCTTGCGGCCCAGCTCAGCGGGAGGATGCCAGGCCAAAGAAAAATGCACCCCTTCCACCATGGTATCAGTGGTAACCAGACTTACCCGATCCAGGGCAGTTTTGTATACCGCGCAATCATCACCGATCCCGAGCACCAGATCGGGAGAATGCCCAGCAGCTTGACGGATACGGGCGATAATCTCTCTTTCTCCTGCAAGTCGCGCCATGTTTGTCCTTATGGCACGGCATGCCGTGCCCCTACAGTGTCCCTGTGCCCTTAACGGGAGGGAATTATGAAAAAGGAATAACGTCTCTTAAGTTTTCTGGCGACTATCCCGATATGTTAAGCAAAGAGTACGGAGGAACCGACCATGCAAGTAGTCTGCTGCGTTTGTCACAAAACAAAAAATAACCACAGATGGACGAAACAGGCGATCAAGTCTGGGATGCAGCCCTCGCACGGATACTGCCCCCAATGTTATCAGCAGCTGATGGAGAGAGTGGAAAATTTCTTTGTCATGAACAACTACAGCAAAAGCGCCTGATCCTCTAACCTTCCCCTTACTTGATTACCCTGAGAAAAGGGCTTTTCTTTTTGCCAAAGCCGGTCTGCCCATCGATTATCTTCCGCGTCTCACCCCCGTCCCAGCCAAAGTCAATAGCCTTGACAAACTGCTCCTTTCCACCCATGGTAAATATCTCCTGCCCGGTGAACTGTGGCATACGCATCGTCCAGATTGTCTTTTGCGGCGGCAAGATCAACAATTGCAGACTCACCTGCCACCACTCATCTTTCCTAGTCTCGTCTCTCTCAATACCGGTAACCATGGCGTACATGATCTGTTCGGCCACGATCAGCACAATATCCCCGATCTGGGTAGTATTTTTGAAGACAAAAACCTTGTGCAGATCATGAACAATTTTTTCTATCATGGGACAAACCTCTCATAAAGAAAACAGGGACAACAATGAGCCGTACCAAACAATATACCATGATTTTTTTACTCTTTAAATGGTATGATCATCAAGTATTGTGCAAGAAAATCAGAAGTGCATTTTGCACCTCGCCTGGAACTTATTATCCAGCGGCGTGTCTCTACAACATACAACAAAATTGACCCTGATCCTTGGGGCAAGCGGATCTCCATGCCATACCAAGAAGCACCAGACCTTGTCCGCGCCTTCCGCCAGGGAGAGCATCAAGCCTTTAACCGACTGGTCACACTGTACCAGAGAAAGATATACAATCTGGCGCTTGGCTATGTAAAGCAGGAAGATGAAGCCAAAGATCTCGCCCAGGATATCTTTGTCACCGTGTTCCGGCAGATAGACAAGCTTAAAGACGACAACAAGTTCGGGGCCTGGCTCTATCAACTTGCCCTCAACCACTGTCGAAACCGTTATCAAAAACTGCGCCGCCGGGGTTTTTTTACTAACCAGTCCCTTGATGACCCGGAAACAGAACTGAACTTAAGCTCTGGAGCCACCCCGGAAAAAGATTATGAACGACAGAACACCATACGCCTGGTGCGAGAAGCCATCGCTTCCTTGACCCCAGCGGAAAAAGAGGTCATTCTTCTCCGTGATCTGCAGGAACTGTCGTACGAAGAAATCAGTGAAATCCTGGCCTTGCCTATGGGCACGGTCAAATCCAAGCTGAACCGGGCTCGTCTGGCCCTGAAAAATCGTCTTAAGCATCTGTAGAAGGTTCATCACATGCAATGCTCAGAAACACAACCCCTGTTCACCGAGTTCGCCGACAATACCCTCGGCCGCGAGGAGTTGCACGCCTTGACCAACCATCTCCTTGGCTGCCAGACCTGCGCCCAGGAATGGCAGGAATTTCAACAGCTCCTCAGCGTGGTGCACAGCCTCGAAGCCCAAGCCCCCCCGGCCGATCTACTGTCGGGCATCCATGCCAAACTGGCTAAAAAAGGGATTTTAGACCAGGCTTGGACTCTTATTGAGTCCCTTAATTTTTCCCTGTCCATTCCCGCCGCCGCCACCAT
>Ga0208863_1001994_pt1 | contig 11308 bp, 11 predicted proteins | sample RifOxyD3_FD_184040 | JGI IMG/M metagenome (GOLD analysis project Ga0208863, IMG submission 184040) | Soil microbial communities from Rifle, Colorado - Rifle Oxygen_injection D3 (SPAdes) | ecosystem: Environmental > Terrestrial > Deep subsurface > Rock core/Sediment | place: Rifle, Colorado...
AGCCCAGCATCCAGCGGTTTGCCAGCTCTATGCCCGTGCGTGTCTGAGTTATCAGACTATGTAGATCTTTTGGATATACCTGCGGCTTGTATAAATTTTGCATTCCGTATTCCTCCAGCAGAATAACTGTCAAGCGTGGTTATAAGGTAAACTTATAAACTCAATTTGTAAATATTTATTCTTTATATTCAAATGGTTAAAATGTATTTTGTTAACACTTTGTCATCAGTTTAACAACACTTTGTCAACACTTTGAAAAAACCACCCAGAAAAATATCTAGCATTTACATAGAGTTACAATTAGTGAGTCTGAGACAGATTTTTAGATTTTTGAGGCCATATTTTTACGTCCGGCTTGCCATTTTTATACTTAATTTGGAATTTCTCTCCTGCGAGCATTTGTTTGAAAGCTTCATGCATTGGAAGTTTGTACAAATATCCCTTGCGAACTTCGATGAATACGGCATCTAGTTCAATCGAATGGACAGCACCAATATAGTTGCCGCGCTCTAAATCAGCAGGCTTGATGGTAGGTTCGTTTGCTGCCGCCAGCTTATCAACTACGGTATCGGCAGCATGAGAGTCCCCTATCGTGTCTGGCATCTGATCACTTCCTGCGGCACAAACGTTCTCAATAGCGGCTTTGCGCTCGGTTTGTAGAGCAGCTTCCTGCTCCTTCCGGCCATCGGTCTGCTGGGCGCGTTGCGTAGTTTCCTGCTCGGTTTTATTGAAGTCGTCCTTGATCTGCGCCTTATCTATAGCTCTGGCGGCTTCGATGGTGGACAGGAGTTCCCTGTCCCCCTGTGTGGTTGCGACATGCCACAACTCTTTTAGGTGGATCTCGCTGGTCAATGCGCGTTCCGCAAGGAAGTCTTTATAAATTGCCGCTGTAAGTTTGTCGCTCTCAATCCTGAGTGCGGCTTTGGCGACGGCGATGCGTTCGCTGAGTGTTTTGTGTAGCTGCTTCTTGGCCTCAATGGCCAGCTCAGAATTATCGATCTCAGTCTTGGCCGTGCGCTTCTCTTCGTCCAGCTTTTCTTTTTGAACTTTAAGAAAGCAAGCACGCTCCTGAATGTAGTCAGTAAATTCGTTTCTGATTTCTTGGTTGATCCCCTGCCCAGCTTCATAGCGCGATGTTGAATAGACGTTATCTAACTGTTCGGCATAACACTGCCTGAGGATCGGCTGCACCTGGTCTTTATAGTTCAGGTGCATGTGCTTGGTCAGGAACGAAGAAACGTTGTATTTATCCTCCTCATACTGAATCAAATTGGTGCCATTGTCGGCTTGCACAATCTCATATTTATCAAGCTCTGCACCATAGACTTTCGAGACATAATCCAGTATTCGCTTGGGGTCTAGACTTTCAACAATCTCCTGAAATTTGGCTGATTGCGCGGCATCACGGATTGCTTTTTCAGCATTAATTTCCGCCAGCAATTGACCCACTACACTGTCGGATGGGCGCTCAGTCTTTTGCCATGAGGGATTTTCACCATCAGCTGTAAATGCCTTTACTCCAGCGCGATCCAGCTTTTTTAACATAACCTCAATGGTGGCAGAAGCGTTATCTTCTCCTGACGTGGGAGGTTTAGCTCCCCAAGTATTACGATGAACAAGAATTTCTTCTGTTCCGATAACAACACCTTCTTTGTTTTTTACATCGCGAGTGATAGGAACATCTACCATCCCCAAACATTCGAGTTGTATTAGCTCTCCAATTTGTAACCGACTCTCGTCCAAGGCGCGTTTAATGTCCACCCCCCAAAGTGTGTGCTCTTTACCTGCTGCGTCCATTACTGTTGCGAAGTAGCTCATTTTTTCATTGGGATCGTTTTCATAATTGGCTTGACCGTGAGCTACCAGCCTACCTATGCCTAGCTGTTCGCTTATTGCAAAATCTTCAGCACTGGCAACAATCTCCACATCGTGTCGGTGACGTGTCATAGCAACGTATAAGTTTTCCAGCGACATTGAACTATTTGCCAACGCAAGACAATTGTCGACCGTGACACCCTGGGCCTTGTGGACTGTCACACAGTACCCGTGAGTAATTTCATTACCTTCGGGCGTGCCTCGACCATCCTTATTGAAGATGGCGATCTTGTCTTCATTATCCAGCTTGACTGAAATAAAACCGTCTTTGTCGATGCCAACAATGTTGCCGGTGGTGCCGTTTTTCACGCCCATTTTTCTATCAGGAGCCGTGAACATGATTCGCTCACCAACGGCCATTGGCATCACGCCATGCTTAGTAGTTACGTCGATTTCATCTTGCAATTCGCCATGACGCTTGAGTTCATCACGCATCATGTTGTTAAGCTCAGTGCGTTCGACATTGGTGTGAGCAAGCACGATGCAAGTTTGACCTGGTCGGTCTGCGCGGTGCGCTGCCCACTTTGCCACGATAGAGATTTGAGCATCTTTGGTGGTATCCTCGATGCTGACTTTGCCGTGGTCAGCATAGTCTTTCAAGCCGGAAATATCGTGTCGCGAGAACTTCTCGCTGGCCTCTTTCATCCACTTAGTTTCTTGACGCATGATTTCAGTCAGCGCCGCAACTTCTGAGCGTTTAGATATTTCAGTAAAGGCGTTGCCATATTCAACGGCGGCAAGCTGATAGGCGTCGCCCACAAGCCGGATTCGCCCTCCCGCCATTTCAACATAGGCCATGAGCTTTTCCAGATCACGCGAGCCAACCATGCCCGCCTCATCTATCACCAGCACAGTTTTCTTGTCGAATACCAGTTTGCCTTTTTCCAGCTCTTTCAGCATTTTTGCAATCGTGCGGGTATCTATTTTGCTGTCGTGCTGCAAGTCTTGAGCTGTCTTACCTTGTAAACAGGCGCCATAAACAGTGAAGCCTTGGGCTTTGTAGGCTTCATTCATTTTAGCGAGGATAAATGACTTGCCTGTGCCAGCCGCACCGTTCACAACCCCTAGCTGCCGGTCGCTGCAAAGTAGTTTGAATGCGGCCTTTTGCCCCTCATTCATCCCTCGTCCCTTCGCGTCAACATAGTTTGCAATAGCGTCAACTTTGCGTTGCGGAATGCCCGGAATGCCGTTGATTGACTGCAACTTGCCAAGCAGCTTTAATCCAAAAATATTGCCCAGATTGGATATGGTGGTAGCAGCAGTCAGCGCACGCACGCCAAGCAGCACGTCATTTACAATCGTCGCCACAATGCCATGCTTCTTTTCGCTGGCAAGAACTGCATCAATCTCTATCTGACTCTGCCTCATGCTTCCAGCCATACGTTCAGTGCATTCGACTAGACGTTTTTCGATAGAAACAATCTCGCGCGAAGAGAATAACAAACCTTTATCGGTGTTCTGCACAACCAACTCAGGATTTGCCAGGACAGCGCGCATGGCTGCGTCGTACTGATCGGCATTGGCCGTGTTCTTAAGTAGGTATCGTTGCAAAGCAGTTTCATTGAAACTCGATTGAGAGAATGTCAAAGCAGCTATGGCCGATTCAGGCTTGGCAATAATGGCTTCGCCCAGCACTTCGGCTGCGGCAAGCTGATCGCTGGTACGCAGGTACGAACTATTTAGCTTAGCGTTACTGTAAAGTTCAAAACGGATCTGCTCGGCGCGAGCCTCTGCGTCCATTTCAAAATTGAGTTCGTCTGAAATCAACTTATCAAAATACGCATGGCCAATTAATTCGTCGGCACGTCCGTAATGCTTGGCTTCCAGTTTGGAAAGCAACAATTTTTTACCTTCTGGGCTGGCCGCAAGATATTCTTTGTGAACCTTGCTGCCGTAGCTCATGTATTTTTCAGCACGCGCACGGTCGCCCCATGCTTCGCGCAAGCGCGCACGATCCAGAGCTGCGGCGGGCTTGTTGGCTTGGTACTCATCTGCCGTTTTATCGGCATAAGCTTGAAGTTTTTGCGCCATGGTTTTATTCAGAAAATCAGTTCTGAATTGGTTGTCGTCCAGACGAATGTATTTCTCATCGCTGCCGATTGGTCGCACTTTCAAGTAGTCTCCGTCTTTGCCATGCGCGACCTTGGCCGACAGCTCATATCCCAGTTCCGCCAGCATTTGTTTAAAAGCGGCTTCGCTCTCGATGCCACGATCTAGCATTTCGTTGCGAAACATTTTCAGTTTGTCGTGATTCTTGAATTTACGTCCGGCAAATTCATCAGCTTTAATGCGGCTAATTATGTCTGCCTTGCCGCCGAAGCCGTCACGCGCATGAACCGGATCGTGCGGTGATGAGAGGCCATACTTGCTGTTGGTGTCTTCTTGAAACGCATCAGTAAAATCTTGTGTTCGATCAGCTTCGCCAAATCGCTTATCTAGCCGCTGAAAAGGTGCGGCACGCCCACCAGTGATTAGATTGGTGGTGGGCATCACGATATGCACATGAATCATGCGTGGCACAGTTTCATGACATTTTTTTTCGGCGTTCCACTTCACTTCTGTTTTCGTGCGCGGCATGTGCGCTTCAGCATAGAAGTAAAGTTCATCTTCGGTGTATGTGCCATCGCCTAGGGCGAATTGCTTATAGTCGGCGACAATCTGCTTTAGTAATTCAGGATTAAGTTTTACTTCGTCCTCGGTAAAAGACAAAGTGATATGCGCGTATTTTTCTCCGTTTGTCTCACGACTGTTGATGATCTGATCGCAAATATCGAGATCACCTTCAAGGATCACACGATCATCCAGTTCGCGGCGTGTCAACTCACGACCGGACATTTTCCCTTCTTCCAAGTAAGCCTTAATACCCTCTTTGCCGCCACCATATTTAACGAGCATTATTCCAACCATCCCTTCGCCAACTGCTTTATTTGCTCTAGCTCTTGCAGAACACTTTCAACCAATTTTTCACTGATTCCGTCTTTCGTGTGCTTTGCCACGTTGGTTGCGTGCGCTAATTGATTGCAGTTATTCGACGTTTGCGCGGCTAAAAATAGTAAGCGGCGAGAGTCAGGATTAGACGGTTTTGCAATGCGCGTTACCCGCTTTTTCCCTCCAGCATCACCAATAATTGTTGTCTCATTTTTCACCACGGCACGCCGGATGTATTCGCTTTCGTTCAAGCCGGAACGGGAAATTTGAGACTGGAATTCCGCATCGTCAGCGTCATTCAGACGGAAGCTGTAGCCGTGCGGAACACGCTCGGCCTTGTCCTTTTTTGGCCTGCCTCTTGGGTTTCCGGTTGCCATTGGCCTAACCGCCTTCCGCTTGCTTGGCAGTCCATTGAGCTACAAATACGCCTTGAGCCGTGCAGCGGGTGATAGGGATAGGTTCATAAGTTGTCCAAGAGATCGTATTCATGTGCTTGCAAAAACACTTGAGTGCGTTGTGAGTGGTAAAAAAGCACGCCCCCGGACAGTGCTGGCAGATGAGCTGAGCCTGTGGACGGTCAGTTTCCGCCAAGCTGAGGACAACCGGATCGGAGTAATCCTGATTAACTTTTTCAGGTATTCCAAGGGTGGCTTTTCTGAATCCGATGTACTCGGATTCGACATCATCAGGCGAAATGATTTCGGTAGACTGTGCGATTACGTGAGCTTCTGTTAACTTTGCGTTCATCAGTTTTTCCTCTAAAAAGTGCTGTGGTTAGCGGCGTGGCCTGTGCCTTGGTAGTGGCCTTTGCTTCTAGGGATTAAAGGGAGAATCCCTTTAGCACTGTTGATTACGGATTTATCGTAAACAACTGTAGTGCCTAATTATTTGGTGGGATTATTGTAGTGCAGGATGTCGCAATATACTGTTTGCAAACAGTAATCTATCGTTTGCAAACGATAGGATGCGTTAGTAATCTGTATGGAAATTTATTTAAACTAGTTCAACCAAATCAATTAATCTGGTTAAAGAGGGGGATGTCTGAATATCGCATAGCGCTGTGCCTTTCAACTCGCCACTCTTAATTTTCACATTAAGTAAGGCCTCTAATAGGCGAGGGGTTGGTACGGCCTCCTGATTCCCCCAACGCCACCAAGTCATTTTGTTTCCACCGGCCAACTGAGCCAGTTCACCACTGCTCTTGATCGACAAGGCGGCCTTTAATGATTCAACCCACTGCGCGACAAACCTTCTGGCTGTGGCCTGTCGCCATTGGCTTGCCGGGTCGGCTTTAGGTCTCCCCGGCAATCTTTTCTGTCCATCTATAGCTTTAAATTTCGAAATAATTCTACGAGCGTTTCGGATAGAAGCTTCCTGCCGTTCAATTTCCGCCATCAATTCCCGAATTTTATTCTTGGCGCGGCGAATATCGTGTTCTGCTAAATCCGCGTCCATTTCTTCAATGGTGGTTGTCTCGGTGTACGTCCCCTTTTGATTTTTAAACTCATAAAAACAAAAATCAATATCTGCTTCCTGCTTCTCAATCCAGTCCTGTGGCTGCGGGTTCCAATTCTGTTTTCTCTGCTGAGAAAAATCTGTTTCCATTTTCTCAAACTCAGCTAGTGGGGAACCGAAAACATCTTCTACTTTAAGCTGTGTCATGTCGCCATCACATTCGTAACAAATAAATACGTAAATTACATAACTCTAGTATATATCATTGTTATATCGTAACGGTTAATAATTACATATCGAAAACAAACGATAGCAAACGTAAACAAATGAACAATGAACGGGACAACTTGGTAAAGGCACTGCATGAAGCTGCCAGCGGAAGTCAGCGCAGCAAGATCGCTCGGCTGCGCGAAATATTTGAAGAGGTTGAGGCGGCTAAAGCTGCGGGAACTAGCAACAAAATTATCGTTTCAGCACTGGAAGCACACGGGCTAATTTTTGATGTCAATAATTTCAAAAACACTAGGTCTCGCATTCTAAAAGAGCGAGCCATGGAAACGTTTGCTCAAGCCGCTCAATCTGTCAATCCCCCAACTCCTGCAATAACAAAGAAACACGTAACGCCATTCTCTAAAGAGATTGCGTTTCCATCCGCGCCAACGCCCACGCCCACGTCAGCACCAGCACCACCGGGGGTACTCACTTCGATTCTCAGGGGTGAAGTAGATTTGAAGAAGTACAGAAAAGATTAATTTAACCAATGGAGCATGACATGAACAAAACAACCGATCAGAACCCGCAGTTCAACAAAATCGTAATCATCAGCATGGTTGGCAATGTGGGTAAGTCCACTACACTCGACACTCTGACTTTCCCACGCATGCCTGATGCAGCGGTATATCGCATAGAAACAATCAATTCCACAAAAAAATGCGGAGCAAAGAAGGAAATGTTTTTGCGTGGCGATCAGATCGACAAGTTGCAAATTGAGGTAACAAAAGATCGGCAGTCTATTGTCGATGTGGGAATGTCTAACGTTGAAAAGTTTGCTGAGGGCATGAATGAGCAATATGGCTCTCATCAACTGTTCGATTGCTTTTTGGTTCCAGTATTGGCCAAATCTGGTGCAGATAAAGAGACAGAAGATGCCATCAAAACATTATTAACTTTGCATCAAATGGGTATTGCGCCGGCGAATATCAAAGTGATGTTCAACAAGCTACCGCGAAATTCGACTGTTGATATCGAATGCGAGGATATTCTGAACTTCCATGAGGCAAATCCAATTTTCACTTTGAATAAGGAGGCTGTGATTTATCAGAGCGACGCATTCAAGGCGCTTGGTGAAGTCGACAGAACATTTGCGGAAATGATCGTAGATGACACCGACTACTACGCTGCGTTAAATAACATTCCGATGGATCAGGAAAGAGAGCGGGTTAAAACGATCAAGATGGCCCGCGCACAAGGCACATGCAAAAAACTTAACATGGAGCTTGAGGTGGTATTTAAAGTTTTGTTTGGAGGTTAATTATGGCGTTATCAGACGAAGTAGCACAACACATTCTTGGGGAGCTTTTCACGCTCACCAAGAATATCGAAGAGCAGGCCAATAGCGTAAATAATGCCAAAGAAAGGTTGGAATTAACCATAAATTTTCTGGCTGAAACTGATAAAAAAATCGCCGAATCAATAGCGGATTTTGTTGATTCTATGAGCGCGATGAAAGAACTTCAAAAGATTCAGATTGCTGACATTGTGGCTACTGGAAAATCACAACTTGAGGCAAAAACGGGAGCCCAAGTTGCACTGTATGAAAAGAGATGTACGCTCAAGAGTGAAGAAGAAATGCAAGCAATATCACTTGCAGCACAAGAAGCAAAAAAAAATCTGAATAAGGAATTAAATACAGCTGTATCTGATTTGATCCGGCAGAAATTTGAAATACAAAGCACATCTCTGTCCGTGGCTATCCGCGTTTTTGAAACTAACAGCACCGCCTATGCAGACATGATCGCCAGCCAGAAACAAAAAGCAATTGATGCAACAACACAGTTCGCTGCAAAACTGGAGCACATCCAACCGTTAGGCTGGATTGGACAGGCTGCGGCAATAACTGGAGCAGGAATGCTTAGCGCGATTCTTGTTTTTATCTTTAAATAAGCGGCGGCAAGGGTGTCTCACCACACAAACCGCCTGACCATAACAATCTGAACGGAGATCAATCATGGCTAAGAGCAATTCTAGCACGCAAGAAAAAAGTGGCTATAAATATCAAGGTGAGGTTTTCCATCTCTCGTCGTTAACTAAAAATCCAGCTTTGCTCAAGCTGGCCGCCAAGCTGCATAAGCAGGCCATTCGCATGGCAGAAGCCGAACAGAACCAGCAGTTTTATTTTTGCAGACCAGTTCACATCCCTCGAAATCTGCGCCATATTTTCACAAATTAAAAGTTGCACTATTGCTACTAAATAGCAATGCAATCAAATACTTATTTGATTTAAATGTAGAAAAATGCTAGTGTAATTTTATTGCAACATATATCCATATCGGCCAAATTTAAGGAGAGAAAAATGAATTACAAGAACACGTTTTCTGTAATAAATCGTGAAGATGTTCAGCGAAGTCAATTTGAAGAATCAAGCAAATGCTTCACTAGGCAAGGCTTGGTAATGATGTGGGCTGCAATGTTGCTGATGACAGTAGTTTTTCTTGCACCGACACCATTGACTCACATGGTCAGCTTTATCTCATTTGCAACCGCTGGCCTGTTTTATTTTTTAGCGGCGAGGAGCGGGGTGATTTTTGAGTACATCGTTTTTGAGAAAAATCACGCGGGGAGGCTAATAATCGAACGGTTCATTATGGTGATGATCTTTGTGGGCTTTGTTCATCTGGCGATTTATAGCAACCCAATCATTTTTCTTGTTGTAGGTCTTGTCATAGCGATGTTAACAACCGTGTTGCGGTTCGTTGGCGAAAAAAAATAAGGGGTATGAAATGAAAAAAACTTTGCTTGTCCTTTCACTCTTAATATCCGTTCCAGCACACGCTGGATCGGTGGCTGGAGTTGGCAGTGCCTTGGAAACGACTCAGTACCTAAATTACAGTGAGTTGTATAACCAGACCAATCAGAGCATGTCTCAATTGCAGACACAGATGAACCAGTTGGCAAATCTCAAAAAGCAAGTTATGGCTGGTGGCCCGATTCAAGACTTCGCGTCCACAAAACAATTGTTCGGTAATGTGGTCAGCACAGTTAAGCAGGCGCAGGGGATTGGATATGACTCTCAGGTGATGGCTGGCCGGTTCAGCTCACTCTATCCAGATTTTAATGCCAAAACAGGGACTGATTTTTTCACACAGTATGGTAATTGGAGCAAAGACCTTAATGGTTTGCTTAAAGCCTCGATGGGTACCGCAAACCTTCATGTGAGCAATTTCACTAACGATGCGACTACAAGCCAGACGTTGCAAGACAAAGTTAGATCGGCGAACACGGCAGAAAGCCAGGTGGCTGTAATCAACGCCGGAAATGAAGTCGCGCTGGGGACATACCAGGAATTGCAGCAGATGAGACAGATGCAGGCGGTTCAAAACGCAGCTCAGACTTCATTTCTGGCCAAACAAGAGGCTGAAGCAAATAAAAGGGTATCTGACTCACAGCAACTCATTCCCTCATCTGACAATATTCTCCCATGCTTTCAAACAGCAGCAGGGTGTACTGTCAAACAGATGAGTCAACCTCGTTAAAAATGATAAGGAGATCAAATTGAAAAACTTCAAATTTATGTTGCTGGCGTTGTCATGCGTTTTTGTCATGGGATGCAATGAAAATCCTCAGGAAAAGGAAGCAAAGAAAATCTCAAATAATATGGTTCCATCTTCTGACAATACGCTCCCGTGCTTTAAAACAGCTGCTGGATGTACAGTCAAGCAGCTGAGTGAATCTCGTTAATCGAGTACAAAAATGAGACCACTTTTCAAACAGAATCAGATTTTATTACTTGGGGTTTTTCTTTTATTGCTACTAACACCTGAGGTTTCATTTGCCAAAATCGGACTAGACAATGTAAACAGTCAATTTCACACTGGAACAATGAAATGGCAACCTACTATTTCAGGTTATGCCCAATCATTGTTCTGGAAACTGGTATTAATTGATTTCACCTGGACAACAATTGTTTGGGTGAAAGACCGGAAGGAATTTGGGGAGATAATCTCTGGATTTGTTGGGAAAATATTTACATTGCTGTTTTTCTATACAGTACTGCGCTCTGCAACTGACTGGATACCCCAAGTAATCGACACATTCAGCGTGATCGGAAAAGAAGCTGCAACGAGCGCGGGTGCTGACGTCGGCACTTTGGATTCAATCCTTTTTCAAGGATTCAATTTAGCATATGCAATGTTTGGTGCGCTTGGGGAAGGCTGGAGTCTGTTGCATCCCCTTGATGCCATGGAAAGAATAGCTACCTCGATTGTACTAGTACCCTCTGCAATTATTGTGGCAATAGGATTTTCACTCATAGCAGGACAGTTGTTAGTCGCCTTAGTTGAAAGTTATATAGTCATTTATGGTGGCATCATCTTGCTTGGGTTTGGTGGCTCGCGCTGGACAAGCGAAATGGCAACAGCATATTTCAAGTTTGCGGTTGGAACTGGTGTAAAACTCATGCTGTGCTACCTAATCATTGGACTCGGGTTCAACATAATCACCATGCAGATTGACCCAGCACTAATGAAAACGGATTTCATTGGTTTTTGCTTGACCATAGTAATTTTAACAGCGTTGTATGTGTATATTGTTTTCTCAATTCCAGGACTTGCGTCAGGTATGTTGTCCGGATCACCCAACATGTCCTTAGGAGGTATGGCCGGTGCTGCAATTACTGCTGGTGCCGGTTTGGCTGGGGCTGGGGCTGTGGCCGGTGCAATGGGAGGAAAAGCCGCTGGAATGGCAGGTAGTGCGGCTGCGGAAGCCGGTGGTGCAGGGAAAGCACTAAAGGCTGGATTTGACCAAAATAGATTGAGTGGAATGGGTTTTGGTG
>Ga0208863_1001995_pt1 | contig 11307 bp, 9 predicted proteins | sample RifOxyD3_FD_184040 | JGI IMG/M metagenome (GOLD analysis project Ga0208863, IMG submission 184040) | Soil microbial communities from Rifle, Colorado - Rifle Oxygen_injection D3 (SPAdes) | ecosystem: Environmental > Terrestrial > Deep subsurface > Rock core/Sediment | place: Rifle, Colorado...
CCGTCTGGCCGTGCCGGTCTATTACGTGCTGGCCCCGGCGGAAGCGTCCAGCAACCTGTCGCGCTTCGACGGCGTGCGCTACGGTTATCGCGCACCGGACTACACCGATCTGGCGGACATGTACGAAAAGAGCCGCGCACAAGGATTCGGCGAGGAAGTAAAGCGTCGCATCATGATAGGCACTTATGTGCTCTCGCACGGCTATTACGACGCCTATTACCTGCAAGCCCAAAAAATCCGCCGCCTGATCGCGCAAGACTTCACCGATGCGTTCGAACAGTGCGACGTCATCATGGGGCCGACCAGTCCTTCCACCGCCTTCAATCTGGGCGAAAAGGGCGACGACCCGGTACAGATGTATCTGTCCGACATTTACACCATCGCGGTGAATCTGGCCGGACTGCCGGGCATGTCCATTCCCTGTGGATTTGGGGACAATAGCATGCCGGTGGGCTTGCAGATCATAGGCAACTATTTCGACGAAGCGCGCATGCTAAACGTCGCACACCAATATCAACTGGCGACCGACTGGCACAGTCGCGCGCCGCTGTAAGGAAACAACATGAACTGGGAAATCGTCATCGGGCTGGAAGTGCATACGCAGCTCTCCACCCACACCAAAATATTTTCCGGCGCCTCCACCACTTACGGTGCCGAACCTAACACGCAGGCGGACGCGGTGAGCATTGCGCTGCCCGGCGTATTGCCAGTGCTGAACAAGGGCGCAGTCGAACGCGCCATCAAATTCGGCCTGGCCGTTGGCGCGCATATCGCGCCGCGCTCGATATTCGCCCGCAAGAATTATTTTTACCCCGACTTGCCCAAGGGCTATCAGATCAGCCAGTTCGACCTGCCGGTCGTGGGCATGGGCGCGCTGACCATCCAGGTGGAACCACTTTCCGGCAACGCCAAGCCCTATGAAAAAGTAGTACGCATCACTCGCGCCCATCTGGAAGAAGACGCGGGCAAATCCGTACATGGCGCATCGCAAGGCATGACCGGCGTTGACCTGAACCGCGCCGGCACTCCGCTGCTGGAAATCGTCTCCGAACCGGACATGTGCTCCGCCGCCGAAGCCGTCGCCTATGCGAAAGCATTGCATACGCTGGTGCGCTGGATCGGCATTTCCGACGGCAACATGCAGGAAGGCTCGTTCCGCTGCGACGTGAACGTCTCGGTGCGCAAGCCAGGCGAGCCGCTGGGCACAAGGCGCGAGATCAAAAACCTCAACTCGTTCAAATATATGCAGCAGGCGATCGATTACGAAGTGCAGTGGCAGATCGACACCATAGAGAATGGCGGCAAGATCCACCAGGCGACTATCCTGTTCAACCCGGACACCGGCGAGACGCGCGCGATGCGCAGCAAGGAAGACGCACACGATTACCGCTACTTCCCCGACCCCGACCTGTTGCCGCTGGACATCAGCGATGAGTGGAAGGAAAGCCTGCGCGCTACGCTGCCGGAACTGCCCGAAGCACGCCGCGCTCGTTATGTGAATGAGCTCGGCCTGTCCGCCTATGACGCCAGCAATCTGACCAGTTCGCGCGAAATGGCGGACTACTTCGACACCTGCGTGAATACCGTCGGCGTGCACGCACCCTCACCTCAATCCTCTCCCGCCAGCGGGCGAGGAGGCGAACGTGAAAATCAATCTTCTATCCTTGCCAAACTCTGTGCCAACTGGCTGACAGGTGAGCTTTCCGCCCAGCTCAACCGCGATGGACTGGACATGGCGCAATGCCCGGTCACGGCACAACAGATGAGCGGCATGCTGGCGCGTATCGTGGACAACACCCTCTCCAACTCCGGCGCAAAGGAAGTGTTCCGTACCCTTTGGGCAGAAGGCGGCGAAGCCGATGCAATTATTGAGTCCAAGGGTCTGAAGCAGGTTTCGGATTCAGGCGCAATCGAAGCGCTGGCGGATGAAATCATCGCCGCCAACGCCGACAAGGTTGCGGAATACCGTTCAGGCAAAGACAAGCTGTTCGGCTTCTTCGTCGGACTTGCCATGAAGGCCAGCAAAGGCAAGGCTAATCCGGCGCAGTTGAATGACGTGTTGAAACAGAAGCTGGCGGGGTAATATAACCCGGATCAAACGAAGTTGAATCCGGGAATACTCGTTGAGATCAAACCCGGATTCCATTGCATCAAGTCCGGGCTAAGCTGACTGTTTTTGTTACCAATGTCAGAATGTTAGATTCCCGATGAATATCACCGGGGTTCGCCCTGACCACACGCCATTGTTGCGCTAATATGCGCATATCAAGCCAACATTAAAACCGCCATGAATATCAACATAGCGACACCCAAAAAAGCCACCAACATCACCCTTTCAGCCGACGTTTTAAGTGAGGCGAAGGCTTTGGGCATCAATATTTCACAAGCATGCGACCAGTTTTTACGTGATATGGTCAGGCAGGAGCAGGCGCGGCGCTGGCAGACCGACAATGCCGAATTCATTGCGGCCTATAACGAAGGCATTGCGCGCGACGGCCTGCCGCTGGATGCATGGAGGAGCTTCTGAGATGGCGCGCTTCGATGTCACAGCGGCTCACATGCCGATGACGTTCCGTATCTGCTGGATGTACAAAGCGATCTGCTGAATGGTCTGGATACACGCGTTGTCATTCCCCTGCGTCGCTGCGACCGCTTTCCGGTCAGCCGTATTCCGCAACGATTGACCCCAATTTTCAATATCGAGGGAATAGCGTGCATGCTGGAAACCCCTAAATTGGCTGCCGTACCTCAGCGCATTCTCAAGCAGTCTGTATGTTCACTGACTGACGAACAGATGACGATAACCGGGGCACTCGATTTTTTGTTTCAGGGTTTCTAAACGCAAATATTCGCAAATATTCGTTGTCAGTTTTTGACCTTTACAGCATAATTCGCACCGCCGTTCAGACCAATGGGAGAGCGTGGTTTTGACACCACCGCCGAAGGCGTAACACCCGCAACCGCTCAGGCACAAAGAACTATTGGCACAGGCAAATCTGGAGAGCGCTGGAATCAGTTACTAGTCGCGAGCTGTTAGTTGTTAGTAGATGTTGTCCGCTACGCGGATTTTGCATTTAACTAACGACTAGCGTCTAACGACTAACGTCTGGTTGACTAGCCACCGAAGGGGCAGGCAACGCAAGTTGTAATCTCTCAGGTACCAAGGACAGATGGGGCGCAGCACGATTTCGTGCTGCGCCTTTTTTATTTCCGAAAGAAAACATGACACTCAAAACGACCCCTTTAAATGCAGCACATCGCGCCATGGGCGCAAAAATGGTGGATTTCGGCGGCTGGGACATGCCGGTGAACTACGGCTCACAAATCGAGGAACATCATCAAGTGCGTAACGATGTCGGCATGTTCGACGTTTGCCACATGCGCGTGGTGGATGTTAAAGGCGCTGATGTGCGTGTTTTCTTGCGCTATCTGCTGGCCAACAATGTAGATAAGCTGACTCTGCCCGGCAAGGCGCTGTACTCCACCATGCTGCTGGAAAACGGCGGCGTGATCGACGATCTGATCGTGTACTTCATGAGCGAAGACTGGTTTCGTATCGTAGTCAACGCGGGCACGGCAGATAAGGATATTGCCTGGATGAAAAAACAGGCCGCACTTCATGCGCCGCAACTCGACGTTAGCGATCGCCCCGAGCTGGCCATGATCGCCGTACAAGGCCCGAATGCGCGCGCCAAAGTATGGGAAGCACTGCCCGGCAGCCAGGAATTAACCGAAAAGCTCATCCCTTTCAGCGCGGTGGAAATGGGCACAATGTTCATCGCACGCACCGGCTATACCGGCGAGGATGGTTTTGAAATCATGATTCCGGCCAAAGCCGCACCGTTTTTCTGGGTGACGCTGGCGGAAAACGGCGTCAAGCCGATTGGCCTCGGCGCGCGCGATACACTGCGCCTGGAAGCGGGTATGAACCTCTACGGACAGGACATGGACGAGAGCGTAAACCCGCTGGAATCCGGACTGGCCTGGACGGTGGATTTAACCAGCCCTCGGGACTTCATAGGCAAAACGGCACTACTGGCAAACCCTCCCGTCAACAAACTGGCAGGTCTGGTATTGCTGGATCGCGGCGTGCTGCGCGGTCATCAGAAAGTACACACCGCGCACGGTATCGGTGAAATCACCAGCGGCAGCTTCTCGCCCACGCTGGAGAAATCCATCGCCCTGGCGCGCTTACCTAAAGAAGTTGCGATAGGCGATACGGTACAAGTGGAAATTCGCGATAAGATGCTGAACGCGCAAGTGGTAAAGTACCCGTTCGCAAGAAATGGCAAAGGTTTAATTTGATTGGTAGGGTGGGCATTTGCCCACGCGAGACTTGGTGGGCAAATGCCCACCCTACGAGATAAACGTTTAATTTTGGAGAACACGATGAGCAACCCAGATAACCTGAAATACACATCCTCCCACGAGTGGGTCAAAACGGAAGCAGACGGCACGATCAGCATCGGCATCACACAACACGCACAGGAATTACTGGGCGACATGGTGTTCGTCGAAACACCCGCTGTCGGCCGCAAGCTGAAAGCGAAAGAAGAATGCACGGTGGTGGAATCAGTTAAAGCCGCTGCCGATGTGTACGCACCGGTAAACGGTGAAGTCATCGCCGTGAACAGCGATCTGGACAGCAGCCCCGAAGCCATCAACGAAGACCCCTACGCCGCATGGATGTTCAAGATGAAACCGGACAATGCGGCTGACGTGGACGCATTGCTCGATGCCGATGCATACCAGGCTGTCGTCGATAGCGAAGCACACTAAAGACAGGTGCGAGGATTGAGGATTGAGGAACGAGGGAAAACCTCGCTTCGATCAACATCCTCAATCCTGATTTTTTGATCTTTAATCCTCACTTCTCATTCCTATGAACACCGACCAATTTGTTAATCGCCACAACGGCCCTTCTGAACACGACGTTCAGGACATGCTGAAGAAAATTGACGCGCCGTCTCTCGATGCGCTGATAGCCCAGACCATTCCACAGGCAATCCGCCTGAAACAGCCGTTGAATTTGCCCGAAGGTCTGTCGGAACACGAATACCTCCAGCATTTGCGCGGTATTGCGGCGAAAAACAAGCTTTACAAATCTTATATCGGCCTGGGTTATTACGACACCATCCTGCCGCCGGTGATACAGCGCAACGTGCTGGAAAATCCGGGCTGGTACACCGCCTACACCCCTTATCAGGCCGAAATTGCTCAGGGTCGCCTGGAAGCGTTGCTGAATTTTCAGACCATGGTGATGGACCTGACCGGCATGGAAATCGCCAATGCCTCTCTGTTAGATGAGGCGACTGCCGCCGCCGAGGCAATGACCATGCTGCACGGCCTGCGCACCCGCGAAGCCGCCGCCGCTGGCAAGAATAGTTTTTTTGTCTCACACGAATGTTTCCCGCAAACCATCGAGCTGCTCAAGACCCGCGCCAAGCCGCTGGGCATAGAACTGGTGATCGGCGACTTCAAGACCGTCACGCTCAACGACAAGCTGTACGGCGCACTGCTGCAATACCCTGCGGCCAACGGCGTGGTGCATGACTATCGTGATTTTGTCGCTCGCGCCAAAGAACACGGCATGACTGTCGCTGTCGCAGCCGACATACTCAGCCTGGTGCTGCTCACGCCGCCGGGTGAATGGGGCGCGGACATCGTGCTGGGCTCGACGCAACGCTTCGGCGTGCCTATGGGCTACGGCGGCCCTCACGCCGCCTACTTCGCCTGTCGCGATGCATTCAAACGCTCGATGCCGGGGCGCATCATCGGCGTGTCGGTGGACGCAGACGGCAATCCCGCGCTACGCATGGCGCTGCAAACCCGCGAACAACACATCCGCCGCGAGAAGGCCACCTCGAATATCTGTACCGCGCAGGCACTGCTCGCGATCATGGCCAGCATGTATGCGGTGTATCACGGCGCAGCCGGGCTTAAAGGCATCGCCCGTCAGGTTCACCTGTCCGCCGTGGCCCTGGCAAACGAGCTGAAGAAGCTGGGTTACGACCTCGCAGATGACAGCTTTTTCGATACCCTGAAACTGTTGCATACCGACAACGTTAAAATCCATGCGCTGGCTGAAGCGGCAGAAATCAACTTCCGTTACAGCAGCGAAGGCTTGGGCATTGCGCTGGATCAAACCACCACGCTGGACGACCTGAATGCCATCCTCGCGGTATTCGCTCAGGCAGCCGAAAAACCGACCGCCACACTGACGCAAGCTCAGGTGGCCGCTCAAGCGATGCAAATAACCGTGCGCACCTCGGCCATTCTGAACCATGCGGTGTTCAATTCCCACCATTCCGAAACCGAGATGATGCGTTACATCAAGCGACTGGAGAATAAGGACCTGTCGCTCACCCATTCGATGATTGCGCTGGGCTCCTGCACCATGAAGCTGAACGCGGCCTCCGAACTGCTCGCCCTGACCTGGCCGGAGTTTGCCAACCTGCACCCTTTTGTGCCTGCTGAACAGGCCGTCGGCTATCAGGAACTGATCGCGGGTCTGGATGCGGCGCTGTCCGAGATTACCGGCTTCGCGCAAATGAGCTTCCAGCCCAACAGCGGCGCGCAAGGCGAATACGCCGGCCTGCTGGTGATACAGGCGTATCACCGTTCGCGCGGCGAAGGCCAGCGCAATGTCGCGCTGATTCCATCTTCTGCGCACGGCACCAATCCGGCCAGTGCGGCGATGTGCGGCATGAACATCGTGGTGGTCAAATGCGATAGCAAAGGCAACATCGACGTGGAAGACCTGCGCGAAAAAGCCGAGCTCCACAGTGAAGATTTATCCTGCCTGATGGTGACTTATCCGAGCACCCACGGCGTGTATGAAGAATCCATCATGGACATCACCTCTATCATCCACGCCAACGGCGGTCAGGTGTACATGGACGGCGCCAACATGAACGCGCAGGTCGGACTCACCAGCCCCGGCAACATCGGCGCGGATGTCTGTCACCTGAATTTGCACAAGACCTTCGCCATTCCTCACGGCGGTGGCGGACCGGGTGTCGGCCCGATCGGCGTGGCCGCGCATCTGACCCCGTTCCTGCCATCGCATCCTGTGGTCAAAACCGGCGGCGAGCAGGGCATACACGCCGTATCGGCTGCGCCCTACGGCAGCGCGCTGATCCTGATGATTTCCTACGGCTACATCAAGATGATGGGCGGAACAGGATTGACGCAGGCGACCCGCATGGCGATCCTCAACGCCAACTACATCAAAGAGCGACTCGCGGATCACTACGCCACGCTATACGCAGGCAGCAATGGCCGCTGCGCACACGAGATGATCCTCGACTGCCGCGCCTGGAAATCGGCAGGCGTAGAAGTGGCGGACATCGCCAAGCGCCTGATGGACTTCGGCTTCCACGCGCCGACCACCTCCTTCCCGGTGGTCGATACGCTAATGGTCGAGCCGACCGAGAGCGAATCGAAAGAAGAGCTGGATAGATTCTGCGACGCGATGATCGCGATTCGCAAGGAGATCGAAGAAGTCATCAGCGGCAAGGTCGACAAGAAGGACAATATCCTCAAACATGCGCCGCATACCGCGAAGGCCGTGGTGAACAGCGACTGGCATCGTCCCTATACGCGTGAGCAGGCCGCCTTTCCGCTTCCCTGGGTACGCGAGAATAAATTCTGGCCTGCCGTCGCCAGGGTGGATAATGTGTACGGCGACAAGAATCTGATTTGCGCCTGCCCGCCAATTGAAAGCTACATGTAACAACCCGGCGTCATTCCCGCACAAGCGGGAATGACTCAATTAAGGAGACGCACCATGACCAAGAAAAAAGAAGTTTCCGATAAAGTTGCCGTCACGCTGGATGGCGCGCCCCTCACCCTGTACGGCACCTTCCCGTCCGTGGGACAGGTCGCACCCGAGTTCACTCTGGTGGACAAAGAGCTGAAAAACGTGACGCTGCAAAGTTTTGCGGGAAAGCGCAAGGTGCTCAACATCGTGCCCAGTCTGGATACAGCGGTATGCGCCACTTCGACGCGTCGCTTCAACGAAGCCGCTGGCACACTGGACAACACCGTGGTGCTGGTGATCTCCGCCGACCTGCCGTTTGCAATGAGCCGTTTTTGTGTGGCTGAGGGTCTGGAAAATGTCATCCCGCTGTCATTGATGCGCGGCCGCGATTTCATGCGCAATTACGGCGTAAAAATCGCCGACACCGTGCTGGCCGGACTCACCGCGCGCGCCGTGCTGGTGCTGGATGAAAACAACCGCATACTGCATGCGGAACTGGTAGATGACATCACGCACGAACCGGATTACGCTGCCGCGCTCGCCGCATTAAACTAACTGGCATGGCAGCAAATCCACAGTATGAATAATCACAAACGCATCATCGGTATCTGCTGGGTCGTGTTCGGTGCGCTGATCATTTCCCTGCTCATGCTAAACATGAATAACGGCAACATTCAGCTTGTCGTCCTGGGCATGGTGGCGGGACTGATTTATCTGGTGGCCGGATTCGCGTTGCTGGCGAATTTCCGTCAGTCCACATGGATATGCCTGCCCTGTTCGGCGCTATCGCTGTTCTCCTTCCCGGTCGGAACAGTGATAGGCCTCTACTATCTGTGGTATTACTTCAAGCTGGAAAAATCGCTTTAAGCACTGGCGATGCAGCGCCGCATCAGCACGGTAATTATTCACCCCAGGCGTGAATGTCCTGCCGCGCAGGATTTTATGCATGTACAATCACCAGCAAAGACAGTCGAAAAATAAGCGGTCACGCGACACCGTGACCTGACCCAAAAATAGACTTTTAAAGGTTACCTTGACATGCTGCTTTGGCTGCAACTACTGCTTTGTCTCACTGTGATCGGCTATGCAGGCTATTTTCTGTCGCGCTACGGCGACATTATCAGCGATAAAACCGGCATGTCCGCCTCCTGGGTCGGCCTCATCCTGCTGTCTACGGCCACTTCACTCCCTGAACTGGTAACCGGAATTTCCGCTGTCACGGTTGCCGATGCGCCTGACATAGCCGTTGGCGATGTACTGGGCAGCACCGTGTTCAATCTCCTTATCCTGGTGGTTCTGGATGCGCTGTACAAGCGTGAAACCCTGTATGGTCGCGCTGCCCAGGGTCACATCCTGTCGGCCTCTCTGGGGACGATACTGATTGCCTTCGCAGGCTTCAGCCTGCTGCTCGATCATGCCGGGCTAAGCCCTAAAATCGGGCATATAGGGCTCTACTCGCCGTTCATCGTGCTGGTTTATCTGGTCGCGATGCGCGCTGTTTACAGCTATGAACGCCGCACCCTGTCCGAATACACCGAAATATCCGCCGAACGCTATCCGGATGTGACACTGCGCAGCGCCATCAAAGGCTATACGTGGGCAGCCATGGCGGTGATATTGGCGGGTTCATGGCTGCCGTTCGTGGCAAAGGACATCTCCGACCTAATGGGCTGGGGACACAGTTTTGTCGGCACCCTGCTGGTGGCGGCGGTCACTTCCGCACCCGAAGCCGCCGTCACTATCTCGGCGCTGCGCATCGGCGCACTGGACATGGCTATCGCCAATCTTTTAGGCAGCAACCTGTTCGACATCATCATTCTGGCAATAGACGATTTGTTTTACACCAAAGGCCCGTTGCTGGCACACGTCGATGCCAACCATGTGCTGACCACCTTCACCGCCGTGATGATGAGCGCACTGGTGACAGTGGGTTTTATTTTCCGTCCGCAGGGGCGGGCCATGTTTGGTCTGACCTGGGTGAGCCTGGGGCTGTTCATGCTGTATGTACTCAATTCATGGATACTCTTCGAACATGCACACTAACGACTGGCACACGCTGACAAGCGAGGAAACCGCGCAACGATTGAATACCGACGCACAAACCGGCCTGAGCGCCGCTGATGCCGCCAAACGCCTGGTGCAATTCGGCCCCAACGCCTTGCAGGAAAAGCGCGCCCGCTCACCCTGGCGCATGCTGCTCGACCAATTCACCGATTTTATGATCATCGTGCTGATCGTCGCGGCAGCCATATCCGGTTTTGTAGGCGATGTCGGCGATACCGTGTTCATTATCGTCATTGTCATCCTCAATGCGGTGATCGGTTTCATTCAGGAATACCGCGCGGAACGTGCCATGGCCGCGCTCAAGCGCATGGCCGAAGCCAGCGCACAAGTCTTGCGCGATGGCCAGCCTGAAACCGTTAATGCCTCCGAACTGGTGCCGGGCGATGTGGTATTGCTTGAAGCTGGCAATGTGCTGCCCGCCGATCTGCGCATCATCGAAACAGCACGCCTGCGGATAGACGAATCCGCCCTTACCGGAGAATCCGTTGCGGTGGAGAAACAGACACAGGCGCTGACTATCGCCGACGCACCGCTGGGTGACAAACTATGCATGGCTTATAAAGGCACCATAGTCACCTACGGGCGCGCACGCGCGCTGGTGGTAGCGACCGGCATGAGCAGCGAACTGGGCAAGATCGCGGCCATGCTCAGTGAAGACGGTGACACCAGGACACCGATGCAAAAACGCCTGACGAATTTCGGAAAATGGCTGTCAGTGGCCGCACTGGCAATCTGCATACTGGTATTCGTCATCGGCGTACTGCGCGGCGAGCCGCTGCTGCTGATGTTCATGACCGCAGTCAGCCTGGCCGTGGCCGCCATACCCTCCGCATTACCGGCGGTGGTGACCATCTCACTGGCTCTGGGCGCGCACAAAATGGTCAAACAGCATGCGCTGATCCAGCGCCTGCCTGCCGTTGAAACGCTGGGTTCGGTCACCTTCATCTGCTCTGACAAGACCGGCACGCTCACGCAGAACAAAATGCATGTGACAGCCATTTACGCCGACGGCATCTTGTGCGACACCCCGCTGGAAGAAAAGAAGGCTGAACCCTGGCGCACCCTGTTCCATGCATTGACGTTAAGCAACGATGCGCATCTGGATAAACACGGCAAGATACGCGGCGAACCTACCGAAGCCGCGCTACTGCACGCCGCGCAGGTTGCGGGTTACGACAAGACCACGCTGGAGCAGCAAGCGCCGCGCCTGCTGGAACTGCCTTTCGATTCCGAACGCAAGCGCATGACCACCTTTCACGGCATGGTGGAATACATCATCGCCTACACCAAGGGTTCACCGGAATCGGTCATTCCACAATGCAGCCGCGCGCTCATGGCCGACGGAGAGCGCAGCATAAACAGCGCCGTCTTGTTGCAGCAAGCCGAAGCCATGGCGACCAATGGTTTGCGCGTACTGGCTGTGGCCTGTCGCCGCTGGACGAAACTGCCCGGCAGCGAGCATCCCGGCGAGCTGGAACACG
>Ga0208863_1001996_pt1 | contig 11303 bp, 11 predicted proteins | sample RifOxyD3_FD_184040 | JGI IMG/M metagenome (GOLD analysis project Ga0208863, IMG submission 184040) | Soil microbial communities from Rifle, Colorado - Rifle Oxygen_injection D3 (SPAdes) | ecosystem: Environmental > Terrestrial > Deep subsurface > Rock core/Sediment | place: Rifle, Colorado...
CCTGATTATCAACTGTTGCAGACGCCGGCTTCATGCAAGTATCCTTCAGCCAACCAGGGCCCGAAGGTCCCGGTACAGGGCTTCTTCGTCGGCCGCGCAGTTCCGTAACATACCGGCCATGGCCGGATACGAATCCCCGGCGCCGGCCCTTCCCTTGCAATTCCGGGCGGCAGACACGGCAAATTCCCGCCAAAGATCACCGATCAAGGTCATCCTCGCCGACAGATCCTGCAAACGTGGCTCAGCCAGAACCTGGGCCGCCTCCTGCAGAAAGGCGGCAAACATAAAACGAAAACCGGCGCCGCCTGTGCCGATCTCTTCCTGCATGCGGACGAGCTGGCCAAGATGGAGGATCGCCTTGGCCTCTCCCAGGTTATGAGGCCACTTTTCCAGTCGATTCGCCAGAAAACGGATGCCACGCACACCGATAATTGGAATCGGCGTAGACAACATAGACTTGGTAACGGCATTGATTCCACCAGTGACCGCTGTCGCCAGATCTAAATTTTCAGGAACATTGGTGAAAAAATACATCCTGCCGTGCGGCGCAAGAACTCCCTTGGCAAAACGGGCGAACATCAGCTCACGACGCGGGCAGAGAACCGGCTCCGGGAATACCGGATCACTGATCTTATAGACCTCGCCCTCCCGGCCGATCACCACGGAATTATGCATATTGAAATGGAAACGATAGGCGGGCGGGAAATAAGGCAGCCAGTAAGCGCCGGTCTGAATACCAACCGGAATGCCCTGCTCCAGAACGCTATCAAGCGCCGTCATCGCCGCTTCCGGATTGCGGAAGGTCTGAGACTGCATGACGATTCCCAAAGACCTGGTCGCCCGCTTCAGGATATTGCCGGTCACACAGCGAAAGGTGGTGAGCGGCAGGTGGTTCAAGCGAATAAACGGGATGTAACCGAAAAACAGGCCGGCGCCGATGCCGAATGCCATGGCCTCGCTGACCTTATGGCCGTAATGCGAGATAAGATTGGCAGTAACGCCGCTTTCGCAATGGGCTGACTGCCGATGGTTGAATGCTATTTCCATGTTATTTCTGCCGAACTGCCGGCGGCTGGTTGATTATTCGAGAGACATCCAGCAACTCTTCAACCGAAATCGCAAAAACTGCCGCATAACGCTGGAGAATTTCCGGTGACAATTTTTTAAAAACAGCCGGCTTCAGGTGGCGCTTGACCCGCCAATGCCACAGGCCGACATACTGGCTCAGTAAACGCACATCCATAAGATTCTTGATCATAAAATAAGCGATCGGACTCACCACCCCTGCAGCAACCTGCAGCCGGGTCTCTTCCAGTTCAGCTTGGATCACCTCCCAGGCCTGGCTGTTAGTAATATTCTTGGGCTCCCAGCCGACGCTGGGCACCAGCACATAGCGCCCCTGTTCATCAACCGCATAACAGACCTCCTTTAAGCCTTCTGCTATGCCGACATCCTGCGGAACATCTTTTTTTAACATACCGACACCATTTTTCCACCCTTACTCCGACTTTCCCAATCGTTGATTAGTCCGGGCAAATTTCACGAAACTCCCCAGATCGGCAACAAAACGCAACCAACTATCCGGCGAACGCCAAAGCATGGCAGCATAACCGAGAAGCACACTGGGCCTGGTGAAATGGCTCCGGTAAAAATCAATAAAAAGCTCTTCAAGCCGCTCCCTGTTCATCCCGTTCGGTACAAAGATAAACTGCATGCAGTCCATCTTTTCCCAGTCCTCCTCAAAAGTCCCCAGCTCATGGATCTTCTCATAAATCGGAGAGCCCGGAAACGGGGTAAACTTGGCCAGGTTAAAATCGTCAATGGGCAGGGAAAAGACATAATCGCGACTCTTCTGGATGCTTTTCTCGCTCTCACCCGGTAGTCCCATCATCAAAAGCCCCTTGGTACGGATGCCGGCCTTCTTGATCAGGCGGATCTTGTCGGCGAGCATGGTCAGATCGGCGTTCTGGCGATGCCGGGCAAGCAGATCCTCGTCGCCGGTCTCAATGCCCAGGCTGATCATCCAGCACCCCGCCTCCTTCATCAGCCTGAGCAGATCAAAATCGATATGTTCGGCCCGCACTGCACAGTTAAAGGTCATATGCAAAGGCCGGTCGATCATGGCCCGACAGAATTTTTCGACGCGCTCCCGGTTGAAGGTGAACTGATCGTCGTAAAAATTGATGTGCCTGATCTTGAAACGGTCCTGCAAATAGGCCAGATGGTTGTACAGGTATTCGGCAGAGTTGTAGCGAAAACTGCGGCGGAAGACCGAGCGGTCGCAGTAGCTGCAGGCATACGGACAGCCGCGGCTTGAGATGCAGCTGGTATTCGGCGCCTTGGGGTAATTAAAAATAGGCAGCTTGTAGGCCTCCGGGTAACCGGCAAGCTTTTCATAGGCCGGAAACGGCAGATCGTCGAGCACAAGAGCCTGTTTGCGAAAACCGCTGAACAGAAGATTGCCGGCCTGATCCCGGTAGATAAGCCCCTCAACCGAGTCCGGGGCATGACCGCCTTCGGCAATAAGCTCGGTAAGGGTCTGTTCGCCCTCCCCGACCACCACAAAATCAACAACCGGGTAATCAGCCAGCACCTTTGTTTTCAGGGCCGAGACATGAACTCCGCCAAACACCGCCTTGATGCCGGGCAGAGTCTCCTTGGCCAGGCGAGCGATCCGCACACCGTCATGAAAGCTTGAAGTCGTGCAGCCCAGTCCGATAAAGGCCGGTCGATTTTCAAGAAGATAGTCACGAATCAACCGATCGGAATCCGGATGGGCGTAGCAATCGATAATGGCGCTTTGAATACCCTGGAGCTCAAGATAGGCGGCGATGCTCGCCATACCAAGGGGCGGCATGATATTGGTCATCCGGGAGATATCTCGGCCCGCTGCTTCGGATTTATAACCCAGCGGATGAACCATCAAAATACTTTTTCCAGCCAATTGTGTCATGCCTCCCCCGCCTCCGGAAAAGTTAAGCCATACGAACTCAACTTCCGCCATCGTAACATTTTTTAATAAAAAAAACCCCTGCCGAATGTAGTTCCGACAGGGGAAGAAAGCAAGGATAACTACTGCTGCTAAAAACGAAATTTGATGCCCAACTGGATCGCAATACCTGAGATATCTAAGGTGTTCCGGTTGGCATTATAGCCATTATTTGTGGTTACCTTATATTCGCCGACACTGATACCGTCTATCGAACCCACAAACGCTACTTTTTTCCCGGCTGTCAGACTGAGCCCGTAGATCAGGCCGGAACCACCGTCCGTAAGCTTAACATCGTCACTATCTGACATAAGAGTATCCATCCCATCCCCCCAACTTAAATCTCCGAACTGGATATAGCCGATATGAGGGGCCAAGGTCACAACATTTCCAAGTTTAAAACGTGGTGCGACATCAAGGGTAAACATTGGAGCACTGAAGGCAGCATTAAAAAGATAGCCGACTCCGCCGGTAATATCAAGATGCATGACCTTGCCGGTATCAATACCGATGCCGGCCTTCAAGTTTGGCAAAAAGCTGCCGGTGCCATCAATTGTTTCACTCTGATAATAACCAAAGGAGCTTTTGGATACTTGAAAACCGTCAAGATCGGAACTGATCAACATACTGATCGGAGAGAGATCCATGGTAAAGTTTACCTCCGCCATGGCACTTACCGGCATTAACAGCAAACCAAACAACAGCAAAGCCAACATCTTATTCTTTTTCATTTTTCTCCTCCCTTCGGTTAAATTAGCAACCTATCACCCTGTATTATTTTGACACACATTATAGATGTGCAAAATCACCCCTGTACCAAGAGATCAGGATAGTAAATGTACCGACCTGCAGGCAGCAAGTCAACAATATATAAATCCCAACAAAATAACCTGCCGGTCTGCATTTTTTTACAGCGCCCTGCTAGAAAATAATACCCAAACCAAGATTAGCCAGCACCTGTTCACTTAAGATCTTCTGGTCAATATCGATGGTCATTCCATAATCAGGGTCACTCGGGTCATAGAAGGTCTGTGTCTGGGTGCCCTGAGTTTCGATGGAAATCGCTGTTACACCCAATGTGGCGAAGAACCGGCGGTACAAAATAAAACGTCCTTCCAAACCGAAGATGACAGCATCGCCGTCGCACGATCCCTCGGAAAGCTTCCCACGCAAGAGGTGGTCATCGCGATCGCTGGCATTCACCCAGGAAGAGACGGCGAGTCGGACGTCAACGGCACCGGAAAAATTACGGCCTTTCTCTAAAGTCATCCCGGCCGTGACCTCGACGTACGGAATCTCGTAGGTCAGCTCGTAAGTCAGCGTCTTGCCGGGAATATATACCTTGTTGCCTGTATTATATGGATATTCATCCTGCGTTGTATTGCTTATCGAATAATCAAATTGTTGGCGTAGATAACCCGCTCCCGCTCCGACCCGAAACCCAATAAATGAGCCCCTCCTCTCAATGGGGTAAAAACGGGCATGCAGGTCAAAAACTGAGGCATCCAGTTCTGCCTTGGACGTCGAGTAGATGGTCTTAAAATGGGGATAGTCCACGTCGGTCCAGTCTGAGTCTTCCATGGTCCCGGCGTTCCTGGTGAAGCTCTGCGAGAACTCCTCCTCGAAAAGAATGGCCACACCGAAACTGACCTTTTTCTGCCTGGTTCTGTAAGGGAAGCTGATCTTTTGACGGGCTCTGATCCCGGCCATCGCCACATCGAGTGGAAATTTGAGCTCGCTGATCGGAAAATGCAATTCCCCGCTCTCAACAAGCGTGTGCCGGGCAGGTGATGAGTAGATTTTGTAGTTACCACCGATCTGATAGGTGGTGTCTCCGCTCATAGCGCCGACGTGGGCAGAAATGTCAGAGTCCAGAACGACATCAACCTGCCCAGGCACATGGGAAACTACCAGGACTGGCAAATAATCCGAATCAGCGGCTGCACAAGGGTGACAAACACCAACAATCGACCCGAAAGACACCAAAACCAGCATCAAAAAATAGCTCATTATCCTCTCTCTCATTTGAACCAAATAACTCGCTGCCCTTTCTACCATTATCAGTGACGAGCTAACAATGATATTATGATATTATGATCTGAATTTATTGATAAATGTCCACATTATATACATTCCTTAAACCATGCCGTCAATGGGCAGCATCATAAATATAACTATTAACAATATCTGATGGCAACTTGATCATTTTAATTTGCAGGTCTTACACAAAATAACAATCACTACAATTCAAACAGGACGACTGAGCAGCACACAGGCATTAATGCCGCCAAAACCGGAATTGGTGGAGAGGACAGATGGAAAATCAAGCGGAAATGGCTCCTGGCCTGAAACCGGCAGCCCTGCGAAATCAGGTTGCTTGAGCCCGACGGTTGGCGGAATCAGACCGGCTGCAAGACTCTTCAGTGCCACAGCAGCCTCGATCACACCAGCCGCTCCCAGGCAATGGCCGACCGAGCCCTTGATGGAATGAAAGGGCGGCGGCGAATCCCAGAAGGTCGTAAAGGCGGTAAGTTCCATGGCGTCATTGAATTTTGTACCGGTGCCATGGGCATTAATGGCGCCGACCGTAAGGCTTTTCTGAACGGTACAGGCGGCAAGCGCTGCCAGCAGGCCGTTGGCATCACGACTGGGCGCGGTGATATGACCGGCATCACAGGCCGCCCCCCAGGCCTCAACCCTGGCCAGAATCGGCCAACCACGGGCTTCTGCCGCCTCAGAGGTCGCCAGCAGGAGATATCCTGCCCCCTCGCCCAGCGCCAGGCCATTGCGGTTGCAGTCAAAAGGCCGGCAATTTTCAAACGATAAGGCCTGCAACCTGGCAAAACCGGACAACACGAAACGGCTCAACAGATCAACCCCGACAACCAGGACTATGTCCGATTCCCCCAAGACCAGCTGTTGAGCCGCATTGATAACGGCCAGAGTTCCAGAGGCGCAGGCAGCGCTCAACAACACTTGCGGCCCGGCAATCTCAAGCCGTTTGCCGATTTCAGCAGCAAGATTCCAGGGTTGACCCGAACAGATCTCCGCCGATTGCCCCAACAGCTCATCGACACCGGCCTTTGTCGAAGAGACCACAAAAGGTGTATCGCTAGGCAGAACCGGCAAATCCTCAAACAGCAGATCAAGAATTTTGTTAAGTCGAATAGAGCTGCCGTACTCAGCAGAGATGCCTTTGATCGCCCCCACCGGATACCGGTCAAGAGGCATCGGTAGACCGGCTGGCCCCAAGCCGGTACAACCTTGCAACAGACCTTGCCAGGTTGCCTCAAGATTGCCCAGGGCTGTAACCACCCCGGCCCCGACAATAAACGCCGAACTCATCTGATACTCCCTTCCTGCCAGGCCCGCCGGAAGGCTTGGACCATTTCAGGCGGCACGATAATCATCCGGCCGGCCAGATCAGTGAGCAACTGCACGGTATAACCTCGAACCGCCAGTACATCGCCCCGGGTTATCCGGTACTCGAAATTCAGCCGCAAGGATTCGCACCAGTGCAGGGTTGTGGTAATGGTCATTATCTCATCAAAATGCAGGGGGGCATGATAATCCACATGCATCTGGACAATAGGTGCGGCAATCCCCATCTCACGGTAGAGGTTGTAGCTCAAACCATAGCGATCACCAAAAGCGACCCGGCCATCTTCAAAATAGCTGACATAACGACCATGCCAGACAATACCCAGCATATCAACCTCTTCAAATCGCACTCTTCTCTCAGTGTTGACCACCAGCGACAGAGGGCCATTGTGGTTCTCTTCAAAATAGCGGCGCGGAAAGCCCATGGTTTTCAGACCTCGTCAAATTTTATGGTGCCCGAGGCTACTGCCTTGGCTTGATGATTGAGGTTAAAAGCTGCGGACCATGATATCGCCTGCCTGGTCAGTTTGACGATAAGCTGCAGAGGCTCATCAGGTTTTACCACCTGACTGAACTTTATCCTGGAGACTCCTGCAGGGAGAACCCCCTTTCCCAGGGCCCGAGAGGTCAGCAGTCGTACCAAAGTAAGCTGCACTACTGCCGGCAGGATCGGCTCACCTGGAAAATGCCCGATAAACACCTCCGAATCCGGCGAGAATATAAACATCCCGATCACCGTGAGGCCGGTATCCGTTTCCTCTGCCGAAAAATCCACCATAGCCCGACTCAGGGCTTCCGGGAAATCAATAATGCTTTTCATCGTTCTGCACCTTGATTCGACTGATTTGCTTGATTTGCTTGATTATTTTTAATCATGTTAATCCCTTAATCCTACTAATCAAGGTTCAGACAACTCAAGAGTAAGGGTTGGCTTGAACCAGAACCAGCGCATGACAATTCTGGTCACAACCGGATTATCTTTCCCCCGATAGTATACAACATCCCAGACAGACAACAAGAGTCGCCTACTGGATTTCGCCAGGCTGCCCTGCTGCTCCTCAAGACATAGATCGTTGAACCAGCCCCCTTCGCAGGGCAGTTGCTCAGGCCAGATGAGAAAGATCGCTTGACAGGCCTCTGCAAGATATTCCGGAAGACCACGGCGTTCGACAAGCGGCAGAACACTCTTGATCTTGAGAGTACCATTGCGATCGACTGATCCTGCAAAAAGCTTGAAACCGCTTGAGTCGAGCAGGACCATATCAAGAAGTTCATCATGAAAGCTCAGGCCAAGCAGGGCCGTGAATCCTTGCTCGCCCTCCCCCAGCTGCAGTTGCCACAGGGTTTGCTCAGCAGGTAACAATCCCGGCCTCTGCCGGCCACCGGTAATCTGCCCGGCTGCGCAACCGATCAGAAAGGTCAGAGCTAGAGACAACGCAATAAACCTCACCGGCAGTTAACCTCCACGTTTTTCTCCTTCCTCAGCAAAAGCGGAGTTATCAACAGGGCGGTGGGCCAGGCCGCGCCAATCCCGACAAGGACGGTAATGCCAAGCCCGTGCAGGGCCGGATGTTTGGCAAAGGCGAGAATGCCAAATCCGGTAAGGGTGCTCAGGGCGCCCAGACTGATACTGGCGATAGATGTCCGCGTGGCGCCTTTACCTTGACAGGCACTGACCATAAAGATACCATAATCGACGGCTATCCCTTGAATCATGATGCCCATGATAACATGCATGATATTAAGATCGCGTGTGGTGAAATAGTCATAAAGCGCCATAGCGGCAAAAGAGGATAAGACCGGGGCAAGCACGGCCAGCAGATCCCGGGGCCGGGTAAAATAAGACCCGCTTACCAACAAAACCAGTACTCCGGCTATCAAGGCGAGCTTGGCAAGATCCTGCCGCAGCAGCACCTCCACCTGCGACCGCCAGCGGCTATTCGAAAGCACGGTCACTCCGGTTCCGGTCTCGGCCGCCAGAGAGGTGAGCACCGGAGCTGTTTGCCGGTTGTCCGGGAGGATCGTGACTACCAGATTGCCGGCGTTGCCATCAGCCTGAGGTTGCGCATCACTCTGCCGCAGCAAACCTGTAACGAGTGGGGCGAGAGGTCCGTTCAGCAGATCGTTCGGTTTGATAATCCGTGGTTCGGCCGCAAGGGAGCTGATAAAAGGGCGAAAGGCCTCCGGAGTAAAACCGGCGACAGAAGCGGCTTCTCCAAATTTTCCGGAGAAGGTCGGCAGACGCTCGCGCCAGAATGTCTGCCACTCGCTGATCCGGGCAGCCTGGATCTCGGGACCGGGCAACAAAGGGGCAAGTGACTGGACATCATTGATACCACCAGCCAGCAGCTTGACGTAAACTTTGTCATTTTGATCAAGAGCCGTGGCCAGGTCAGCCCCGCCGGCGATTATAAAAGCCTGCCCGCTATCCCTGCCCCAAATCTTATGGAAGCTCTTTTCAGCGCCGGCAACCTCGGCAGCCGGCACATCAAGGCTCTTCAAATCTCCGTTATAGGTTAGCCTTGGCCAGGCAAAACAGCCGGACGCCAGCAGGAGAAACCAGGCAACAATTGCTATACTCCGCGCCAACCGGGATCGCGGCAGAAACTTGTCAATCCGGAACCCTTGCAACTCAGGCACGCTCTCGGCAGGCTTAACCAAAGAGTGTTCCTTAACCAGGGTGGGAACTAAATACCAGGACAAAACAAAGGCCATTACAATTCCGGCAATGGCCAGGAAAGCCATCTGCCGGTGTGATGGCACCTGAGAGAACAACAGCACGACAAAAACAACTACTGTGGTTACCAGGGCAAGAAGCAGTGGTCCGGCCAGACGCCGCATAATCGCCTTGCTTCCCCCTTGTTCTTTGGAAAGCGCCATAAAGAGATGGATCGAAAAATCATCGGCGATCCCGACAAGAGCAATACCGAAGCCCAGCGCCATGGCGCTTATTTTGGTATAGAAAAGGGAGTACAGTGCTACGGCAGGCGCCCCGGCCAGAAAGGGAACCGCGATTACCAGAACTCCCCGCCAGTCTTTGAGCATCACGATAAACAACACAAAAAACACTATGAAGGCCAAAGGCATGAGCAGATCAAGATCATGACGGATCGTCCTGGAGTTCGCCAAGGTATGGGGGAGACTGCCGATAATGTCTGCCTTGATCCCTGGGGCAAGGCCTTTGGCAAGGGCAGCTCGCACAAAGGTGTCGACCTTCTCCGCCGAACTGGAATCAGTGAGCGACAGCTTACTCTCGGCCCAGATCAGACAGTGGAGGCCATCCGCACTCATGAAAAAGCCATCCCTGACCTGAACAGCCAGTTCACCCTTCAACCCCTCTATCCGCTTCAAGGCCACCAGGCTGAATCCCAATGGATCAGCTTGAATCTGCTCTTTCATGCCCATACCGACCGGGCTGTTCAGCAGGAGAAAATCCTCCTGGAGGGCGCTCTCTAATCCCTTGCCCTCAAGACGCTGGGCAAGAGCAGCAAGGTCGGCAGAGGTGAGCAGCGCCGGCAGACAGCTCCGGACATAGTCCAGCATGGCTTGCCCGTAACCTGCCGGCATGCGGTAATAGACATCTCTGAACAGCTCGGAATCAGCCAGGATTGCCCCGGTCTTTTCGGCGCTTCCGGTAAGCATCCCAAAGGGATCGGAACCGGCAGGCAGAGCAGTGGCGTCAAGAGAGATAAATAGGCGATTGACCAGGCCAAGGCGCTTAAGCAGGATAAAATCCCCTTGCACGGCAGCTCCCGGCAACAGATCAATGGCATCTTCACGGATTTCAAGACGGGAGGCGACCAGCAGGGAACCGGCGACCAGGCAAAGTATTAAAGCCCATCGAAAAAAGACCGTTTTCATTGCGCCGGAGGACCGCACTGACTAAAAATTGTCTCTGCCAGGAGTGGATTGATTACATATTCGCTGAATGCCAGCACAGTACGGTCACCGCCGCTATCAATGATTTCAATCTCAACCGGCCGCAAGGTCGTTCGATCAAAGCTGATCCGTACAGCTTGCATCACCGCTTTCACCCCGGCAGACTTGGCAACCAATCTAATGCCGGGAGCCTGCGGCAGGTATTCGATCTGCCAGGTCTGCGGCAGACTCCTGTAAGAGCCATCCATCCAGGTCCACATCTGCTCAACCACCGAAGCAATGACGGGATCCGCAGCAAGTTCGAATCGCTGACTCCGGCCGTTGCTGCACCGCAGCCCTGTTGTACCTTTCAGGGCAAGAACCGATGGTATCGGTTTTAAGAACTCCCAGCGAAGTTGACGGGGCCGGCTCATCTTGAGCAGGCCGGAAAAAAGCACGGGTTTGGCAAAGATAGCCAGGTGGCGCTCCTGGGTGAATCGACAGCTGAACGAATTTACCGGAGCAGCCTTAGCCTCTACAGCCGTAAGGAACTCATCCAGATCCATGGCAGAAACAAAACCTGGCGCAACGCAAAGAAATACGAGAAAAAAAACACCAGCTAATACAACTGCCGGCTTCAATTGCTCTCCTCCCATACCCGCACCTTGCCAAGCGCAACATCCCGGCCCTGGCTGTCTCGCACCCAGCCCTCCATGATGCTCACCTGTCCAAAGGCAAAGGTCTTGCAGATATCGACCAGCAAGATCTCACCGGCTGTAACCTGGCCTGGCCAGGAGAACTCATCAACTCCGACCAGAAATCCCTTGCTCGGCGGGGCAGAGCTATCCAGGGCGTCATAGCCGGTTGCAGCTGCGGCAGTCTGGGCGATCAGCTCGATAAAATATTCCGGCGCCAGCCCTTGACCGAGCACAAACAGGCCGTCAACCGGAGTTATCACCTCTGCCCTGGCCGTCCCGGCCCCTTTATCCCGCGCCAGCAAACGGTTGATCAGCAGCATGGACTGGCGATGCGGCACGAATTTCATGGCCGGTCCCGGAAGTTCAATCTTGTCTGA
>Ga0208863_1001997_pt1 | contig 11303 bp, 11 predicted proteins | sample RifOxyD3_FD_184040 | JGI IMG/M metagenome (GOLD analysis project Ga0208863, IMG submission 184040) | Soil microbial communities from Rifle, Colorado - Rifle Oxygen_injection D3 (SPAdes) | ecosystem: Environmental > Terrestrial > Deep subsurface > Rock core/Sediment | place: Rifle, Colorado...
GCCCAGTTCGACTCTGGGACGCACCTCCAAACATCCGCCCGGGTGGTGAAATTGGTAGACACAACGGACTTAAAATCCGTCGGCTTGAAAAGGCCGTACCGGTTCGATTCCGGTTCTGGGCACCAAATAATCAACGACTTACGGCTGTTTAATCAAGCGCGGTCATTCAGGTCAAAAATAAAAAGTAAGCAAAAAGTAAGCATCTCATTTGAAGCGGGCGTAAAAAATCGCCCGACTGTCCCCAGTTCTGGAAAACTAAAACCGTGGTCTGTCCCCTATTTGAGTAGTTACGCTATTTGTGTTTATTTGTGTTGATAGCCGCCCCCTATGCCGATTTGACGGGTGATTGATGCGGTGCCTGCGGCAGGCAGGTATCAATCAGGCCGAGTCGTCACTTAAACGTGATACTCACGGTCAGTCCGGTGCCTTCGATTGAAGGTTTGATGTCGAGTGCGGCGTGGTGAATTTCGGCGATGCGTTTGACGATGGACAATCCCAGACCGCTGCCGATCGCCGTCGTGCCGACAGGGCGATAAAAGCGTTCAGCGACCCGGGACAGTTCGGCGTCAGTAATGCCCGGTCCGCTATCCGTTACGGATAAGCGAGTCTGCCCGTTTATATCGCCGATTTCGACTTTTACTCGGGTGCCCGAGGGAGTATGGCGCACGGCATTGTCGATCAGATTGCGCAAAAAAATGCGCAACAATAACGGGTTGCCGCTGACCACGCGCCCATTCTCCGCAGTTAGTTCCAGTCTTACGTCCTGTTTCAGTGCCATTGGCGCGATTTGGGCGATCACCTCGGCTGCGATCGATTTTAACGGGCACGCTTCAGTCAAATCATCGCTCAGGTTGTCGATGCGAGCGAGCGTCAGCAGTTGCTCAATCAGGCGCGTGGTGCGATCGCAACCTGCGATGACATTGTCGAGTGCATGGCATCGCTGTTCATCGTTGACAGACGCAAGGGCCACTTGTGCCTGAGCCTTGATTCCGCCTAACGGCGTGCGTAACTCGTGGGCGGCATCTGCGGTAAAACGCCGCTCTTTCTGCATAGAAGTGTCTATACGGGTAAACAACTGATTGAGGCGTTCGATCAGTGGCTGCACTTCGGCGGGTGCGCTTGTTGTTCCCAGGGCAAGCAGATTTTCAGGTTCGCGTCGTCCGATTTCTGCTGTCAGTTTAATCAGCGGTTGCAGGCTGCGCGACACGGCAATCCAGAGCAATAAGGCTAACAGCGGCAGGGAAAATAGCAGCGGTTTGAGCAAGTTTCCGGCAATGTTCTCGGCCAGCTCCTCACGCATTTCGGTGCGTTCTGCGACCTGGATCAGGTTGTTGCCTGATTCGTTCAGCGTGCCAAACACGCGCCAGCGTTTGCCGTCGATCACGCTGTTGCTATAACCCTGCTCCTGGGTCGCCAGCAATTGTGTGGGGGCGTTGGCAGAATGCAGGCGTAACACGCGTTCTTCGTCCCACACCTGAAAGGCCACACGGCGTGAATACTTGTGTAGCAAGGGGGCGTGATCCGTTTCAATTTCATCGAGGTCATGCGAGCTTTGCACCACAAGCAAGGATGCGGATTGAGCCAGATGGGCGTCGAGTAACTCTTCAAATTCTTCGCGCGCATCGAAATAGGTAAACAGGCTCGCGGCTAACCACACCACCAGTACGGTGCTCAGTGAGAGCAGCAACAACCTTTGTTTTAGCGAGGTTGGCATGTCAGTCGGGGATCAGGTAGCCTACACCGCGTATGGTTTCGATCAAGCCGGGGAAAAGTTTTTTGCGCAAATGGTGAATGTGTACTTCGACAGCATTGCTTTCTATCTCTGCGCCCCAGGAATAGAGTTGTTCCTCGATTTGTGCGCGCGACAGAACGCGTCCGGCATTTAACATCAAGGCGTGCAGCACGGCAAATTCACGGGCTGGCAATTCAACGTGCACCCCTTTGTGGCGGACCTGATGGGTAGCCGGGTCAAGTTCCACGTCAGCTGAACAAAGCGATGCGGCGGGTTTCCCGCTGGACCGGCGGATCAGCGCACGCAGGCGCGCTGATAATTCACCCATGTCGAAGGGTTTGACCAGATAGTCGTCAGCGCCTGCATCCAAGCCCTTGATGCGATCCTCCACGGTGTCTCTGGCGGTGAGGAGCAGCACGGGAAGTACGTGATGTCTGTTGCGCAAGCGCCGCAATACTTCCAGCCCGGACAGGCGAGGCAACCCTAAATCCAGCACGGCAGCGGCATAAGGTTCGGTAAGCAGTGCCTGATCGGCGGATACGCCGTCTTTCATCCAGTCCACAGCGTAACCCGCCAGTTTTAAACCGGCCTGTATGGCATCGCCTAACAAAGCATCATCTTCGACTACCAGTATGCGCATAGAGTCTGTCCATTTTTATTGTTGCCTGGAGGCGTCTGGTTTGGGGGAGTCCATCAAGCCTGATGCAGGGTACGCAAACCAGAATGCCAGCACGATGGTCAGAATGATGGCGCCCAGCCAGGCATGTGCCCCACTGATTCCTTGCCCGTTGTCGGTTTGTGCCGGTTTATAACCGGTCATCATGGCGCGGATGAGGTTTTCGCGATGCATCAGGCTGCTGGCTAACACCCCCGCCACATGTAACGCCACGACTGACAGCATACTGTAAGAAGTTATTTCGTGCAGCTCTTCCAGTGCTTCCCCGCCGATATCCTGGAATAACAGCACGCCGCTGAGGCCAGACACGATCCCTAATCCTAACAGTGCGAACACGGCCAGACTGCCTGCCGGATTGTGCCCTAAATAGTGTTTTGGGTGCCCTTTGAACATGGACGCGAGATATTTTACCGTTTCGGCGGGTGAGAATAAAAAGGATTTAAACTGCGCATAGCGCGTGCCGGTAATTCCCCAGACCAGCCGGAAGGCGAGCAGTCCCAGCAGGGTGTAGCCCATCACCACATGGATATCGCGGTAGTGTTCCGACTCGGAAGTCAGAAATGCCCCGGCAAACGAGGCGACCAGCAGCCAGTGAAACACCCGGGTAGGTACATCCCAAACCAGTATACGAATTCCCATGACGCGCTCCTTTTATTTTGGAATTTTGATGTTGTGTTCGCTGAAATTGCCGACATCTGCACCGGTATGGCAGGCGGCGCAATTGGACGGGCTCTTTACCTTGGAATTTTTCCAGGTCCTGCCGGCTATTTCGTCGTGTTCATGGATAAACCAACGTGTCTCGGTGATGCGCAACAGTGGTTTTTCGCTTGTACCTTGACGGCTACGTCCAGCATGCCGATAGAGAAAATTACCGATTTCGCGACTCGCCGCCTTATCCAGGCTGGCATCCGAGCCAAAATGTTTGTCCAGACCCAACATCAGTGCACGCCAGGATTCGGCGGGCAACATTCTGGGCGGGTAAGCGATGTGACATTCGCCACATTCAGTTTGCCAGACTTTATTTTTGGCGTCTGGCGTTTGATCGTCATCAGCGCGGGCCGACGAACATATCCATACTGTTAGTAAGGAGGCGAGCAGCGTGATTTTTAAAGTTTGATTAATCAACATGCTAAATATCTCCAGTTAGTTTTTAATGGCGAGCAGATAACTCAATACATCGCCCTTTTCCTGCGCTGAACAAGCTCTTCCCAGCACATCGTTGCAGTTGCGCTTGAACCATTTCGCGACTTTGGCGGGATTGGTAAAGCGTTCGGGGTTTGCCGCAGGCGCTAAGGGTTGAATGATTTTTCCCGTCTTGGCATGTTTGCCTGACGCTGCCGGGTTGTCGGTGTGGCAAGACACACAAGCCCATTCACCGCCGTGCTTTTGTCTGAAAAATGTCTCGCCCTGCGTGGCTGAAAATCCCCGGAATGCCGGATTGGCGACACGCGCCTCATTATTGAATTCCGCCAGTATCTCTTCGTGCGCCATGACAGGCTGTGATATCACTCCGATGATCAGCGTGCCAAATAAAACAGATATTTTGTGTAACATGGTGAACCTCCGGGATTGTCGATGTGTGCAGGATAAACGGCGAACCTTAAGGCTTGCTTAAGCCACAATAAGAATAAAGGCCAACGGTATGAGCGCTGGGCTTTTGATTTTTGTGGCGCGAAGAGTGTGACCTTCTGTCGTGTACTGCACAGCTTTTAAACTGCCGACACAAATCTAACCGGCGCTCGGTGGATCGCGCCGTGTTGGGCAGCAGTATGATAATGGTCATGTGGTCTATGCTGCGGGAAACAGGTGTGATATAGCTAGCCACTTCCACAATGCTGCATAATCCACTTTGCTGCACAGTTTAAGGGGCAAGCTGGCATGAAATTATACTCTTCGTGGACTATTGAGCAGGTTTTTGAGGTTTGTTTGTCTGAGCGGTGGCGCTTGCTCACTATTGAGCCAGTAATTGGTTCCTGATTTTCCATTAAGGCTGATTCTGTAAGTTTTGTGTAAGTTTGTGCGTTTATACTGCTTGATCTTCATTCTACTCAGATGCATCGTGTACTGTGGGTGGGCTGAATGTGGAGATATCGTCGTTAGAGCTGGTTATTGTGACTGGCACATCTGAACGATTTTTCAGAAATGTTTTTCAAACTAATTTGAGGAGTGTGTTGTGTTTTTCAGGATAATCACGATAATTTCACTTGCATTGAGTGTGTTGCTGTCCGGCTGCGCTACACCGACTAAGATGGCTTTTTCAAACGATGGCGATACGGTATCGAAAGCTGGAAATCCTATTTTTCTGATGACGGCCACGCTGCGGAATGCCTACAGAACATCATTCCAGCCTAAACTTCTGGTTGTTAATGTGGAAAAAGCGCAGGCCAAAGAGAGCTCGGATCGGATTAATTTCACGATGGACGAGAAGGCAAAAAATGAGACTGATTCGTCCATCGATGGCAGCAGCTATCTCTTGCGCATGGAGTTGGCGAATGGAGAGTACGTAATCCGGGGCTTGACCAGCACCAGTCGATCCTTTCCGATTAACGGCTTTTATTTTGCGCCGTTACATTCGGTCCTGAATGCAAGCGGACCGGGTGTGTATTACATCGGTCATGTTGAGGCCACGCTCAGGGAGAGAGGCGAAAGTGAATTTAAAGCAGGACCTTCGTTGCCGTTGATTGATCAGGCGATTGCCGGTGCCTCGGGTGGAACTTTTGATATCGCCATTACTGACCAGTGGGATAAGGATAAAAGCAAGTTTCTGACACAATTTCCAGCGCTTACAGCGGTGGACGTGAAAAAGAATATTCTGCCGCCCTTCGATAGGGCGAAAGCGCAGCAGTGGTGGGAAGCGAATTGAGTTATAGGTCGTGTTTTTGTTAATTTACAGAACGTCACCAGCTGGGAGATAAAAAAGCCGGCATAAGCCGGCCTTTGATTTGCAAACCGTACTGCTATTTAGCCTGTTCTGACAAACGTTCTGCGGCGCGAACCGTGTTGGCAACCAGCATGGTGATGGTCATCGGTCCTACACCGCCGGGGACCGGAGTGATATAGCCTGCAACTTCTTTCACGCTGGCAAAATCCACATCTCCGCACAACTTGCCATCGGCATTGCGATTAATGCCCACGTCGATCACCACTGCACCCGGCTTGACCATGTCACCTGTGATGAAGTTAGGTCGGCCTACCGCTGCCACCAGAATATCGGCGTCCAGCGTGTGCTTGGCCAGATCCACCGTCTTGGAGGTGCAGATCGTCACCGTCGCATTTTTGTGCAGCAACAAGAGCGCCATCGGTTTGCCGACGATGTTGCTGCGACCGACCACCACCGCGTGTTTGCCTTCAATCGAAATGCCGGTTTTTTCCAGCATCACCATCACGCCGTAAGGGGTGCAGGAAGGGAAGGGTGTTTCGCCAGTGACCAGTGCGCCGACGTTCATCTGGTGGAAACCATCCACGTCCTTGTCAGGATTGATCGCCTCGATGACGGTATGCGAATCCAGATGTTTAGGCAGTGGCAATTGCACCAGAATGCCGTGGATCTTGGGGTCGTTGTTCAGTTTTTCCACTTCGGCAAGCAGCGCCGCTTCTGTTGTGTCGGCAGGCAGTTCCACGTGGATGGAATACAGCCCCAGTTCCGCGCAGGCTTTCACCTTGTTGGCTACGTACACTTTGGAGGCCGGGTCGTTGCCTACGATGATGACCGCCATGCCGGGCGTGGTACCGCGTGCAATCAGGCTGTCTGCACGCATCTTCCATTCGGCGCGCACCTGCATGGCGATGGCTTTACCGTCTATGATTTGCGCTGTCATTATTATTCCGCGATAGTTTTTTTGTAGGCGGCAAGACCATTGGTGATTTCGGTGTGCGCCGCTTCAACGCCTTCCCAACCCCTGATCTTGACCCATTTGCCTGGTTCCAGCGCCTTGTACAGCTCAAAGAAATGCTTGATCTGTTCCAGCGTGATCTTAGGCAAATCTTCGTAAGTCTTGATTTCATGATACAGCGGGGTGAGTTTGTCGACAGGAACTGCGATGATCTTGGCATCGTCCCCCCCCTCGTCGCTCATCTGCAAGACGCCCACAGGACGGCAGGCGATGATCGCGCCGTGTACGATAGGGAAAGGTGTGATGACCAGTACATCGACCGGATCGCCATCGTCAGCGATGGTTTCAGGGATGAAGCCGTAGTTACAAGGATAACGCATCAGGGAGCCGATAAAACGGTCGACCACCAGTACGCCGGAGGCTTTGTCGACTTCATATTTGACTGGGTCTGCGTGCTTTGGAATCTCAATGATGACATTGCATTCGTGAGGCAGTTTATTTCCGGGGCGTACGTTTAGCAGACTCATGGTGACTCCATAAAAAAGTTAATAATTAAAAACGGCTTTATTATAAGCGATGCGATGCATTGCCGCCGAGTCGAATTAAGTGAATAATGTGCCGACTTAACTTATAAGGAGATGATGATATGGCAACGCAACTTATCGGCAAGATGGTTATCGGGCAATCGGGCGGTCCAACAGCGGTTATCAATCAATCTTTGGTCGGCGCCATACTGGCTGCACGCAAGCAGGCCAATATCACGGGCATTCTGGGTGCGCGTCACGGTATCGCCGGGATCATGAAGGAAGACTTTGTCGACCTGACCACGCAGAGCACCGAGCAACTTGAGCTGGTTGCGACGACGCCGGCTGCGGCTTTAGGTTCGGTGCGCCTGAAACCCGGCAAAGCGGAATGTGAAAAAGTATTCGAGGTGTTCAAGAAAAACGATGTGCGTTATTTCTTCTACATTGGCGGTAACGACTCTGCTGAAACGGCGCATATCATCGCCGAGATGGCTAAAGAGGCCAACTACGATTTCTGTACGGTACACATCCCCAAGACCATCGACAACGATCTGCGCGTGACCGATCACTGTCCGGGTTATGCATCGGCTGCGCGTTTCGTGGCGCTGGCGTTTATGGGCGATGACAGAGACAACAACGCCTTGCAGGGCATTAAGGTCAACGTGGTGATGGGGCGCAGCGCGGGTTTCCTGACCGCAGCTTCCGCCCTGGCACGTCAGGCTGAAGGCGATGGCCCTCATCTGATCTATCTGCCTGAGCGCGTTTTCAACGTCGAGTCCTTCCAGCAGGATGTACGCGATGTGATGGCCAAACACGGTCGCTGCGTGATTGCGGTTTCCGAAGGCATCACCGACAAGGATGGTAATCCGATTTCCACCAGCGGAGAGCGCGACTCGCACGGCAATATTCAGTTGTCCGGTAGCGGTGCGCTGGGCGATACGCTGGCCGCGCTGGTCAAAGAAGCCTTTCCCGGTCAGAAAGTGCGCGTGCGTGCCGATACCTTCGGTTATCTGCAACGCTCGTTCCCGACCATTATCTCTCCGGTCGATTCCAGTGAGGCGCGTGCCGTGGGCGAGTATGCGGTAAACCATGCGGCGACCACTGCTGAACCCGGTTCTGTAGCGATTCGCCGCCTCTCCAGTGTGCCTTATGCCAGCGAATGTTTCATCACTCCCTTATCGACCGTGGCGCGTGTGGCGACCGAGATGGGCGATGAATACATCAATGCAGCGGGTAACGATGTGACACAGGCGTGGATTGATTACGTCGCACCTTTGGTGGGTGAGCTGCCCAAAATCGGCCGTTTGTAAGTTTTAGTATGACCCAATCAACCGGCGCAGGCCGGTTTTTTGGTTTTATGGATTCAATTTGGAATAAATGAAATGACGCATCGGGTTTCTGTTCTGTTTGTCTGCATGGGCAACATCTGCCGCTCTCCCACGGCGGAGGCGGTGTTTCGTCATTATGTTGAGAGTGCAGGTTTGTCTGACGCGATTTTGATCGATTCGGCAGGTACGCACGATTACCATATCGGTCATGCGCCAGATTTGCGTTCTCAGCAGGCGGCCGGACAACGCGGCTATCAAATGAATGGTTTGCGCGGACGGCAGGTTGATAAGTCGGATTTTGAGCGTTTCGATTATGTGCTGGCGATGGATAAGGCAAACCTGGCGATATTGCAGTATCTGGCACCGCGCGGCTGCAAAAAGCACGTTCAGTTGTTTCTTGACTATGCCCGCCATCACAATGAGGAGGAAGTGCCCGATCCTTATTATGGCGGTTCTCAAGGCTTTGAGTGTGTGCTGGACATGGTGGAAGATGCCGCGCAATCGCTGCTGCAACACATCAGACAGAACGATTTGTAACGTGTGATTAATAAGTAGAAAAGCCGCACAACCTTTCGGTTGTGCGGCTTTTCTTATTGCTGGAAACTTAAACCTTAGGGTTTTGCGTTTCGATTTGTACTAGTGGTTCATTTTCGACATACACCTCAAGCGGACGGGCACGGCGACGATTTACCGGCGCGGGTCTGGCCGCCGGTTGTTCGATGATCGCAGCGACTTTGCTCGCCACGGTCTCGATTTGCACCAGTTCAGATACCGGTGCGGTGACCTGCGTTTTCGGTGTCTCGACGACGGGAGCCGCGACAGCCGCAGGCGCTTCGACAGGAGCGGCGGCTTCGGCAGTTGCAACGACTTCGACTGAAGCTGCTGCTTCGACTGCCACCTCAACAGGTGCTGGAGTAACCGCTACCGGAGCGGCAGGTGCGCTTGCAACCGGTGCCATATTGCTCGGCATGGCCACATACTCTGTCGGCTTGCGAGGAGTTGCTACGAGCGGCGCAGTATCTGCCGTGCTTTGTACGGAACCTTCAGTCTCTTGACCAGGAACTACTTCACGCTTTTCACGTTCGCGACGTCCGCCGCGACGACCGCGACGACGAGCGCTGCTCTTCTCGGTCTTCTCAGCTTCCGTTTCACCCTCGCCTTCAACTGGAGCCAGAATGACGGCGGCTTCGATGACAGGTTTGTCTTCTACCGGACGCTGTTCTGCTTTGGGCGGGCGTGGAGGACGCGGAGGACGTGGTGGTCTCGGTTCTGCTGGCATTTGTTTTTCAACGTCTGCCGGCTTTTCAGCGGTACGTTCCGGTCTGTCATTGCGATCGCGACGCTTGCGGTTGCCGCCTTCACGATTGCCGCCGTTGCCACCCTCACTGCGTTCAGCGCGCTCTGGTCTGTCGTTACGACCACGCGGAGGACGTGTGACTACAGGAGCTTCAACCGGCTTTTCAGGAGCAACCAGCGACTTGAACCATCCGCCGATCTGACTGAGCAGGCCGGGTGCGGGTGCTGCCACAAGCGGTTGTTCGACTTTCATCGGAGCCGGGGCAACAGGCGTAATGCCCTTGACGGCGGCCTGTGCGCGTACACCCTTTTGCGGTTCTTGCGCTGCCTTGTTTTCTTCCGGCTTTTCTACCAGCGTGTAGCTAGGCGCTGCTGTCTCACCGCTCAATTCGTCCTGACGCAGACGGTTGATGGTGTAGTTCGGCGTTTCCAGATGCGGGTTAGGGATCAGGGTGATCGGCACTTTCAGGCGCGACTCGATGCGGTGCAGGTCAGCGCGCTTCTCGTTGAGCAGGAAAGTCGCAACATCCACCGGCACTTGTGCGTGTATGGCCGCGCTGCTGTCCTTCATCGCCTCTTCCTGAATGATACGCAGGATGTGCAAGGCAGAAGATTCGGTGCCACGGATATGGCCGATACCGCTGCAACGCGGGCAGGTGATGTAGTTGCTCTCACCCAGTGACGGTTGCAGGCGTTGACGGGAGAGTTCCAGCAGGCCGAAGCGTGAAATCTTGGCCGTCTGTACACGGGCGCGGTCAAAACGCAGCGAGTCGCGCAGACGGTTTTCCACATCGCGCTGGTTTTTGCTGTTTTCCATGTCGATAAAGTCGATCACGATCAAACCGCCCAGATCGCGCAAACGCATCTGACGGGCAATTTCTTCGGCCGCTTCCAGATTGGTATTGAAGGCCGTTGCTTCAATATCCGAACCCTTGGTGGCGCGTGCCGAGTTAATGTCGATCGCGGTCAGCGCTTCGGTGTGGTCGATGACGATCGCGCCGCCCGAGGGCAGACGTACTTCGCGTGAATGCGCGGATTCGATCTGATGTTCGATCTGGAAACGGGAGAACAAGGGCACGTCGTCCACGTAACGCTTGATGCGATTGACGTTGTCCGGCATTACGGTGCTCATAAAGGCGTGCGCCTGTTCGTACACTTCGTCGGTGTCGATCAGAATCTCGCCGATTTCCGGATTGAAGTAGTCGCGGATAGCGCGAACCACCAAGCTACTTTCCAGATAAATCAGCGAAGGCGCTTTTTCAGACTTGGCCGCATCGGCAATCGCGGTCCACAGTTGATTCAGGTAGTTCAAGTCCCATTGCAGCTCTTCTTCGTTGCGACCGATACCGGCGGTGCGCGCGATGATGCTCATGCCTTCGGGTACTTCCAGATGAGACAACACTTCGCGTAGTTCCGCGCGTTCGTCGCCTTCGATACGGCGTGAAACACCGCCACCGTTAGGATTGTTAGGCATCAGAACGATGTAGCGACCAGCCAGGCTGATAAAAGTGGTCAGCGCCGCGCCCTTGTTGCCGCGTTCGTCTTTTTCGACCTGAACCAGCAGTTCCTGGCCTTCTTTCAGTGCTTCTTTGATCGAAGGGCGGTTAGGGCAACCGGGTTGGTAAAACTGGGAAGAGACTTCCTTAAAAGGCAAAAAGCCGTGGCGATTTCCGCCGTATTCGACAAAGCAGGCTTCGAGACTAGGCTCGATGCGGGTGATGATGGCTTTGTAGATGTTGCTCTTGCGTTGTTCTTTGCCGGCAATTTCAATGTCGAGGTCAATTAACTTTTGACCGTCAACAATGGCGACACGGAGTTCTTCCGGTTGTGTCGCATTGAATAACATGCGTTTCATTTATATTTTCTCCCGCGCTCTGACACGGGAAAGATTCAAGCTACTGGCATTTCGGCGTA
>Ga0208863_1001998_pt1 | contig 11302 bp, 15 predicted proteins | sample RifOxyD3_FD_184040 | JGI IMG/M metagenome (GOLD analysis project Ga0208863, IMG submission 184040) | Soil microbial communities from Rifle, Colorado - Rifle Oxygen_injection D3 (SPAdes) | ecosystem: Environmental > Terrestrial > Deep subsurface > Rock core/Sediment | place: Rifle, Colorado...
AAGGTCGTTACCTGTTCTACTGTGGCCTGATTGGGTTGGTGGTGACGGGGTTGCTCATCTGGGTGACCGAGTACTACACCTCCACCGAATACCGTCCGGTGCGCTCCATCGCCAAGGCTTCCGAGACTGGGCATGGCACCAACGTGATTCAGGGGCTCGCCATTTCCATGGAAGCCACCGCCGTTCCGGCCCTGATTATCTGCGCAGCCATCGTGCTGACCTATAATTTGGGCGGCCTGATCGGCATCGCCATTGCGGTGACGTCCATGCTGGCCCTGGCAGGCATGGTTGTGGCGCTGGACGCTTACGGTCCGGTGACGGACAACGCGGGCGGCATCGCCGAGATGGCGAACCTTCCCGAGTCGGTTCGTAACATCACCGACAAGCTGGACGCCGTGGGGAACACCACCAAGGCCGTGACCAAAGGCTACGCCATCGGTTCGGCCGGTCTGGGCGCTCTGGTGCTGTTCGCCGCCTACACCCAGGATTTGGGCTACTTCATCAGCAATCCGGCGGAGTTCCCTTATTTTGAAGGTGTGGTTCTGAACTTCAGCCTGTCCAACCCCTATGTGGTGGTCGGCTTGCTGGTGGGGGGCATGCTGCCCTACCTGTTCGGTGCCATGGGCATGACCGCTGTGGGTCGCGCTGCGGGCTCCGTGGTGGTGGAAGTCCGCCGCCAGTTCAAGGAGATCAAGGGGATCATGGAAGGCACGGGCAAGCCCGAATACGGCACCTGTGTGGACATGCTGACCCGTGCGGCCATCAAGGAGATGATTATCCCCTCCTTGCTGCCGGTTCTGGCTCCGGTGGTGTTCTACTTCGTGATCAATCTGATTGCGGACAAGTCTGCGGCCTTCTCCGCTGTCGGCGCGATGTTGCTGGGCGTGATCGTCACGGGTCTGTTCGTGGCGATTTCCATGACCGCCGGTGGCGGTGCATGGGATAACGCCAAGAAGTACATCGAAGACGGCCATCACGGCGGCAAGGGTTCCGACGCTCACAAGGCGGCGGTGACCGGCGACACGGTCGGCGATCCGTACAAGGACACTGCTGGCCCCGCCGTCAACCCGATGATCAAGATCACCAATATCGTTGCTCTGCTGCTGTTGGCCATGCTGGCCCACTAATCCCAAGCGGTGAGACGCGAAAAACCCCGGAACTTCGGTTCCGGGGTTTTTTGTTGGGGCCTGAAAATGATTATTGGAACTTGCCCAGGTTACCCATAAGCTGCTCCAGCAGACCGATTTCGTTGCCTGCGGTGGGGGTTTCGCGTTTGCTGATTTCCACCACTTTGCCGTCCTGAAGACCGAACGAAGCGACCTCCTTGACGTAGCCGTCCTGGGTGAAGGATACGGCGATGACCTTGCGGGAAACCTCTTCCGGCGCAAAGAAGGCCACCTGCTTGAAGGTGCTGGAAATGTAATACCACGTTTCGTTATCGAAGGTGGCGGTGTTGGAGGGGGAGCCGAGCAAGGCTTCCACATCCATGCGCGACTGTTCCCCCGGCTTGAGCATGGCGAGCATGTCTGGGTTGGGGTCATTGCCGCGTGTGTGGATGTTCTCCGCGCATCCGGTTGCGACCGAAACGCTCAAGACAACACCCACCAAAGATCGGCGGAAACGGGAAGAAAAGGGCATAGCGCGATTCCGTCATTGCATTCTTTCGATTCCGCCTTATTACACAATCCCGCCGGTAAAGCAAAGACGCACGGCTGGGAGGGTTGGATCATGGATCATCAACACGATCACCATCACGATCATCAGGTCGAAGGATTTTCCCGCCCGTTCCAGGTGGATGGGCTCAGAGGCCCCAAAGAGATTCACATCTCCGCCAAGCCGGATGAACGCCTCGCCCTGGCCGCCCGCTTTGGGTTGCCTTCACTGAACAAGCTTGAGGCAACGGTCACTCTCAAGCCCACGGCGGGGGGAAAACTGATTGAGCTTTCTGGCCGCTTTCAGGCTGAATTGACTCAGACCTGCGTGGTGACGTTAGAGCCCTTTGCCTCATCCATTGAGGAGGACTTCCGCATGACCTTCTCCACGGAAGAGGGGAAGGAATGGGATGATGAGTTCTCCATTGAGGATGACGATCCCCCGGAATGCCTGGAGGGAGGCGTCATCGACTTAGGAGAGTCGGTGGCGCAGCACTTTTGCCTGGCCCTTGACCCATACCCCCGCTCATCCGGAGCCGAGTTTTCGCCGCCAACTGAGGCTAAGGTGAAAGAAAGCCCAGGCAAGGCCAATCCCTTTGCTGTCCTGGCGGCCTTGAAGGAGAAGAAGGGGGGGTAAAAAAGCTCGGAGGTAAGCCTTGCGATAGCAAAGCTTTTCCTATAATAAGTCGTGCTCTTGGGTCCGATACTTCGGCAAAACCCTAAAATGACGAGATGAGAAATGGCAGTTCCAAAGAAAAAGACGAGCAAATCCAAGCGCGACATGCGCCGCTCCCACGACGCCCTGAAGCCTTCGAACGGCTCTGAATGCCCGAACTGCGGGGAAGTGAAGCGTTCCCACCATGTCTGCACGGCCTGTGGTTATTATGACGGGCGTGAAGTGACCGCTCCCGACGCCGCCGTTTAATCTTGGGGCGACCCTTTCCAACGAATGGGGAGCAGCTCTTTGCCTGAGCCGATCATACTTTCCATCGACGCTATGGGGGGCGACCACGCCCCGGCCATGGTGATCGACGGACTGAAGCAGGCCTATAAGACCCTTCGTGGGGTCAGCTACCTTGTCTTCGGGGATGAAGCCTTGATCCGTCCGCTGCTGGAGCAGGATCAGGTGCTGTCCAGTTTGTGCGAGATTCGCCATACGGACGGCGTGGTCACCGACACCCAGAAAGCCTCTCAGGCCGTGCGTCAAGGGCGCAACACCAGCATGTGGCAGGCCATTCAATCGGTGAAGTCTGGGGAGGCCCATGGTGTGGTCTCCGCCGGGAATACCGGGGCACTGATGGGGATGGCCTTGGTGCAGTTGCGTACTTTGCCAGGCATTGATCGCCCCGCCATCGCCACCGTTCTGCCGTCCATGAAGGGCGATGTTGTGGTGCTTGATCTTGGCGCTAATGCTGAATGTGACGCCAAGAACCTTGTCGATTTCGCCATTATGGGCGAGGTGTTCTCGCGCACCGTGCTGGGTAAGGAGCGTCCCTCGGTCGGTATCCTGAATATCGGGTCCGAAGATCAAAAGGGTCATGAAGGTGTGCGTTCGGCGCACGAAATCCTCCGCAACAGCGACCATCTGCAACTTAAATTCGATGGCTTTGTGGAAGGCGATGACATTGCCAAGGGAACCGTCGATGTGGTGGTGACCGACGGGTTTACCGGAAACGTGCTGCTCAAAACCGCCGAGGGCACAGCCAAGTTTTATTCCAGTCTGCTTAAAGACGCTTTTCGTTCGTCCTTGCTGTCTCGCTTGGGCTATCTACTGGCATCCTCCGCGCTCAACGCCGTTCGCAAGCGCACTGATCCGCGCCGCTACAACGGGGCCATGTTCCTGGGCTTGCGCGGCATTTGCGTCAAGAGCCACGGCGGCACGGACGCCTTTGGCTTTTCCAACGCCATTCGCGTGGCTGTCGGGCTCGTCGCCAATGGCTTTAACGACCGAATTTTGGAAGAGTTTGAGCAACTCGAACTGAATGGTCACGAGACACCCGCCCCGAAGGTGGCGAGCAATTGACCCGGCCCCGGTCCAAGATCATTGGCCACGGTGCCTACCTTCCTAAGACTGTGGTCACCAACGCGGACCTCTCTAGTAAAGTTGAGACCTCCGACGAATGGATACTGACTCGGACTGGCATTCGTGAGCGCCACATCGCCGCCGAAGGGGAGCTGACTTCCGATTTAGCCGCCGCCGCTGCTCGGAACGCTTTGGAGCGGGCCAAACTTTCGGCCTCCGACATTGATCTCCTGATCGTCGCTACCACGACCCCGGACAACACCTTTCCAGCTACGGCGGCCCGCGTGCAGGCCAAGCTGGGGATGACCGGCGGAGCAGCGTTCGATATTCAGGCCGTTTGCTCAGGTTTTATCTTCGCCCTGGCGACGGCGGATAATTTTATCAAGTGCGGGCAGGTCAAGCGAGCCTTGGTCATTGGTGCCGATACCCTGTCCCGCCTCGTGGATTGGCAAGACCGAACCACCTGCGTCTTGTTTGGGGACGGGGCGGGTGCTGTGGTTCTCGAAGCCTGCGACTCGGGAATCGCCGGTATCCTTTCCACCCATATTCATTCCCAGGGCGAGCATTACGATCTCTTGCGCACCACGGGTGGCCCTTCCTCCACGGGGCAGGTGGGCGTGATCGAGATGAATGGCAAGGAAGTCTTCAAGCACGCTGTTATGAATCTTGCGGAAGTCGTTGATGAGGCTTTGAAATTTAACGGCATGACGCCGGATGATTTGGACTGGATCGTGCCTCATCAGGCCAACCGGCGCATACTTGACGGCACGGCGAAAAAGCTGGGGATCGACCCGGCGAAGGTGGTGGTGACGGTGGATCGGCATGCCAACACGTCCGCCGCATCCATCCCTTTAGCGCTTGACGAAGCCCTCTCCGACGGGCGAATCAAGCCCGGCCAATTGATTCTTTTGGAGGCCATGGGGGGCGGATTTACCTGGGGTGCTGCGCTCGTGCGCATTTAATCCCCTGAATAGGGCGTTTGGAGCCCTAACTATCCCTTTGATATTGACGGGTTTCCACTTAGACGTTAGGCTATGCTTCGGGTTTAATGGGGAATAAGCGCATGTCGGGAAAAACCATCACACGCTCCGATCTGAGCGAGGCCGTCTACCAAGAAGTCGGTTTGTCGCGAAATGAGTCCGCCGATCTTCTGGAAATGGTCTTGGAGGAAGTATCCTCGGCCTTACGTCGCGGGGAGACCGTCAAGATATCCTCCTTCGGAAGTTTTTCTGTGCGCTCCAAGGGGCAGCGCATTGGCCGCAATCCCAAAACCGGCGAGGAAGTCCCTATCCTCCCTCGCCGCGTCCTGGTGTTTCGCCCCTCACAGTTGCTTAAAGGGCAGATCACTAAGGGTGTGTCCAAGGGTTCTCGGGGCTAATCGGTGACGGAGTCGGAGGAGAGCCGCGAGGAGGATGGCCACGCTAAGGCATCCAAATCCTTATCCGCGTTCCGTACCATTAGCGAAGTTGCCGATCAGCTTGACCTCAAGCAGCATGTACTGCGCTTCTGGGAATCCAAGTTCAGCCATATCAAGCCCCTAAAGCGGGGCGGCGGTCGCCGTTACTACCGGCCCGAGGATGTGGCGCTGCTTGAATGTATCCGCGATCTGCTCTATCGCGACGGCTACACCATCAAGGGCGTGCAGAAACTTCTCCGCGAGTCGGGCGGCAAGGCGGATAAGATTCGGGAAAGTCTCGCCGCCGCACCAGCAAGGGAAGAGCCTCCACCAACTCGCCCAGCACCGGCCTCCGATCTGTTTTCCCATGTGGATAAGTCCGGCATGTCTCCGGCGACGCGCCAGGAGTTGAAGGGGATTCTGGCTGAGTTAATCGAGCTTAAGAGCCATCTGGACTCAGCCCTGTCCGCTGCGGCTTAAACCCGCGATTGGCCGTTGCGTCCCCCGTCTTGGGTGGGTATAGTGCGGCCTCCTCGCGCAGGGCTAGCCCTTGCTGCGGGATCGGTCGGAGCGTAGCGCAGCCTGGTAGCGCACTACACTGGGGGTGTAGGGGTCGCAGGTTCAAATCCTGTCGCTCCGACCAAAATTTTCCGTAAATTCATGGCGTTGCGGTTTATTAGAAAATCGTAGTTTACAAGGCGCTTTGGGCCAGTTTACAAATTCGGTCCGCACGTTCCTACTTTGGCCCTCTTTCCAAGGCGAGAATTGCGCCTTCCGCCTGCTTGGTTGTCGGCACGATGTAGGTGTCGAGAATCGTCTGCGTCGCGGCGATGGAGTGGCCAGAGACGGCGGCCACTTGTTGGGTGGTCGCCCCGGCTTCGCTCATGCGCACCATGGCGGTGCGGCGCAGATCGCGCATTTGCTTGCCTTCGACTCCGGCGGCTTGGCTGGCCGCTCTCCAGCGCTCGCAGAAGCGCTCCTTGGTGAAAGGCTTGCCCATCCGGTCTAAGAGGATGCTGACCCCTGCGCGTGGGGATTCAAGCAGCGCTTGGGCCAGGACCATGTGGCACGGCACGTCAAGCAGCACGCCGGTCTTTCTCTGGCGGAGCTTGAGGTAGAACCGCCCTCCCGCGCTTTGGATAAATTGGTTCCAGGTGAGTGCGCGGATGTCGGCTTGCCGCTGCGCGGTGTAGGCCGCGAGCCGGAAGGCCAGCTTCATCTCAGGATCGTTCTGCCCCGCCCATTCCAGCCACGCCTCCTCCTCCTCTTGCGTCCAGACCGCCGTGCGTTTTGCTTCGCCCAGTTTGGGGATTCCGGCGGCGGGATTGCGCGTGAACAACACGGGCAGACCATCGTTCAGGGCGAACTCCAACACGGCGCGCAGGCAAGCGATCACCCGGTTTGCCTTCGCAGGCTTGGCCGAGAGGTCGCGACGCAGGTCGCGGACAAACCGCGTGTCGATGGCGGCGAAAGGGCGGTCGCCATAGGCCCGATCAAGCATCCCGAGGTAAACTCGGGTGGTTTCCTGGGTGGTTTTGGCGAGTCGGTCGAACTCAGGGCTTTTGAAATAGGCCGCGCATAGCCAAGAGAACGTGCCTTCCGGGAGAGGGGGAGGTCCAGGGGACAACTCGCGCTCGGCCAGGGTGTGGAGCCTTCCGTAGCTCTGGATGAATTCAGCGCTTCCCGGCGCGCCGGTCAGCGATCCCCACACTTTTCCGGCCCGACGGTAGTAGCGGAAAACTCGCCCGTCGGCTTTCTTAATCGTCTGGATGTGCATCAATTTCACCGCCCAGCGCTCCCGGAATGACGGTCCACCGCTCCACGGAGGATGGACGTATCCCAGCCTTGGCGTCAACCCAAGCCTCCAAGTCGTTGCGCCGCCACACCTTTCTCCCCTCGGTCAGTTTGATGGGGCGTGGGGCGCGGCCCGAGTCAACTTCGCGCAAGAAGGTGTTGAGGGAAACGCCCACATAGGCGGCCGCCACCTTCGCGCCCATGGCGTAAGGGGGGAGGAGAGCGGTCGCAATAACGAGGGCGGGCATGATGTCAGTCTCTCGCTAGGTTCAAAAGCGGGGACGGCTCGAAGTTGGTGAAAATCACCTCTGGCTTCGTTCCGCCGTTGGTGACGACGGACGCGGCGTGACGCCACCAGTCGGCGAGCGCGTCGTCGTAGATGGTCTTCTCGCTCATGGTGATAATCACGCGGGCTGATGTCTTGCAAAGGCGGAGTGCCAAGGCTTCGTGTTGCTCGGTGGACATGCTGATCGCGTAGCGCCGTCCCGCCGGGCCAGGGTAGGGCGGATCGACGAACAGGATGCAGTCTGGCGCGTCGTAATCGTCGATGATCTTGAGGGCGTCTTCTTTGCGGATGCACACGCCGCGCAGCCGTTCGGCGACGGACTCCAGCCGTTTGGGCAACCGCGCCCAGGCCAACTCGGGCGCGACCGTGGATCCTTTGGACCATCGAAAACCCGTCTTGTGATTGTCGCCGCCGCGTCCGAACCAACTGGCGATCAAGAAGCGCCGCGCCTTTTCCACCGGATCGTCAACCGGCCCTTGAGCGTAGACGCGGAGGAGTTCTCCCTGGGCGAAGGGAGTCAGTTCGATAGACCGGAGCAGATCGTCCGCTTGGACGCCCCTGAGCACGTCGAAGAGATTAATTACCTCATCGTTGAGGTCGTTGATCACCTCGCGGGGGTGGCGCGGCTTGCACAGGGTGACGATGGCCGAGCCGCAGAACACATCGACCCAGGTGGACATGCCGGGCGGAATCATCCCATGGATGACCGGACACATCCGCTCCTTGGAGCCATAGTAGTTGAGGGGGCGTGAGACTCTCATCCCACAACCTCTTCGTTCAAAAGGGCTTGGGCATCATCCCAGGCTTCTTGCATTCTGGCCGTCCAAAGCTTTGGGTCATCGCAAGGGTGTGGAAGATCGTTGTCACCGCGCAGAACGGCCACTTCGACAAGTTCCTCCAGCGCCTCCCGAAGCCGCTGCTCCATCGGGATGAACTCCGGGAGGTCGGACCACAAGGGATAGCCATCTTCGCTCACCCAGCAGTTCTCACAGACCACTCCGCCCTTGGGGTGCAGCCGCAAATCCACGGCGTGATGGGCGCACACATCGTCGCAATTTGAACTGCGGCATGCGTACAGAGGGCTAGGAAGTTTGCTCATGGCATGTCCCCGATGTTGCAGAAGTGCGGCTCAAACGTGATGGCCACCACCTATGGATCGCGTCCCAGGCGTCTATTCCGGCTGTTTGAAATACCCACGACGCGACAACACATGTCGGCATCGAACTCGCCAATGTGGCATTCGTCCACCCCTATGCCCAACTCTTTGGCAAGCCACACATAGGCATCCTTTCGTTTCATCCCGCCCAATTTCCATATCGGATCAAAAGCCTCGTGTGCATCGCGTTTCGCTCTTCTAAGGGTGCCGTTGGCTAGGCGGCCTAGGGGACGCGATCCATCTCCATATCCTTTTCCAGGCTTATGGCAGGCCACATAGGCGTCGCAGGGGGCGCACCTCCAAAAGTTCAGGCTGTGCAGGTCTTGACGGTGAGGGTAGATGACCTTTCCCGTCACTAATTCCGCTTGCGATTGGCAGTAGGGACATTTAACTGCGCCGGTCATCATGTCACCACCCCGTCGTCTTTGAGCTTCAATGCCGCCCTGGCGACTTCAAGCTGCTGCGCCTTCACCCCGGCGTTCAGCAAATCCACGACGGCTTCCGCTCCAGGAATCCATTCAGACACCTCGCAGACGAGACACCCCCATGTGAAGCTGCTTGTGCCGTTAGCGTGCTTCGTCTCAATGGGGCGCTTAAAAATCTTGCGACCACTAGCGTAGAAAGGTGGTTTCGGTTGATCGCTCATCACAGGCTCCCTCCTTCCTTGAGCTTGAAGTACACATCGCGGCAGGCGCGGACATCAACCATGGCGTCATGTGCGCCTTCGAGGTCGTTACCAAAAAAATGCCGGTAGGCTTCCTCTAGGCGCGGCGACTTTGGTTTGTTGAAGCCTGCGGCCTTCATGCGGTCTGTTGGGGGCAGGTTGAGAACCGGAGTGGACGCCTTCATCGTGCAGAAGTGCTCGGGGGCGGCGCTGATCTCCAAGCCCTCGCGTCGAGCGAGGATTTTGATCATCATGAGGTCAAAACCAATGTTGTGGGCCGCGATGATTCCCGCTCGCTCGATCATGGCGAGGAAGGCGACGCCCGCGGCTTTGGGGCTAACGCCGCACCGCGCCGCCACGTCATCCGTGATCCGGTGAATACGAGACGCTTCCTCAGGGATCGGAATTCCCGGATTAACGACAAGATTCAATGTAGCCCGCTTCCGTCCCGTCATCCTCGCAAAGCAGCGCTGCGAGCTGCACGATACGAGGCTGGCGGGGATCGTCAACAGGGCCGTATTGATTGGAAGCCCGGTGGTTTCCGTGTGGAAGAAAAGGATCATGCGCTTACTCCGCCGCGATCTTGGAGGACAGGGGCGTGGCCTGGGCGTTTTCGATCCAGTACGACCGGCCCATTCCGCTGTCTGCGAGGTCGGGGACCAGATCGGGGCGATTGATGGTCATCCCGACCACCGCCTTGCAGGGACAACTTTGGCGCAGAGCGTTGAAGAGTCCGTTGCGTCCAACGGCGTCAAGGATGTCCGCGCCGTCGATGAAAACCACCTCCGAGCCGTCAATCTGGGCCGTGGCGATTTGCAGGGCCACGCGGAGGCGGTATTTCTCCGAGGCGGCGAGGAGCGCCCAGGGACGCCCGCCGTAGGTCAATCCCAGGTCGGACTCGGCAAAGCGGATTTCTCCCCACCCTGCGGCGCTTCCCACAGGATCGAGGTGATCCTTGCCGAAGCCCACCAGCTTGTTGGCAAGCTTTTCCCGGCGCAGCCCTTCCGGGGCCAATACGTCCAGAAGTTCGAGGTTGCGCTTGATCTTGGCGTGAATCTCGTCCGCCTTGGTTTTGGTATCGCGTAGGCGCAATCGGTTTTCGGCGCACGCCACATCTGCCCTCGCCCCCGCGACGTCAAAAGCCTGACCATCCCGGCGTTGCGCCAACTTCTCCACGGCTTCGGCGCGGGTCTGAATGGTTTCTTCGGCGACACGAAGTGTGGACAAGGCAGAGTTCCAAACTCTGTGCGCGTCTTGAGACGCCTTTTCCAACGCCCATCGCCTTTTGCGGCGATCTTCGCGCTCGCCGTCGCTCAAGGTCTCTGCCTTGACCAGTCGAACAACGCCCGCGTTCTCACGGTGCAGGGCGATGGGTGCGGCGCAGTGGGGGCAGGGGAGGGGCCTTTCTTCTGACGGCGGACAATTGGCGTGAGCGTTTTGAGCCGCATCGGTGGAAACGCGGGCGGATTCCACCTCGGCTTTGAGCCCTTCAAGATCGGGGGGGGGAGCGGCGATCAGCGCTTCAAGGCGGCTGATTTCTGACTCGTTCACCGCGCCATGGGCAATGGCTTTCTCGTAGGCTTTGCGGGCAATGTCGATCTCGGCGCTCAACTGCTCGGCGGTAAGTTCGGCAAGATCATCGGTCCACCCCTCCGGGGCAAAACCCTCAGCCTTCTTCTCGCCGTAGTTTTCCCCCGTCACCTCTTCCCATCCGCCTTTGATCTTGGCGGTGGCGACCTTGATCTCGGCGTGAGCCGCGTCGAAACCGTCCGTTTCGATCTTTCTCCAGACCCGCTCGATGGTCTCGGTGGAATAGCCCAGGCGTTCCATTGCGTGGGTCAGATCGGCCTCGTCCGGCGTGGCGTTGAGCAAATCGGTGAGAGCGGCAATGCGTTCCGCCGGTTTGAGGTCAACCAAGCTGACTTGCCCAGCGGCGAATGCGGACACCTTCGGCGGGATTCCACTGGTGACGGCCTTGCCATCCGGCCACTCGACTGTGACGCCGCCGGTCGAGGTTTCGACCCGGCAACTGGCAGATTTCCCGCCACGATGGATCAAGGTCTTCATGGTGGCGACGGTGAAGCCGTCGGGCTTGGCCTTGCCGGTGACGGCGGCCACGGCGGCTTCGATCAAGCTGGTCTTGCCCGCCCCGTTATGCCCGGCGACGATGGCGATGGGGGCGGCTTCGATGATAGCGTTGGACACGCCGCGAAAGTTGACGACAGTGATCTTCATGACCCTTACTCCTCGGGAAACAGGTGGTCGGCGGGATCGGTTTGGCTGCCATTGTCGGCATGCAAGGCGTCGTCTTGATCGGTCTCGGCAGCGGCC
>Ga0208863_1002002_pt1 | contig 11285 bp, 8 predicted proteins | sample RifOxyD3_FD_184040 | JGI IMG/M metagenome (GOLD analysis project Ga0208863, IMG submission 184040) | Soil microbial communities from Rifle, Colorado - Rifle Oxygen_injection D3 (SPAdes) | ecosystem: Environmental > Terrestrial > Deep subsurface > Rock core/Sediment | place: Rifle, Colorado...
GCGCGAGCGGCGCGCCTCCCCGCTCGCGCGCGCCGGGGCCTTGGCGCTCTGGACCGCGGCGATGGTCCCTCAGGCGGACCTTCGCGTGGACCTCGCCAGCGCCGCCTTCTTCGCCTGGCTGCTGAGGCGGCTCGACTCGGGGCGAGCCTCCTTCCTCTTCGGCTTCGGCCTGTTCGTGCTCTGGTCGAACCTGCATGCGGGATTCGCGTTGGGATTTTTCCTTTATGCTCTCTACGCGCTGGCTCCACGTTTCGGCGGCGGCAAGCCCATCGAGGGGATCGCCGCCGAAGCCGCCGGAGCCGCGCTGGGCAGCCTTCTCAACCCCTACGGCCTCGGGATATACCGAGTGCTCTTCGCCCACGCGACCGAGCCCGCGATGGCGCGCTTCGTCATGGAGTGGGGGCCGCCGAACTGGCATCGGGCCTTCCAGGTCCCGCTCCTGGCCGCCCTGGCCGTGACGGCCCTGGCCGCCTTCTGGGTGCGAGAGCGCCTGCCTCGGACCCTGGCGGTCGCGGCGTTGGCGCTCGGCCTGGCGACCGCCGTGAGCGCGCGCTTCGGCGCGTACTTCGCCTCGGCCGGCGCCTGCTGCGTCTTCGTCGCCTTCCCGCGGCCGCGCTCGGGCGTGCTGGCCGCGGGCCTGGCCGCGCTGAGCCTGATGCTGGTGCCGCCGCTGATGCGCGTGCGCTGGTGCGCTTCCTTCCAAGATGACTACGTGGCCCGGCGGGCGGTGGAGTTCATCGTCCGTGAGCGCGCCGTCCTCGAGCCTCTGCGTCTTTTCAACCAGTACGAGTGGGGCGGCTATCTGGGCTGGCGCATGGGCGAGGGCTACAAGGTCTTCGGCGACGGCCGATATCTCTTTCACAGCCAGCTTCCCGAGGTCCAGAAGGCCCTCATCGCCGGCGGCGGCATCGCGGAGCTGGCCGAACGCCGAGGGCTCGTGGGCTTCCTGATGAAGAACGAGCGCCTCCTTCTGCCCTCGACGCGCGTGTATCCCGACGGGACCAGTCGCGAGATCGCCCGTCCCTGGTACGTCTTCACCTTCCCGCGCGAACGCTGGGCGCTCGTCTATTGGGACGACCAGGCCCTGCTCTTCCTGGACCGCGCGAAGGCGCCGGCGACCTGGCTCTCCGAGCACGAGTACCGCTGGCTGCGCCCTGGCGACGGGCGCGCGCTGGAAGACGCCATGTCCCGCGGCGAGGTCCCCGCCGCAGCGCTCGAAGCCGAGCGGGTGCGCCACCGCGCGCAGACAGCTCGCTAGACGCCGGCCCCCCTTGATTTCTTCCGCCCCCGGGGACACACTCCCGGGATGAAGATCTCCCTTCTCGGCGTATCTCTTGCGGTCGCCCTGAGCGTGCCCGCGTCGTCCGCCGACCTTGATGAGCTCCTGCCTCCGCGTCAGGAGGCTCCCACATCCGCCGAGGCGGGCGCGCCCAAGGGTCCCCGCATCCCCGGGATGCCGCCGGGCCGCAGCCCCATGGGGCCGCGGGATGAGCGTCCGCCTGATCCCGCCCTCAAGGAGATGTTCGACGCGATCAAGGCGGCCGAGGAGAAGGTCCGCTCCCTTGCCCCCCGGCTGCGAGAGGGTTCTGAGACCCAGAAGTCCTCGGCTCGGGCCGAGGCGCGCAGGGCGCTGGGAGAGCTCTTCGATGCCAAGCTGGGCCTCCAGGAGTTCGAGCTCGGCCGGCTCGAGAAGCGGTCGTCGGAGCTGAAGGCGAAGATCGCCCGCAAGAAGCTTTCTCGCGAGAAGGCGATCGACGAGCGTCTCGCTAAGATGGGCGGGGACGACGACTGGGAGTGAGCGGCGAGTGGAGGTGCGGGCGCAGGAAATCCGCGTACTCCTTCGGCACGTAGGTCATGTAGTAGCTGTTGTCGTAGTAGTGGTCGCGCTCCACGCGCGCGAGCTGGTCGAGGTCGAAGCGCGATCCGGCCGCCTTCCGTAGGAAGTAGCGGACCGCGATTTTTGCGGCCAGGACCAGGCCGTCGAGCAGCGTCTCGTAGTAGGGCAGCAGGGAGACGTTCAGCGCTTTGAAAGCCGCGTCGGCGGTCTCCGGGTAGGCGTGATCGAGGAACGCCATCAGAAGCTCGCGAGGCGGATCGGGGATCAACCCGAACTTGGTGTCCTTGCGCGAGACTCGGAACAGCTTCTGCTCCTTTTCGACGAAGCCCGCGAAGCCCTCCAGCGTGAACTCATCGTTCGAATAGAGGTACAGCGTCATCATGTCCTTGCCGTCGAGCAGGTGCGCGAAGAAGTTCGCGGTGCGGTGGAAGGCCACCTGCTTGCGCACCACGCTCGGCTCGAAGCAGTTCAGGCCGACCTCGGAGGTGAACATGTACGCCTTCTCCTTGCTGTCGGTCGCGCCGTCGTGGAAGCCCGCCTGGAAGGAATAGTCGCCGAGCGGCGTTCCCGGGAAGGGCGAGTAGAGCGAGTTCCAGTAGTAATCCTCTTTACCGAGAAGTCCCGAGGACGCGACGAGGTCCAGGCACTTCAGCGTCTCCTGGAGCGGGTCGTCGTAGTAGTGCTCCCCACCGGCCGGGTCCACCAGGCCGATGTCGATGGAGGGCTTGCGCCGAGGACGGATCACGGGCAGGCCGGTGATGGCTTGCGTGCGGATCGGGATCATGAACGACTTCACGTTCTTGAGCGCGTCGAGGATGGTCTCGTTGGACTCCATGCGTTTGAGCAGGAGCCTGCGCACCTCCGGGTCGCCGGACTCGATGGCCATCGAGATGCCCGCGACCAGCCGATCCTGCGCGATGGATCGGATGCGCTCCGCGCCCTGCGCCCCGGCCAGCATGGCGGGCCGCGCTTGGATGTAGAAAGGGATGCCGACCTGCGCGGTCCATAAGGGGCGCAGCTTCTCCCACCACTCCAGGTTGTTCAGGGAGATGTCGGCCTGATCGAAGACGGCCTTCGTGTGCGCTCCGTAGCGTTCGTCGAGACGGCGGATGTCGCAGCCCTCGCGCAGGACGACCTCGAGCGGGCGGTCTTGGATGATGCTGGGCGGCTTCACGCCGCTGTCGCGGTAGGCGTCGTTCTGGTTCTCGATCAGGGAGCCGATGTAGCAGTACGTGCAGCGATATGCGCAGCCCAGCGCCGTCAGCACCGACTTGATCGGGCTCAGCGCGTATTTCTTGGTCTTGTCCGAGAAGGCGAAGGTGTCGCGGTAGAAGCCCTCCCGGTCGAAGACGGGGAGGTTGGGGAAGGAGATCGGGTCGTGGTAGATGCCGGGCGTGTAGGCGCCGAGCAGGATGTCCTTGAGGAGGTTCACGCCTTTGCCGCGCACGGAGTAATCGGCGCCGCGCGTGAACGACGTCTTGTAGTCGTGGTTGTTGTAGTGCCCGCCGACGATCACCGGCGCATAGGTGGCCCGGGCTCCCTCGCGCAACGGGCCGCCGCCGTTCTCGGCGACCGCGTCCTTCAGCGCGCGGTCGGCTGCGCCGAACGACTCGAAATCCTTCTTGAAGACCCGGCGAGCGCTCTCCATTTTGTAGCGTTGCAGCCACTCGAAGACATGGTCGGTGAGGCCGGTGTAGAGGTTGAAGCCGATCCAGTCCGGCCGGAAGGATTCGATCGCCGCGTCGATCGCCGCGCAGTTGCCCGGGTTGACGAGCAGGTAGCACGGCTCGCCGTTCAGCCCCTTGACCACCCCGCCGAGCGCCATCAGGGTGATGTTCTCGATCTCGGTCATGTCATGGCTGACCAGCAGCACGCGCGGATGGAAGCCGGGGGCCGTCTCCGTGAGGTGGGCGGCGTAGGCGTCCCAATCGCTGACGATGTCATCGACGCCGTAGAGGACGTCGGTGAACTCTCCTCGGCCGTGGATCGTCGGCTTCGGGCGTTCGTGCGGGAAGCCCTTGGGGTTGATCAAGACGTCCCTGAGGGAGGGTATCATGGGTTCAATGGAGCCAGAGCAGGCCGACCGAGATGGCGCCAAGGAGCCAGAGGAGAGGCTTCACCTCCTTCGCGCGCCCGGCCAGGGTGTAGAGGGCGACGTGGGAGACGAAGCCCCAGAGGATGCCCTGGGTGATGGAGAAGGTCAGAGGGATCAGGACCAGAGTCAGGAAGGCGGGGATCGCGTCCTCGAGCCGTTCCAGAGGCAGCGCCTTGACGCTGCGGAACATCAGCGCGCCGACCAAGATGAGGACGGGAGCCGTCGCGAAGGGGGGGACCATGGCCGCCAGGGGGGACAGGAAGAAGCAAGGAAGGAAGCACAGGGCGGTGAACACCGCCGTCCAGCCGGTGCGGCCGCCGGCCTCGATGCCCGCCGCGCTCTCGATGTAGGCCGTGCCGGACGATGTCCCGGCCAGGCTCGCGCCCAGGGTGGCGAAGGCGTCCACGATGAGCCCCTCTCTCAGGTTCCGCGGCTTGCCTTGCGCATCGGTCATGCCGCAGGCGTGGCTGACCCCGACGAAGGTCGAGATGGAGTCGAAGAGGTCGGTGAAGAAGAGCGAGATGATGGCGGGCAGGAGTGCTAGGCGCAGCGAGCCGGCGATGTCGAGCTTGAGAAAGACGCTGGAGAAGTCCGGGCGGCTCCAGAGGCTCTCGGGCGGCTTCACATAGCCCAGCGCCCAGCCCGCGGCCGTGACCGCGGCCATGCCGCCCAGGAAGGCGAAGGGGTTCTTGCGTGCCGACAGCCGCGCCATCAGGGCCAGCCCGCCCAGCGCGAGCAGCGCGCGGCCGTCCAGCGGGCCGAGCTTGACGAAGGTGACCGGGTCGGCGACGACGAGCCCCGCGTTGCGCAGGCCGATGAAGGTGAGGAAGATCCCGATCCCGACGGCGGTCGCACTTCTCAGCCCGGGCGGGATCGCCTCGGCCACGGCCTCGCGCAGGGGCGTGAGCGAGACCGCGATGAAGAGGACCCCGGACCAGAAGACGATACCCAGCGCCTGCGGCCAGGGCACGCCCTGCCCGAGGATGATGGTGAAGGCGAAGAAGGCGTTGATGCCCATGCCGGGCGCGACTGCGAAGGGGAGTCGGGCATAGAGACCCATGAAGAGGGTCATCACGAAGGAGAGCAGGACCGTGGCCGTCATCACGCCCGTGAAGGACATGCCCGTGCCCGGCGCGGCGAGGATGGACGGGTTGACCACGACGATGTAGGCCATGGTGAAGAAGGTCGTCACCCCGGCCGCGGCCTCGGAGCGCCAGTCCACCCCCTTGGCCTCCAGGAGCTTCATCAGCGGGTTTCGTCCCCGGTCAGCGCCTGCCCCGGGGCGCCGGTCCCAACGGTCCCGCGGGGAAGCGAAGGCGCGGCGGGCTTTGCGGGCGCCCGCTGGACGGCTTGGGCGGCGGCCGTCGCGAGAGCCGGCGGCTCGATGAAGACCGAGGCGCTGATGACCGAATCGGAGCAGCGGACGCTGGCGACCTTCCCGGTCGCCTCCTCCACGCTGACGTGGTTGGGACCTGGCATGCTGGCGGGATTATGCCACTCATAGGCGGTCCGTCCCGTCAGATGGGGCAGGGATTCGCCCTCGATGTAAGGGAGGGTCTCGTCCGGGGGACCCATGACCTTTAGAAGCTCCTCCTGAGTCATGCCCAGGCGCAGTTTAAGGCAGTGCCGGTAGTTGTCGGCCGTCTTCTTCGAACAGGCCGCGGCCGCCAGGACCATGACGGCGAGGGCGGCGCGCCTCATTGCACCAGTCCCCGCTCCCGCAGCCAGTTGCGTATCTTGGAGCGCGCGCGGGCCGTCTTCACATAGTTGAGCCAGTCCTTTTTCGGCTTGGAGCCCTTCTTGGTCAGGATCTGGCAGATGTCGCCGGATTTGAGAGGCTGATCCATCTTGACCATCTTGCTGTTGACCATCGCACCCACGCAGGAGTATCCGATCTCGGTGTGGACCGCGAAGGCGAAATCGAGAGGGGTGGCGCCGGCGGGGAGGACCTTCACCTCTCCGGCGGGCGTGAAGACGAAGACCTGGTTGAACTCGAGGTCGGTCTTGAGGCTGTCGAGGAATTCGCGGGGAGAATTGAGATCCTGCAGCCACTCGATCCATTGCCTCAGCCAGTTGAGCTTCTCCTCCATGTGGACGTCCTTGGCCGCCTCGCCGATCTTGTAGCGCCAGTGCGCGGCGATTCCGTACTCGGAGGTCCTGTGCATCTCCTCGGTGCGGATCTGGATCTCGACGAGCTCGCCCGAGGGGCTGACGATGGTCGTGTGCAGGCTGCGGTAGAGGTTCAGCTTCGGCGTGGAGATGTAGTCGGTGAAAGAACCGGCGACGGGCTTGAAATGGGTGTGGACGATGCCCAACAGCGCGTAGCAGTTGGCCACCGTGTCCGTGATCAGGCGGATGCCCAGCGCGTCCTGGATATCGTCGAAAGGCTTCTTCTGCCGCTCCATCTTCTTGTAGATGGACCAGAGCGTCTTGGTGCGCGAGAGGATGCGACAGGGAATGTCCTCTCCGGCCACGACCTTCTCGAGGGCGATCTTGGCCTCGCTGAGCTTCTGCTCGCTCTGCGCCAGCTGCTCGCCGACCTTGCGCGAGATCTCCTCGTGTTCCGCGGGGTGCAGATAGGCGAAGGAGAGGTCCTCGAGCTGGCCTTTGAGCTTGAACATCCCCAGCCGGTGGGCGAGCGGGCCGTAGAGGGCCATGGTCTCGTTGGCGATGCGCTCCTGCTTCTCCCGGGCCAGGAAGTTCAGCGTCTTCATGTTGTGGAGGCGGTCGGCGAGCTTGACGACGATGACGCGGATGTCCTGCGCGGTGGCCAGCAGCATCTTGCGCCAGTTCTCGGCCTGGGCGTCGTCGCGGGACTCGAACTTGAGGGCGTCGATCTTGGTCACGCCCATCACCAGCATCGCGATCTCCTCGCCGAACTCGGCGCGCAGCTGCGCTTCGGTCGTCGGGGTGTCCTCGATCGTGTCGTGCATCAGGCCCGCGCAGACCGTGGGCAGGTCCATGCGCCACTCGATGAGAGACTCGGCCACCGCCGCGCAGTGGGAGATGTATTGGTCGCCGGAGGCGCGGGCCTGGTGGGAATGCGCCTTTTCGGCGAAATCCCAGGCCAGCTCGAGAGCGGTGGGATCCACGTGCGGCGAGTACGTCTTGAATTTTGAGACGAGTTCGTCTTTCGTGATCATTGTCGCTCCGCGGCCGGACGGGTGGCGGCCTCCAGGTCGAAGAGGCGACGGTAGAGACCTTGCGCATGCATCAGCTCCGCATGCGTGCCGCGCTCAACGACGCATCCCCCGCTCATGACCGCGACGGCGTCCGCCCCGGAGACCGCCCTCAGCTCGTGGGCGATCGTCACGACGGTGCGCCCCGCCAGCACCGCCTCGAGGGCGGAAAGGACCTCCATCTCGGCCGGGCCGTCGAGATGGGCGGTCGCTTCGTCGAGGACGACGAACTCGGGATCCTTGAGCAGCACGCGCGCGAGCGCGATCTTCTGCCTCTGTCCGTCCGACAGGGAGAAGCCCCAGTCGCCGAGCAGGGTGTGGTAGCCCTCAGGCAGGGCCTCGATGAAGGAGTGGGCGCCGACGGCCTTGCAGGCTCGCTCGACCTCGGAGACGGTCACCACCTTGCGGCCGAGGGCGACGTTCTGGAAGACGGTGTCGTTGAAGAGGGACGCCTCGGTTGTGACCAGGCCCGCGCGGGTGCGGATGGACGCGGCGTCGTAATCGCGCGCGTGCGTCCCATCGAGCAGCATCCGCCCCTCGGCAGGGTCGTGAAGGCGCAGGAGCAGGCGGGCCAGGGTGGACTTGCCGCATCCGCTCGGGCCCACGAGGGCGGTGTGAGAGCCTTTCCGGATCTCGAGGTTCAGGCCGCGCAGGGCCCAGGACCGGGCCCCTGGGTAGCGGAAGCCCACGTCTTCGAGGCGGATCGAGGTCGTCAATCCGGGGAAGGGAGGCTTGCGGTGCTTCGGCACGGAGGTCTTCTCATCGAGGAGGTTGAAAAGGCGCTCGACGGAGGTCCAGGCGCGCTGGACCTCGGCGTTGATGCGCGCCAGATTCTTGATCGGCGCATAGGCGGCCATCAGGCCGCCGAGGAAGGCGAAGAAGGCGCCCGGGGTCATGTGGCCGAGGATGACCTCGCGGCCGCCGAAGTAGATGATGAGGGCCGCGATGACGGAGGCTCCGAGCTCCAGCAGAGGGTTCATCAGCGCTGTGGCGCGCAGGTAGCGCATCATCGGCTGGAAGAAGGACTCGTTCTCCTCTCTGAACTTCTCCGTAGCGCCGGGCTCGTAGTTGTAGGCCTTGACCACGAGCATGCCCTGGACGCTCTCCTGGAAGCGGTGGTGGAGTCGGTCCACGGCGATCTGGGCCTGGCGGCTCGATTCCCTCATCTTGCGCGAGAGCACGTAGAGGGCGGCCAGGGAGAGCGGTGAGCCGAGCACAGCCAGGGCCGCGAAGCGCCAATCCAGGCGTACCAGCGCGCCTGTCAGAAAGAGCACGGTCAGCGTGTCTCGGATGAGGTAGACGGGTAGCGTCGTCAGCGCGGCCTGCACGAGGGTGAGGTCTCCGGTGACGCGGGAGAGGATATCGGCGCCCTTGCGCCCGGTGTAGAACTCCAGCGGCAGTGCGTGGAGGTGGCGGAAGAGGTCCTCGCGGATCTGCTGGGTCACGCGCTGCCCGATCCAGCTCATCAGGTAGTTTTGGACGTAGGAGGCCGCGGACTTCAGGACCACGAGCAGAGGCACGCCCAGCACGGCGAGCCAGAGGATCTTCAGGTCCTTGGCGATGAAGATGCGGTCGACGATGGGCTTCAGGAAGAGGATCGAGAGCCCGTTGAAGGCCGAGACCGTGACCATCGCCCCGCTCGCCCATATGAAGCGCGTGGAGTGCGGCTGGAGATAGCGCATGAAGCGCCGCGTCGGGGTCATCTTGCCGCCTCGATCAGGACGGCGCGCGCGGCTCTATCGGCGCAGCCCGGCTCACCCAGCGACCGGCGGACCGCGAGTAGATCCTCGCGGGTGCGCGTCCATAGGTCAGCGTCGTCCAGGAAGCGCGCGGCCTCGGCCGCGACGCGCTCCGGCGTGGCGTCGCGCTGGATGAGTTCCGGCACCACTCCGCGTCCGGCAAGGAGGTTGGCCATCGCGATGTGCTTCACCTTCACCAGCGCGCGGGCGATGGCGTAGGTGGGCCAGGAGAGTTTATACACGACCACCATCGGCACGCCTAATAGTGCGTTCTCCAGCGTCGCCGTGCCCGATGAGCAGATCGCCAGGTCGAGCGCCGCTCTCCGTTCATAATCGCTCTCGCGGACGATCTCGACGCCTTCGGGGAGCAGGCCATAGGCGGAGTCGGGCTGGTTCGGGGAGGCGAAGACCAATCCTCTCATCCCCGGTCGGGTCTTCCTGAGTAGACGGAATGCCTCGTAGAACAATGGGATATGTCGTTTGAGCTCCGATGAACGGCTTCCAGGCAGAAGACCGAGGAGAGGAGTATCGGCGTCGGGTGTGTGATGGCTCGGCTCGGGGATCAGGTCCAGAAGGGGATGGCCGACGAACTCGACCGGCACTCCCGCCTCGCGGTAAAGCTTCTCCTCGAAGGGGAAGATGACCAGCATCTTGCGGACCAGGCGCTTGAGGATCTTGATGCGCCCGGGGCGAGAGGCCCAGACCTGGGGGCTCACGAAGTAGCATGCGGGAACGCCTGCGGCCTGCGCCATGGGGAGGATGCGGCGGTTGAAGCCGTAATAATCCACGCAGACGAGCGCCGCGGGGCGGCGCTCCGCGAGGAAGGTCTTCAGGCGCGAGCCGAGCCGGAGCAGGAAGGGGACCTTCAGCACCGGCTCGAGGAACCCGGTCACTCCTCGGGAGGCGAGGTCCTCGAGGAACTCGTCTGCCGCTTCGCGGCATAAGGGCCCTCCGACCGCGGCGACGCGCGCGCCCGTATCCTGGCGCTTGAGCGCCTTGATCAGGTTCGAGGCATGCAGGTCTCCCGATGGGTCGCCCGCCACGATGAGCAGTAAAGGAGGATTCATGACTTGCCCGGATGCGGGTCAGCTGCGCAGTATATCCTTGCCGACGGTCTTCGCGATCTTCTGGAGATCGTGGGCCCAGGTGGGGATCAGCGAGCGCGAACCCGCGTGGCCTGAGACCTCGTAGCGCTCCAGCTCGTCGGTGATCTGCAGCGCCAGCTTGAGGGCCTCGACGCCGCGCTCACCGCTCGGCCAGGGCTTGCGGTTGTGGCGTACGCAGTCGAGGAAGTGGAGATGTTCGCTCTTGAGCGGGTCGACGCTGGTGAGCTTGGGTGTGAGGATGTCGATGTCCGTGAGGCTCTTGATGACGGGGGATTTCTTCTTGTAGACCTTCAGAGTCCCCTTGCCATAGTCGAGGGAGATGTAGGAATCCTTCTGGAACGCGCGCAGCTTGCGGCTCTTGGCGATCGAGATGCGGCTGGCCGTGAGGTCGGCCACGCAGCCGGTCTTGAAGCGCACGCGGACGTTGGCGATGTCCTCATGGTCGGAGAGGAGGTTGGCGCCGAGCGCCTCCAGGCTTTCGACCTCGGAGCCGACCAAGGTCAGCAGGATGTCGAGGTCGTGGATCATCAGGTCCATCACGACGCCGATATGGGCGGTGCGCGGGTCGTAGGGGCCGAGCCTTTCGACGGTGATGTAGCGCGGGTCGCGGATGTGCTGGACGGCCTCGAGCACGGCCGGGTTGAAGCGCTCGATATGCCCGACCTGGAGGACAAGCTTCCTGCTTTCGGAGAGCGCGAGGAGCTCCTTGGCCTCGTCCACGGAGGAGGCCAGAGGCTTCTCGATGAGGACGTGCGCGCCCGCTTCGAGGGCGGCCTTGCCGACCTCGTAGTGCAGCGGTGTGGGCACGGCGATGACGACCGCGTCCACCTTCCCCAGCACGTCCCTATAATCGCGGATCGCGACCGTGTTGGACTGCCAGGCGGCCAGCTGGGCCTTCCAGACGTTGGTGTCGCAGACGCCGACTAGGTCGACTTCCGGGGTCTTGCCCAGAAGCTTCGAGTGGTAGGTCCCCATCTTCCCGGCGCCGATGACGGCGAAGCGGATCTTCTTGCTGTGGGTCATGCGCTGGGGCCCTCCGGGGGGAATCCTGCGACCGACGCTCCCGCGGCCTCGGCTTCCGCGGCGAAGCGGTCTCGGTCGAAGATGAGCGTCGAGCCGGCTTCGAGCGCCAAGGCTTTGACCCCGGACGCCCGGAACGCCGCCAGGGTGTCGAGGCCGACGACGGGCAGGTCGAAACGGAAATCCTGACGCGGCTTGGCGACCTTGACGACCACCAGGGCGGGCTCGCGCCCCTGCGAGCGCGCCAGCTCGGAGGCTCGCCGCACGCAGGCGTCGGTACCCTCCATCCCTTCGACGGCGACGACGGCC
>Ga0208863_1002003_pt1 | contig 11284 bp, 8 predicted proteins | sample RifOxyD3_FD_184040 | JGI IMG/M metagenome (GOLD analysis project Ga0208863, IMG submission 184040) | Soil microbial communities from Rifle, Colorado - Rifle Oxygen_injection D3 (SPAdes) | ecosystem: Environmental > Terrestrial > Deep subsurface > Rock core/Sediment | place: Rifle, Colorado...
CAGTGACCGCATAACCCGCATCACGCATGGTTCGAACGATACGATCACTCTCATTGGCGCGACCCATTGCGCGCATCGCACCGGCGATTCGTCCGGCGACGACCGAATTGCCACCTTCGAGTAGCTTGACCAGAATCTCGGATGCATCCGAGATCTGCGATAGCGCGATCTGCGCATCAATCGGGTTCGTCGCGAAGAAGGTCGGTGACACACGTACCAGCGATGCCGGTAACGAGAGCAGACGAATCCCGTCCTTGACGACAATATCCGCCCCGGAGGCAAAGTCCTTTGAACGGTAATCAAAAAGACCTGTCTCGAATTTGAGTGTGAGATTGTTGTTCGATCCGGTTTTGGTGTGGATCATCAGCTGACGAGGGATTGTTGTGTTGCCGGCGTGCCTTTGTAGAGAGGCTTCGGGCGACAAATACCAGTCGTTGCCGAACCGGATGTTGCAGTATCCGGTAACGAATTCATGGAAAGACGCATACCACGCCGTTGACTCCCCTATCTTCTCCGCCGGATTGGAAACGATATACCAACCCTTGATGACTTCCTTCATGAAGCCTGCCGCAACCAGTCGATCACGATGAACACGACTGAAGTTTTTACTCTGAAATACGTGCAGCCCCCGATCTTGCTCGATTTTCAAGAGTTTCAACGACTCTGCCAGCTTCTCATTTGGAGTGGACATAATATTACTTGGCAAGTTTATTGCGCATTACTATAGCACGTCTATATGGCATTTTAATAGCACGTTTAATCCGCTCTGCCACCGGTGGTAATTTTCCTGAATTGCCGTCACACAGCACGCAATACAACCATCAATCCACTAGCGAGGGTTCGATATCAACTGCTTGGGTTTTATTTTGGGACAGCTGATATGGCAATTTAGAGCAAACAACAGCAAGCGACTGCAAACGCAAACAAGACTATTTGCGCGCAACTCACTGCTTTATTGAGATATTTGGTGCCCAGGACCGGAATCGAACCGGTACGGAGATCGCTCCCCGACGGATTTTAAGTCCGCCAATTGATACATACAAAACAATATATTACAATGAAAAATCTAGAATTTGACAGACTATTGACAGGATTGGGTGTGAAATGGCGACAATTAGAAAGCGTGGAGAGTATCAGTGGTGCGCCCAAATAGAAAAGAAAAATCGTGCCACAGGGCTAGTCCACAAGGAAATCAAGACATTCATCACAAAAGACGAAGCCGAATCATGGGCAAAGGGTGTTGAAACTGATCTTGCACGCGGAGTGTACAACGATTGTCGCCAAGCTGCAGCTACCCCTCTAAGAGACCTGATTATTCGGTATCGAGACGAAATTACGCCACGCAAAAAAGGCGCAAAACAGGAAACCGTTAGACTAAACAAATGGCTTGCTCACGAACTCTCTGACAGAATGCTAACGCTCATCCAGCCATCCGATTTTGCTGCTTTTATCGCAGAACGCCGTAATGCAGGCAAAGCAGAGCAGACAATCAAGTCTGAAATCATCGCAATCTCAAATGTCTATAAAGTAGCCGCCGCCGACTGGGGTTACACCGTTGAGAATCCAACAAAACGAATATCAAAACCGAGGGGCAGCAACAAGCGCAATCAACGAATCTTGCCTGAAGATTGGTCACGTATTGCCACTGAACTCGATAAATGCAGAAATGGCAATTACAAAATCATCGCCGAGTTAGCAATTGAAACTGCTATGCGACAAGGCGAGTTACTTGCACTATCTTTTGCCGACCTCAAATTATCGGACCGTCATTTAATTGTTCGCGAAGCCAAAGACACAACTGGAAAGAACCAAAAGTTTCGCATCGTGCCGCTTTCGCTAAAAGCTCTTGAAATCTTAAGCGCAATTCCACGCTCTATTAAAGACACAGACCTCATTTTCCAAGTCGTACAAAAGACAAGTGCGGATGGATTATCCAGAGCATTTACAAAAGCTTGTCAATCTATTGATCTACCTGCCCGCTTCCACGACACACGCCATGAAGCCTGCAGCCGAATGGCTCCTCACTTTGAGATGCACGAACTAATGAAAATTACAGGCCACGAATCAGCGGGACAATTAATGCGATACTATAACCCAACGGCTAGTGAGCTAATCGACAAGCTTGACAAAATGCAATCATTATCGACCAACCGCCTAGGTGATTAAAAGGCTAAGTGCATTCCGAGGTTGGAAGTGCGGCTCTGCCTGTATTTTGAAATTATGTTGATTTGTGCAATCTAGGGTTGAGCAACCCAGAATTATAATATCCCGTAATGTGCAATACAGGGTTGAAAAGCAAAATACTTACCTATGATGACAAATCAGAAAATTTGACCTGTTGGGTGTAGCATATATGGCCATAAAGCTGACGGTCGCGATGTACGGCATCGTGCCATGAACAGTCATTTGTAATTTCTCCTGATAGCAGACGTTAATCTCTTCAGCACACCAATTTAACTTGCCGCGAAATTCTCGACGATAGAAGGAATGTATACTGGCTGTTGAAAACAAGTCAAACCTAACCTAACCACTGTAATTTCATGTCAAAAACTATACGTTGGCTGCATCTCTCAGACTTCCATGTTGGCAAGGATGACTACGCCACGCGCAAGATGTTCGACTATATTTTTGCGCACGTTAAAAATCGTAAAGCTGAAGGCTTCATGCCGGACTTCTTGTTTCTAACAGGAGACTTGACCAATAAAGGCCTGACTGCTGAATATGAAACATTTTGGCAGGATTTTATCTTTCCTCTACAGGAATTAATCGGCGGCGGAATCGATAACCTCACCTTCGCCGTTCCCGGAAATCACGATATAGATCGCACCAAGCTCCCAGGTTTCAGTCAAAACGAGATTGCCAAATCAGATAGTCGCTACCTCGACCCCACCGAGGAAGGTGGAAGGCTACGAGGGGAGATGCTCACACCACGTTTCAAAAATTTTGTTGATAATGACTGTTCGCCAACCAAGGGTGCATTCGCCAGCCCAAACGGCGCTTTTTCGCACACTATTTCCATTCGCGGACACGAAATCGGTATCGTCGGCATTAATACAGCTTGGCTAAGCAAAGACGACAAAGATGAACGTCAACTCACGCCAGGCAAGCCACTGTTGGAGAACTCCCTCAATGCAGTACAACAGGCAAAGCTACGCATCGTCCTTGGCCACCATCCAATAGATTGGTTTCGCCCTGATCAAAAGAAACCTATCACGAGCTTGTTGGGACAGCATCAAGTCCTGTATCTGCACGGCCATCTACATGATGCATGGGCGGAACCTGCTTATGGCGGTGGGCAAAGCTTTCTTGCTATTCAGTCCGGTGCTGGGTTTCAGGCGCGGGAAGGTGAGAAATGGCGCAATGGCTTGGTTTGGGGAGAAGTAGATTTTGATGCGGGAGAAGTAAAACTACAGCCCCGTCATTGGAATGCAAACCAGCAAGATTGGATTCTTGCCACAGAAGCATTTCACAATCACTATAAAAAAGGTGATTGGTGGCATTACCCCCTCCCCAGCAACCAACCGAGCACCGCTAGCTACGCACCAGCCACGCCAGAGGTGCAACCACCGAAGGGTTGGTCAGTCGCAAAAGCCATAGACCTAAGTCAGCATTGTGTACCGCTGAGCCGAGAGGCCGCCCTGCGTTTCTTTGATGGCGCTGTGCCAGATTGGCGCGATGCTCTTTCCTTGTCGATACCCCGCCGCAAAATTGTTGGCCGATTGTTCGAACATTTTCAAAATGCAGAAACAGTAGAGACTCCCATCATTGCCCTTTTGCTTGCGGCTGGCTGTGAGGGTAAAACTACCGCTATGCTTCAGGCCGCCTATGAGGTCGTTAAGGACAGGAATGATTGGCGCATTCTGCAGCGCCGCGATGAAGCGTTGCCACTTGTAGTGGATGACATCCTTCCTGTTCTCACGAACAATTTTTACTGGCTGCTTCTGCTGGACGAATCTGATCGAGCAGCGCCAGACCTGTTAAACCTTTTCAAATGTCTGCCGCCTGAGCTGCATGGTCGAGTGCACTGCCTGCTCGCTTGTCGCGATTCGGACTGGCGCGCTTCAAAGGCAGATCAACAAGACTGGCCTAGTACGACCAGCTTTCATCAAGAGTATCTGACAGGATTAGACAAAGACGATGCTCAAGCTATCGTCGCTTCTTGGCAAGTTTTCGGCGAAACGGGTTTAGGTGACTTGGCGCGCATACCGGAAGATCAACGTGCCAGCGCCTTGGAAAATCAAGCCAAGGTAGAAGCCAAGACAACGACCGGTGCTTTCTACGGAGCGCTACTCGCTGTTCGGCATAGTGCTGACCTACATAATCATGCCCGTCTGCTGCTGGAGCGCCTCGGGCAACGTCAAATTCGCAGCGGTGGCACCCTGCGTGATGCGCTCGCCTATGTTGCCGCCATGCACGCTGAAGGGATGGAATTTCTTTCCCGACCCGTACTGGCCAAAGCCCTTGGCTGTCCAATCGACAAGCTGCATCGGGATGTGCTGGTTCCCTTGGGGCAGGAAGCCGCCGCCACCACCACCTCGTCCTTCATCTTCACCCGCCACCGCCGCATTGCTGAAGCTTTGGTTGCAGTACTGGAGAAAGAGTTCGCTGTGGACATTGGTGCGCTGTATGTGCAGCTAGCCAAGGCGGCTATAGAGGCGTTTAAAATCAGTCCCACTGTGCCTGAGCTTGGTAGTTGGCGTTTCAAACTTGACGAACATTTCCTCGGGCAAGGCAAAAATGAGTTGGCGCTGAATATCGCCAATGCGGTACTTTCTTGCGAGCCAAGCAATTTATTAACTCGCACCCATGTTGCCAATCTCTATCGTAAATCGGGAGATAGTGGGGCGGAGCAAGCTGTGAAGATATTTCGAGATGTACTTGAGGCGGTACGAGATCGTGCGTTTTACTATGAATGGGGCACTGCCGAAGGAGAGTGTGGTCGGCATGCAATAAGTGCCCTGTTGGCTGCTTACTCATTGAGTGATCAATGCCGAGCTTCCTTTGTTGACAATAATCAGGCCAAACAAAGTTTGGCTGGATTGGGTGCGGCCTTAGGTGACCTGTATAGCACTTACAACAATCCCACATTCAGAGATGCACGTATGGCTGTAGCGGCACTAGGACAGACACTACGTCTCGATGAAAAGGCGGCTACCTATTTTCAAAAGCATGAAAATGAAACGTTCCGTGATGGCGCGATTCGCCCGACTCTGGATATCGCTTTGCAACAGTTTGACCAAGGTGTGGCTGCTGCAATATCCACCGACGTAGATGATGCCGTTGCACCTATGATTCCAAGGAGCATGACTTTTAACGGATTGCAACAGTTGATTTTCAATTCAAATTTGTCAAAGAAGTAAGTTGCACCCGATTTCTTAGAGATTTCTGAACGACTGCTATCTGGAAAGTTGACCGACTGGTCAGTCTCGATGGACTAAACCGCTCCGCGGTATGGGCGCTCCGTAGCTGCATCTGTGGTAGGTTTTAAGCGTGTAAGTAGTTGACATCAAAGTTCTATTGCTTAAGTTGGGAATTGAGGCAATCCGCCTCGTTTTTCGACAAGGAGCAGGATCATGAACTCAACGCTTGAAACGATTTCTCCGTTGCGCCAACGCTTTCTCGATGAAATGCGGATGCGCAAACTCTCCCCCAAGACCCAGAGCGGTTATATCCGCACCGTCAGCCGGTTTTATGGCTGGCTGGGACGCTCGCCCGACACCGCAACCGTCGAAGATTTGCGACGTTATCAACTGCATCTGGTTGACCAGGGTATTTCGCCTATCTCACTTAACGTGACGATTACCGGACTGAAGTTCTTTTTCGACAGCACCCTTGATCGCCCAGAGTTAATGCGACATATGCATCCGGTGCATACCCCGCGCAAGATTCCGGTGGTCTTAAGTCCGGAAGAAGTCGCACGACTGATCTGCGCTGCTGGAAGTTTAAGAAACCAGACCGCGTTGGCGGTAGCCTACGGTGCAGGGTTGCGCGTCAGCGAGGTCGTCGCACTGAAGGTCAGTGACATCGATAGCCAGCGTATGGCGCTGCGCATCGAACAGGGCAAAGGCAGTAAGGATCGCTACGCGATGCTGTCGCCTGTGCTGCTGGAGAACCTGCGCACCTGGTGGCGCACTGCCCGTGCCAATGGCTGGATGCTTAACGGGGGGTGGCTGTTTCCCGGCCAGGATCCCGCCGATCCGATCACCGCACGACAGTTGGGTCGAGCTATCCATGAGGCGGCCAAAGTCGCGCAAATCGACAAACGCGTTTCGATGCACACGCTGCGTCATTCCTTTGCCACACATTTGCTTGAGCAGAAGGTGGATATCCGGGTGATTCAGGTGCTGCTCGGGCACAAGAAACTGGACTCCACTGCGCTTTATACTCAGGTGGCAACCAAACTTCTGCGCGAAGTGGTCAGCCCGCTGGATGGCCTGCCGCCGGTATAGATCGAATGTAGATTAGGATTGTCGTGTAGATCACGATCATGGTGCGTCCCGCACTGGAGGTCGCGGACATCTTCCGCGCCCACGGTCCGGCGTGGCGGCAGACTCAACAATCCCACCTGAGTCTGGGGCAACTCAAGGTCATGTCGGCCATCGAACAGTGCCGCAGTGCGGCGCTGGGGGGACATGTGTTGCATTGCCCGGCGTGTGATCATCACGAAATATCCTACAACTCCTGCCGCAACCGGCATTGCCCCAAGTGTCAGGCACGGGCGGCAAAGCGCTGGCTGGAAGCACGTCAGACCGAGCTACTGCCGGTAGATTATTACCATGTGGTGTTCACCTTGCCCGCACCGATCAGCGAGATTGCCTACACCAACAAGGCGGTGATCTATCGACTGCTGTTTGAGGTCGCAGCGGAAACGCTGCGTACCATCGCAGCCGACCCCAAGCATCTGGGTGCACGGATCGGCGCGACGCTGGTGTTGCACACCTGGGGTTCGGCGCTGACACATCATCCGCATGTGCATGGCATCGTTCCGGGTGGAGGACTGTCCTTCGATGGTGAACGCTGGATCGCCTGCAAGCCGGGCTTTTTCCTGCCGGTGCGGGTGTTGTCGCGGCTGTTCAGGCGACGCTTCCTGGAAGAACTTGAGCTGGCACATCGCAGCGGCCAGCTACGGTTCTTCGCTGATCATCTGCCGCTGACAGGCGCAGATGCTTTTGCCGAGTGGCTCGCGCCGCTACGAAAGTGCGAATGGGTGGTGTATGCCAAGCGCCCGTTTGCCGGTCCGGCAGCGGTGTTGGCGTATCTGTCGCGCTACACGCATCGGGTAGCGATCGCCAACTCACGTCTGGTTTCGCTGGATCAACGTAACGTGACCTTCAACTGGAAAGATTATCGAGCTAAGGGTGCGACGCGCTACAAGACCATGACGCTCAGTACCGGCGAATTCATGCGGCGCTTCCTGCTGCATGTGCTACCGGGTGGCTTTCATCGCATCCGTCACTACGGCTTGATCGCCAATGCCGGGCGCAGCGAGAATCTGGCGAAGGCACGTGAGTTGCTGCATGTTGCGCCACCACCTGCCAAGGACGATGCGTTGTCGGCTGAACCCGTTCAGCCGACTTTCGTCTGCCCTGACTGTGGCGCAGCGATGGTCGTCATCGAGACGCTGATGCGCCAGCCGAGAATTCGCGCACCACCCTCGCTGCGAGGTTTGCCATGAGCATTCTCTTCTCTCGATACAGAAACAGTCATCGGCCAGCGCCGGTACAGGGAACTGTTGTTGCGCGCGGTAAAAACGCTGATTATTTTGCGCTAACTCAACTGAGAATCATGGCTCTCCACGTTAATATGCAGCATCTGAGCCATGACAGTGTCAGTCAATATAACGTGATATCCCCATCAAGCAGCAGCGCAATCATTCAAATCCCCATAGACCGTCGCCTGATCTGACGGGCAGCGGCAACATCACGCGGTTTCGTCCCTCGAGGCTTGTCCGACACCTGCCCGCAGCGTTCCGGTGTATTCTGACCGGCCTGAGGTTGAGGGCAGGCGTCCGACAACCCTTAACACAAACAGAACTTCGTGACGGTCTGCTTTAGGGTGGCGAAAATTTATCTTCCGCTCAAAAATTTGGCTGCCCGATACCGGACCGTCGGCTAGTTCGGCAATCGAGACATTGCTGCCAGACAACCTTGCAAATATACTGCCCGAAAGCAGACCCTCGTGACGTGCAGCGCTCGACCAAAAGCAGGTTTGATCAGTTACTTGATCCCCAATCCCAGCCAGGCATCGGACGAAAGCGTAGTGGGCACGGATGGCAGATTCTCTTCGAGATATTTAATCGCCAGGATTTCCTGCTCTAGCCATGCAGTTTCACCCATGCTTTTTTTCAGCATCTGGATCGGGGCGCTGCCCTTCACCATATCATCCCAAAACACAGCAATGGACTCGACCGGAAATGCCGCCTTGGTGATGCATTGAATTTTCACATCCCGGAATCCGGCATTCAGCAATTCCTGTTTGAAGACATCGGGGTTTTCCAAAGTGGTTACTGCCCGTTGCGGTTCCGGCAGGTCGGGTTTGATGGCTTTCAAAGCGCCAAACATCATCTGCATGGCGGGCGATTGATCCAGTGGTGCCCAACTGCTTACCGCAATGGAGCCGCCCGGCTTTAGCGTGCGATAGATTTCCGCAAAGCCTTTGTTCCGGTCTGGAAAGAACATCAGCCCGAACATCGAGAACGCTGCGTCAAACATCTCACCTGCATAAGGGAGCGCTTGCGCATCGCCGTGCCGGATAGCAATGTTCTGGTGACCTGCGCACTCAACGTGTTGCCGAAAGATATCGAGCATGGCTTCGGAGAAATCGATGCCGTGCACGGTGCCAGCCTCTCGTGCAACCATGAGCGCAAGCGTGCCGGGGCCGCAGGCGACATCCAGTATCGACGCACCCCGTTTGAGCTTGCAGGCGGCTATCGCCTCTTCGGCGTAATGCGCCAATATGTGCATGGTACTTTCGGCATAACCGCAGGCAACCAGATCCCAAGGGGCGATGGTGGATAGCGGATTTTGTTTTTGGCTCATGTACGCTCCTTTCAAATCAACTTTTCTCGTTACGCAAAACGAGAGCCTGGCTCCACACGCCCTCGGCGACATCGACCACACTTCCGCCCACGAACACTGCAATCTCACCTTCAGTGTCGCGTGTGCGCAACGCCAGAGTAGATGGCCGTCCCATTTCGTAGCCCTGCCCTGCGGTCACGTCTATGCTGGCCGAACCCAATAGCCGATGATGTGCCAGATAGGCCGCAAGGCTGCCATTACTGCTGCCCGTGGCGGCATCTTCAGGTATGCCGTAATAGTCGCAAAACACGCGGATGCTCAGGCTCTGTCCAGGCTCGTAGCCTTCCCGGCAAAACACCAGAATGAGCTTTGCCCAGGCATCACTAACCAGCGCGAAGTATTGCTGCTTGTTGATCTGCACGCGCTTCAATGCGTCCCGATTTTTCAGCGGCACAACGATAGTCGGGAAACCGGTCGAGACTTCTGCTATCGGAGAATCGCCATCAATGTCGGACGGCTCGATACCCAACACTCGCGCCACAGCGTTGTCATCCAACTGCTTGCCGAATTTGGGCACCGCCTGCTTCATCCACAACATGGGCGCGGCTGATGGCACTTGCTCAAAGGTGACAGGTATCCTGCCGATGGGCAGATTAAGCGTGATTTCGTCAGCATCGCTCAGGTGCAATTTATTGCGAATAACATGTGCCGTACCCAGCGTCGGATGACCGGCGAATTCCACCTCGGTATTCGGCGTGAAGATGCGCACGTCATAGCCGCCGTCTCGCGGCTGGCGCGAGGTGATGAACGTCGTCTCGGAAAAATTAATCTCCTTCGCGATCTGCTGCATCTCGCAATCAGACAACGCCTCGCAATCCACGAAGGTAGCTAGTTGATTCCCACCATAGCGTTGGCTGGTGAATACGTCGGTGATGAAAAACTTCGGTTTGCTCATTCAGGCTATTCTCCAAACGGGCATGGCGAATGTGCCACCCCTGATAATGAAACTCGGCATGTCCGTTTCCCTCTCTCCAGCTCTCTCCCGCAAGCGGACGAGAGGGACAAAGTCTCGCTACGCGAGTTTCACGTTAATGCTTTTGTCCGTTCAAACATCTTCCACCAGAAAAAGCAGAACAGTCGGCGTGACGGAGCGCGCCTTATGTTTGGTCGATGCGCCCTGTGGAATGAAGATGCCTTCCCCATCTTCATAGCGAACGATCTTTCCGTCAAAATCGATTTCCAGTTCGCCCTGAAGCACGAAACCCACATGCCCTTTTTCGCACCAGTCCGGCTCGACAAACTCGGAGGTGAGTTCGAGAAGGCGCATCTGCTTACGCCCATCGCCAAACACCTTGAAGCGCGCGCCGGGCAAAGCTGTCTGCCACGCTAATGAATCGAACACGACCTTGCAGGCTTCCATGGCTTACTCCTTCTATGTCTCTCGTTTAAACTGACAGCTCGATCCGGCGAGTGCGATCATCATTCGGCGCAATCCTGCTGGCTATTTCGCATTACCCCCGATTGACGAGTATGGATTCGGTAAGCCTAGACAGCGCAACACGCTGCTCCCCCGCGTCATTGAAGTTTTCAGGAGCCAGCCAGGTCTGAAATGCTTCATTCAGTGCTGGCCACTCTTTGTCTATGGCAGCATACCAGGCGGTGTCACGGTTATGCCCCTTTACAACCACAGCTTGACGGAATATCCCTTCAAACGAAAAACCAAGGCGCTGTGCCGCCAAGCGCGAAGGCATATTCAGCGTGTTGCATTTCCATTCGTAGCGGCGATAGCCGAGAGCAAAAGCCTCTTTCATCATGAGGTGCATGGCCTCGGTAGCAACAGGCGTGCGCTGCATCAGTGGTGAGAAATTGAGATGTCCCACTTCGATCGAACCGTTCGCTGGATCGATACGCAGAAAGCTGGCAACCCCCACCGCTTTGCCGGTCGCGTGGCTAACGATGGAAAAAAATAGCGGGTCTGATGTCGCTCTGAATTGATCCAGCCAATCGCTATAGGATGAAAGCGACTCAAATGGGCCATAGGGAAGATACGTCCAATTCCGTCCCTCGGCATCCAATGCGTTGGCGGCATACAGGTCTGCGGCGTGCCGCGCGGCATTGAGAGGCTCAAGGCTGCAAAAGCGACCCGTCAACAGCTTGTGAGCCGGACGTGCTATGGGCTTCCAGTCTGGTACTGAAAACCCGATAGATTGGCCGAGTGAATTTATGTCGGAGTGCATGTTTTTTCCCAATTGTGTGCGCTGAATGTT
>Ga0208863_1002004_pt1 | contig 11275 bp, 8 predicted proteins | sample RifOxyD3_FD_184040 | JGI IMG/M metagenome (GOLD analysis project Ga0208863, IMG submission 184040) | Soil microbial communities from Rifle, Colorado - Rifle Oxygen_injection D3 (SPAdes) | ecosystem: Environmental > Terrestrial > Deep subsurface > Rock core/Sediment | place: Rifle, Colorado...
TACCTTTTAAACTTATTTCACCTGTCATTGAATGTTTACATGAAGCAGGGCGTTTTGTAAATGCAGACAGAATTGCCATTGTAAGAGCGATTCCTGCTGATGGCCCGTCTTTTGGGATTGCACCTTCCGGTACATGAAGGAATATATCTTTTTGGGTAAATATTTTTTTATCAATTTTATAATTTTCCGCATTTGTTTTCAAATAAGCCAGTGCTATCTGGGCTGATTCCTTCATTACATCTCCAAGACTTCCTGTTAAATTAAGTTTTCCCTTCCCGTTACTTAATGAAACTTCTATTGGTAGGATAGAACCGCCTGTTTCTGTCCATGCAAGACCATAGACCACTCCGATTTCATCCTGTTCATCTACAATATCCGAAGTATATACCGGTGGGCCTAATAATTCTACTATGGTGGCATTTGAATCAACTTTTTGATATTTTATATTTTTTTCAACAATTAATCGTGCTGTTTTTCTGCAGATTTTTCCAATGGAACGTTCTAACTCTCTAACTCCGGCTTCTCTTGTATAATATCTGATAATTTCCTTTATTGTTTTAATTGTAATTTTCAGCTGTCCGGGTTTTAACCCATTTCTGTCAATTTGTCTTGGAATAAGGTAATTCCTGGCAATCACTATTTTTTCCTGTTCCGTATAACCGGGTAAATGTAATGCATCCATTCTGTCAAATAAAGGTTTTGGAATTGTCTGTGTAATATTCGCCGCACATATAAAAAATATTTTTGATAAATTAAAAGGTATATCTAAAAAATGGTCTTTAAACGTAGAATTTTGTTCCGGATCCAATACTTCAAGAAGAGCTGAGGCAGGATCTCCGTGATAATGTTTGGTTAATTTATCTATCTCATCAAGCAATATAACAGGATTTTGTGCTTCTGCCTTACGAAGGGCATCAATTATTCTACCCGGCATTGCTCCTATATATGTTCTTCTGTGTCCTCTGATTTCAGAGTCATCTCCGACACCGCCAAGCGAAATTCGCTCAAATTTACGGTTTAATGACCGTGCAACAGACTGGGCAAGTGATGTTTTCCCAACCCCCGGCGGGCCGACCAGACAAAGTATACTTGTTCCTTTTGTATCTTTGGGCTCCAGATGTTTTACTGCCAGAAATTCCAGGATACGGTCTTTTACTTTTTCCAATCCATAATGGTCGTGGTCTAAAATTTCTTTTGCTTTTTTTAAATTAATTTTTTCATCAGAAACTTTATGCCATGGTAATTCCAGAATTAAATCCAGATAATTGCGTACAACAGAACCTTCAGCTGAAATCAACGGCATTTTTTCAAGTCTTTGAAGTTCTTTTTGAGCCTTTTCCTTTGCTTCTTTTGGTAAATCTGCTGAAGTAATTTTTTTACGATATTCCGCAATATCTATATCCCATTCATTTTCTTCGCCAAGTTCTTCTCTTATAGATTTCATTTTTTCTCTTAAAAAATATTCTTTTTGGTGCTTTTCAACATGAAATCGCATACGTTCATTTACTTGACGTTCTATAGTTAAGAATTCCATCTCTTTACTTAATAATTTACCTATATTTTCAAGCCGTTTAACAGGGTCGAATTCTTCAAGTATATTTTGTTTGTCTTTTAAAGATAACGGCAGATACGCAGCAATCATATCCGCAAGTTTTCCCGGCTCATTGATTTCCGGTAAAGGGCCTATATAATCCTGTACGCCTTTCCCTGCCAATTGTAAATAACTCTCAAATTGAGATGTTATAAATTTTATTAAAACTTTAATCTCTTCCGTGAGTGTATATTTTTCTTCTATTAAAGAGATATAAGCTGTAAAAAACGGAGTTTCTTTTAAAATTCGCCTTATATTAACACGTTGTATCCCTTCTGCAAGAAGTTTTATTGTATTATTGGGGAAACGTATTGCCTGCATTATTTCAAGCAATGTTCCTACCGTATGCAGGTCTTCTTTTTTAGGCGAGTCAATAGAATCTTTTTTTTGACCGGTTACTATTAATTTATACTTCCCTTCTAAAGTAGCTTCGATAATGTTGATTGCTTGTTCCTGTTCTATAAAAAGAGGCACAACCATTTTAGGAAAAATAATTATGTCCTTTAACGGAAGAATAGCATATAATTCCTCTTTGCCGTTTTTAGTTTCTTTTTTTAAAATAATTTTTTTCTTTTTTTGAATAGTATCTGATTTAGATAGCATTTTTTATTACTCCATCACAAAATGAATCCCATGAAAGGTTTACATCCTGTTTTTTTTATTAAACTATTTAAGGCTCTTTAATAATTGATAATAAATCCGGTATAACGAGAGAAAAATTCGTACGCAAATAAAATCCCACTCGTAATTTTTTATTTTCAAATGCTTTTAAAGATAAAGAATATTTTTTTAAATTATTTGACTCGACTTTTTTATTATCTACATAAAGATACCTTTGTTCATCAAAAAATATGTCTGCTTCTTTATCATTTATTTCAATTCGTACCCATTTTATTTCTGGTTTAAAAGATTTTTTCAGTGTTTTTAAAGAAATACCTTCTGGTTCTGTATTATATAAATTCCCGTTAACTTCCAAAGCAACCCATTTAGGAAAAGATTTAATATTAAGTTCTTTGGAAGTATCATTATAATCAAATGTTATTATAATATTTTTTTTGACTAAACCCGATTCTGTAACTGATGTAGTATTTATCCCGTCAGATGTTACAAGAATAGATGGAGAAACTACGGGGTTAGATGTCTTTGGCGTACCTGACCCTGTCATTAAACGGGATATATGAGGGAATAAGGCTATTGATGCCCCCAATAATATAACGGCAAATAAAATACCTGCTATGAGTAAAGCTTTGGACCATGAAAATTCTTTTTTTATAATTTGATGCATAGGAGCTTGTATAGTGCCGATTCGTGCTGTCAGGATGGTTATATTATCGCGTCCGCCTCTGTCATTTGCCATTTGCCCCAGGGCATTTACCGCCACCTGACAAGATGGATTATTTTCTATAATAGTTTTAATTTCTTTATCATTAACATACTCTGTTAAACCATCGGAACACAATAAAACAACATCTCCTTCATATGCTTCAAAAAATTGTATATGAGGTTCAACATCTTTGGTAACGCCAATAGCCTGTGTTAACTGACTTCTAAAAGGAGATAATTTTGCTTCTTCTTCACTTATTTTTTTCTCCAGAATTAATTTTGCCAAAGCATTGTCATCTTCACTTAAAAGGTATATTGCCCCATTTCGTATTAAATACGCCCTGCTGTCTCCTACATTTGCTATAAATACCTGATTGTTTTTAAAAACAGCTGTAACTATTGTTGCTCCCATACCCTGATAAGAAGCGTCATTCTGGCTCATATTAGTAACCATTTCATGAATTAGTTTAATTCTATGAGCAACTAACGGAGCAAATTCTTCTTCTTCTATTTTTGCAGCAGCATTGGCAATAAATTCTTGAAAATTACCTGTCACAAGTTTACTTGCCGTTTCACCTGCTACATGTCCGCCAAGACCGTCAGAAACAACAAGCATTCCCTGGACTGCCCAGGGATGGGCTGATTTTCCTCCATCATCTTCTGGCTCAATCTCTCCCTCAACAGGAACATAAATAGCATAACTATCCTCATTAATTTCTCTCATTTTGCCTTTATCGGTAAATTGTCCGATATCAGCAAAAATTAATTTAGTCATCATAACCAATTCAGTCAAAATTTATTCTCCTTTATAAACTGGCAAACAGCGTTTGCACGTATATTTTGTCTTACTGTTCACTAATCACTGTTCACTATCTTTCTTGCCACCTCTTTTGCAATGTCTAAGCTTGTATTAGTGCCTCCCATATCATAAGTTCTCACTTTACCTTCCAAAATTACTGTTGCAATGGCATTTTCAAGTTTATCTGCCAAATTTTCTTCTTTAAGATATTCTAACATTAACTTACAGGTTAAAAGCATTGCCATGGGATTTACCTTGTACATTCCTGCATATTTAGGAGCAGAGCCATGTGTCGGTTCAAAAACAGCATAATTATCTCCTATATTACCGCTTGAAGCAAATCCTAATCCTCCGACCAATTGTGCACAAAGGTCGGAAATTATATCTCCAAACATATTTTCTGCTACTAAAACATCATAATTTTCCGGATTTTTAATAAGCCACATACAAATTGCATCAACATTAGCTTCAGAAAAAGGTATATCCGGGTAATCTTTGGCAACAGACCTTGCACCTCTTAACATTAAACCGCCTGTTTCTCTTAAAACATTTGGTTTTTCCACTAAAGTTACACTTTTTCTGTTTTTCATTTTTGCATATTTAAATGCTTCTCTGACGATATTTTTACAAGCTTTATCCGTCATCAGTCTTGTGGAAATTGCGATTTCATCATTCGGAACGTCAGCAAAAGCTTTCATTTTAGGATGTAATTTTAAAAATACATCTTTCAGTTCCTGGGGAAGAGGGAAAAATTCAAGTCCTACATACAAACCTTCCGTATTTTCACGAAATACCACCAGATCAATATTATCCCTGTAATTTAAAGGATTGCCTTTATAGGCTTTGCATGGTCTTAAATTTGTATGAAGATTGAACTCTTGTCTTAACTGGACAATAGGACTGGTATATGTATAACCTTTGCCCTGTAATTCAGGCACTAATTCTTTTTGTGCTTCATCTTTGGGCTTACTTGTTATTGCCCCGAATAAACAACAATCGGTATTATGCAATAATTGGCGGGTCCTGTCGGGGAAAGCATTGCCTTCCTGTATCCAGCAATCCCATCCAATATCTCCGGGAATATATTCTGCGTCCAGCTTTAAAGTATCTAATACTATCCTTGCAGCGTCCATTACGTCTTTACCGATTCCATCACCCGGTAACCATGCTATTTTATATTTTGCCATTTTTTCCCTTCCTTTGTGTATATTAATAAAAAATTAAATTTTATACATATATTATAACCTAATCCGAACAAGTAGGGATAAATTTAAAAAGTCTAAAATATCAAAAAAGGTTTGATATAAATAATATTTTATTGTAATATACTAAATAGCTGAATATTAATTGGAGGTAAAAATGAAAAAAATTGTGGGTTTAAGTTTATTTGCCTTAACATTGATGAGTTGTACTCCGTTTAATCCGGGAGGTTCATACAGTGATATAGAGGGAAGGGTTTATTCCCTAAAATACAGAATGGCAATTAAAGATGCCCAAATATCCGTTTTAAAAGAATCTGTTGATACAGAATCTAAAGAAGACGGTAGTTTTTTTATTAAAGGACTGCCTGTCAAATGGCTTACCTTTCAGGTATCTGCACCAGGGCACTCTCTTATTAAACGCGAGGTAAAAGTGGAACCTTATGGTGTAAAACATATTGATTTTTGGCTTGCACCTTATGATAAAGTACCGGATATTCAGCCTATTGTTTTCGAAAGAGATGATAATATTTGGCTTACGGATGAATTTGGCATTACCCAGCTTAATCTGACCGCATCCGTTTCGAATTCCTCTATTAATAACACCACCGGCACATCATTATATTACTCTTATCCATGCTGGTCTAACGATAAATCCGAGATAGCATTTCTCGGGTCAAATTTAAGTCATAGGGCAAATGTAACCGATGGCATTTTTACAATGTCAAAAACCGGTATGCAAAATCAACGTTTGGTTGATTTAAACTCACGTGCGTTTTCTTTGAGATGGTCACCCGTACAGGGATTATTTGCATTTGCTATGGCTGATACCGGTTCCCCTGATGCCCAACATATTTTTATATTTAATAAACCTAAAGACATAATTGAAGACCTTACCGGTAAAGTTGTCACAAGGGAGGATGACCCCTATTGGTCAGTGGATGGAGAAAAAATTATTTATACATCATTTTATTCTACCCCGCCTTTATTTTATTATGAAGAAAAACCGGATACATGGTCAAAAGAACGCCAGCAAATTTTTATTATGAGCAAAAAAGGCGGGAAACGAAAACAATTAACTTTTAGCGGGGAGAATTACGCACCTTCATTTTCTCCTGACGGACGAAAAATTGCTTTTGTGTCAAACCGGACTAATTATACGGAAATCTGGACAATGGACGCAGACGGGAATAACCAGAAACAACTTACCTTTACATATAGTTCCCGATGCAATAAACCAATATGGTCACGCGATGGAGAAAAAATTTTATTTAATTCCAATTATCTGCAAAAGTATCAATCCCTTTATTCATCAGAATTATGGGTAATTGATACAGACGGCAAAGATTTAAAAATGGTTACTAACGATGCTGTTCATGCAGACTGGTAATTCTTTCACATCTGTATCGTATATATAACTGCTATATTTGTATCTTCTCAAAAAATGGTTGTCATGTCATGCTGAATTTATTTCAGCATCTAAAATTGAGATTCTGAAACTAGTTCAGAATGACATAATATTGAGGAGATACCTATATTTGAATATTATTTATGTATCAGCTTTAATCTTTCCCTGCATTCTTGTACCGTAGCGACTTTACGTCCCTGGTCAATAATCATACGGGCGGCTTTTTCAACCAATTCGCCATTTGATTTAGCCATCTTGCCTTCTTCCATATAAAAATTATCTTCCAGCCCGACCCTGACATTACCTCCGATACCAATTGCGCCGGCAACAAGCCTCCATTGATCATGACTGATTCCTATAACCTCCCAATCACTGGCAGGCGGTAATGCGTCAACCATTTTCAGAAGATTTGAAACAGTGGGAGGAATACCTCCTACAACACCGAGAATCAGACTATATTGATATGGTGGTTCCAGCAGTCCCATGTCAATAAGTGGAAATGTGTTAGCTACATGCCCGGTGTCAAAACACTCCATTTCAGGTTTGGTACCAACTGTTTTCATTGCTTTGAGAATTTCCAGTATTTCTTTAAACGGATTAGGGAAGACAAAATCAAAGACAAAATCCTTTTTTTTAGTATTGTACTTGGCATAATTCATTGACCCCATGTTCAAAGCTCCGATTGCCGGTTTTATCTCTTTAATATGTGATATTTTTTGTTCAGTCGTAGCTTTAATGGCCCCTGTGGAAAAATTAATAATTACAGGGCAGGCAGAAATAATAGCTTCATATATGTTACGGTAGTCCTGTACATCATAACTTGGTGTGCCGTTCGGTTTTCTGGCATGAATATGAACAACAGCGGCACCTGCCTCATAAGCCCGTTTTGCCTCTTTTGCATATTCTTCGGGAGTATACGGAATAGCAGGACATTGCTCTCTATTTGCCACTACCCCTGAGAGTGCGCAGGTAATCATACAGGAACGTTCAAAATTTTGATTTTCCCTTATCCATAATGATGTCATATTTTTCTCCTTATTTATTTTTCCAGACAGGTTGCCGTTTCTCCAAAAAAGCCTTTAGGCCTTCAGCGGCATCTTCACTCTTTAAAAGTATTCCAAGTTCTTCACAAAGATAATCAATGGCTTCCTCATATTCCATATCTGCTGATATTGCCAGTGCTTTACGCCCTACACTTATAGCATACGGGGCATGACCGGCTATGGATAACAGTGTTTCATTAACTGCTTTATCCAGTTCCTGGACAGAATTATAAAATTCAGTGATTAATCCCATCTCCTCTGCTTCGATTGCAGAATATTTACGTGCCGTATAAATCATTTCCAGAGCCTTTTTGCTTTTTAAATCACTAAGCATAAGAAGAGAAATTATCATGGGAAAAACTCCGATTTTAACTTCCGGTGTAGCAAACTTAACATCTTTATGTGCATAAATAATATCACAGGACAGCATCAGACCAATTCCGCCGCCCATACAGTTGCCATTGACACGGGCAACAATTGGTTTTGAAAAGTATCTCATCTTTTTTAAAAGTTTTACATAGTTTTGTATAGGCTCAGAGTCTCTTGTCCCAATCGAATTACCAATATCAGCACCCGAACAAAATGCTTTTTCTCCTGAACCGGTTATACAGACTACCCTTACATCATTATCATGCTCTGCCTTTTCAAATCCCGTAAGAAGCAGTTCAATCATTTGTGGGGTTAAAGCATTGTGTTTATTTTCTCTGTTAATCGTCAGCCATGCGACTTTGCCCAAAACCTCATAAATTATTTCTTCTTTATCCATTAATATTTCTCCTATAAATCAAATAATCTGCTTACTTAATGCCGCACTTGCCTTTTGTTTTAATTTTGCCTGATAAGCAACATCCACTTCGCCTTTTAACTCAATTTCATCATTGAAAATTTGCGAAAAAAATTCAAATGTTTCAGGTACCGGGATGCCGGATAAAGCCTTAATAATTTCTTCTCTTGCCTCCCAGTCTGATTCTGTATAAAAATCAATTAAGGAACGAATTGCTTTGGGATTTCGAAATGCTCCGATAGCCCGTATAAGAAAAACCGGGTCATTAAAGGTTTTAAGAATAAAATGACTTAATACCATATTAAATAATTGCGGACTTTTTGTATTCCCTATCATAGGGGCAAGTTCTCTTCTTATGGAATTATCCGTATCAGGAGAAAAAGCTATTTCCGTTAACATATTAATTGCTATTTCTCTATCCTCTAAAAATAATTGTTTAATTTGCGCAACCACTTCATCTTTTTTTTCTGCTAAAGTTGCGCTATAAATTAAAGGTTCGTTCATAATATAAAAAACTCCATGTTAGCACCGGAAATCAATCAACTATCAAAACCAATATCTTTAAATAATACATTAAGGCGTGTATTATAGCCATTGAAATTATCAGGTTCTTTATTTTCACATTCAGGGTCATGCATCCATTTATTACCATCTATCACGTATTTATAGCTGTATGTTCCCTGATAGAAAAAATCTGCGGTTAACATCCATAAATCATTACTCACCTTTTTTAAAAAATTAATATTAGTATCCCATTCATTAAAATTACCTGCTAAAGCAACTGATTTAGCCAAAGCATCCTGATAGTAAAAAATTACTTTTTCCCCTTCCACATAGGGAGAAGAAGGACGTTTTGTCCCGCGTCTGTATATATCATTTACAGCTTCTTTTACACATTTTCTGGGATGAATTAAACCATACCCTTGCCGTTCTAAAGGAACATTAAAAATTTTATCCGTAGTACCGGTAATTATTTCTTTAATTCGTTTTGGTGTTAAATCAGGGTTTGCATCTAACATCTGGGCGATTATAGAGGCAACAATCGGTGAAGCAAAAGATGTCCCGTCAACATGCTGATAATATCTTCTGATTATTTTTTGGTCTTTTATTCGGTTTTCAATTATTTTTCTAATGTCTGTAACAGATTTATTTACAATATCATGCGTCAACTGTATTTTTTTTAAATGCTTTTTTAGAAAATTTTTTAATTCATCATCTGGAATTTGTTTCGAATTCACAAGGACTTCAGCTTCTTTATCCACTGAAGATTGTGGTAAAATCGGAGCCGCGACCCAAATTCCGGGGGCTATGATCTCTGGCTTTAATATACCATCCACTGTTCGTCCGTAGCTTGACCTGTACATTGTATAAGAATTGCAATCCAGCTTGTTTTTGTCATCTAAACCGCCTACTGTAATGGCAGAAGGAGCACTTGCCGGAGGAGAGATTATATTATCACTGTCTCCGGAATTACCGGCAGCAACGACCACTACTATTCCCGCCTGGATTGTGCCTTCTACTGCCTGGTCAAGAGCATTATCAAGAAAAGAAATGGCATCTCCGCCACCAAGTGAAATATTAACAATTTTAATATTATATCTGTCCCTGTTTCTTATAATCCATTTAAGGGCTTTAATTATGTATTCGGTTTTAATTCCTTCTTTATTATCGCTTACTTTAAGTAAGATAACGTTTGCATTATAAGCAATACCTTTGTAAAGTCCATTCGAAAGATAACCGTTACCTGCCGCACTGACCGAGGTTTGCATTCCATGCCAGCTGCCGTCCTCACTTACCTTAAAATCCTTTTCTCCCGGCTCTGCAATGTTTACATATTCAAGCACTCTGTTAACGGGCCGGGTCAAATCAGGATGAGGATAAAATCCCGAATCAATAAAGGCAATGGTAACACCCTTGCCCGTATATTTATAATCTGCATTTAAACGAAGCGGAGTAGGTATTATTTCATAATCTTTCTCGGAATATACCGGGAAAAATTGCATAAGTTTAGACGTAACATTTTCATTGGGATAAATGTCCAGAAGTTTATATATATAGTTTTCATCAACTTCTGCTGCCCATAGATTTCCTTTATGTGGTTTAAAATGTTCCAGATATAAATACAAAACTTCATTTGTCTCTTTATCTATTAATATAGTTTGTTCTCCCTTTCTTGAAACCACTCTTAATTTTACTTCATTTTCTCCTTCGGCTGTGATGTCTGAATAATTTAAATTTCCTAATTCTAAAGCTTTTATTCGTGTACCATAATAAAGCATTAATAGTATTAAATCTCTCAAGTATTTTTTCTCTTGGTCTGAATTAATTATATCTTCAAGTAACTTTTGTTTGAATATTATTATTTCATGTGGTAAATTTTTATATTGGTGTTGTTTTACATTATTTATATATTCTTTAATAAATATTTTTAACCTTTCTTTAATCTTACTCATTATTAACAACCTCATTTTAAACTTTTATTTGCAAGCAAAGCTCTATAATAATCTATAGCTTTTTCCGATGAACCGTCTTCATCAATCCATCGGGGATTTTCTTTGGTTATCAGTTCTAAAATTTGTTTTTCAATATTTTTATGATAAGGAATTATAGAGTCATCCACTTCCCGCTCACATATAGGACATATATAGTTTTTCATAACATTGACCTGTAAAAAATTATTATGGTTTATTTTTAATGACTTTAGCATATTATATTTATTTGATGTTTATCAGTGTGGTTTATTACTATCTGTAAACAACCCTGATGCGATAATTAATATAATCAACCATATATACATTTCCAAGTACATCAAAGGACACGTCCATAGGATTATACAAATTAGCAGTAAGTCCTGATTGATTATCTCCATTATACCCTGCATTTCCGTCTCCTGCTATTGTATAAATATAATTTGCTGTCATATTCTGACCGTAATATGAACCATCATTAACGGGTATAAATCTTATTCGATGATTGTTATAATCCGCAATAACAAAATTGCCGGCTGAATCAACTTCCATTCCGTAAGGTGCATTTATCTTAGCAGCAGAGGCTAATTGATTGTCTCCGTTGTAATTTGCGCTACCCGTTCCTGCGATTGTATAAATATAATTTGCTGTCATATTCTG
>Ga0208863_1002006_pt1 | contig 11262 bp, 9 predicted proteins | sample RifOxyD3_FD_184040 | JGI IMG/M metagenome (GOLD analysis project Ga0208863, IMG submission 184040) | Soil microbial communities from Rifle, Colorado - Rifle Oxygen_injection D3 (SPAdes) | ecosystem: Environmental > Terrestrial > Deep subsurface > Rock core/Sediment | place: Rifle, Colorado...
CGATATGAAGGGGGCAGACCGGCTCGTCAGGAGCGGCGGGATTACTCGGACAGGCTCCTAGTCGAATCAGGACTGATCGTGATGGGCGTGCGAGACGCCTATCTGCGCGATGGGCGATTCGACCCGGAGAGGATGCTGGCGTTCTTCAGCGAGAATGCGACACGCGCCGAAGGCGACGGCCACCCCGCCCTACGCATCGCGGGCGAAGCCGCCTGGATGCTCTCGGACGCGCCGGGCGTGGAAAGGTTCTTTGAGTACGAATCGAGAGTCAACGACCTCTTCTCCGAGCTGGAAGTCCTCGCGCTCTGTCTCTACGACCACAAGCTCTTCTCCCCCGACCAACTCCACTTCGTGATGCGAACGCACCCCCTCATCATCCACCGCGGCGCGGTCTGCCGTAACCCGTACTATGAACCGCCCGGGGAGTTCCTCTCGCCCGCGAGGACGTCCGCGCAGATCGACCGCCGACTCGACGAGATCCGGGCGGCCCAGCTGAGAGCGGACGTCTGCGATTCCACCGAGACCTCCCTTCAGTCCCAGCGCCTGACAGCCGTCGGGCGCCTGGCCGGCGGCATCGCGCACGAGTTCAACAACATCCTGACGGGAGTCCTCGGCCTGTCGAAGATCATCGATGAGGACCTCCCTGCCGGGAGCGCCTCGCGCGAAGACATACGGCAGATCTCAGCCCTGGGCAAGAGGGCCGCGACCCTGACGAACCAGCTCCTCGCTTTCTCGCAGAAGCGTCATTTCCTGCCGCGGAAGATCGAACTCGCGACCGTCTTCCAATCCGCCGCGAAAGACCTGGCCCCGACCCTCGGCGAGGACATACGCCTCTCCATCGCGGTGCCGCGGAGCCCTATTTTCGTCCATGCCGATCCGGGCGCCATCGAGCAGATCATGATCCATCTCGCCGCCAACGCCCGCGAGGCGATGCCGCGCGGCGGGAGCATCGACCTCGAGATGGGGACGACGATGCTCACTCTCCCTGATGAGACCGCTCGCGAGCATGCGTTCATCAGCATGACGGACACCGGCCCGGGAATCAGCCCTGAAACGCAGGCGCACATCTTCGATCCGTTCTTCAGCACCAAGGCGGACGCGCCGAGCGCCGGCATGGGGCTCTCCGCGGTCTATGGACTGGTGCGCCAGAACGGAGGGACCCTCGAGGTCCGTAGCGCGCCGGGCTGCGGCGCGACCTTCCGGATCCACTTCCCGCTTCTCTGCGAAGAGCCTTAAGGCCTCTTCGCCGCCGCCTTCTCCAGCTCGCGGCGAGACTCCTCTCCTCGGCCCAGCTGCGCCAAGGCCCGCGCGTAGTTGAGGCGGATCTCCATCGAGCCGGGATCCCGGGACAGGGCTTTCTCGAGGAGGCCGATCGCCTCCGCGCAGCGGCCCGCCGCGCACAGGTCGACGGCCTGATTGTTGAGGACCTGCGCGGGATGGCCTCCCAGCTTCGGGACGAGGCGCAGGACGTTGCCCAGGCTCCGGAGGGCCAGCGGGTCCTGCGGGTAGAGCCGGAGGTGCTCGCGCAGCTGCTGGGCCGCCTCCTCGAGGCGGCCTTCTTCGTAATAGGCGCCGGCCAGGTTCAAGTGCGCGACATGCGCCTTCGGATCGACGGAGAGGGTGTGGGTCCAGAGGCTGATGGAGTCGCGCCAGATCCGCGCACTCCGGACACTGAGCGTTGATAAGGCCGCGAGCATGACTCCCAGCACCGCAAGGCTCGCGGAACGGACGGCGTTGCTCGAGGACAAGCCCCGCTCCAGCGCCCAGGCCGCCACGGGGGCCGCGCCCATGAAGGCCTGGTAGGCGTGCGTGTTCATCGTGAAGACCGGGCCCGCGTTGGTGAGAGCAAGGGGAGGCGTCACGCTCACGAGATAAGCCGTCGCCAGGACGGGAAGCGCGGGCCAGCGGCGGCGCAGGAGGAAGACGGCCGCGAGCAGAGCCGCGAGGAGCGCCGCGGCGGCGAGAAAAGAGAGCCCCAGGGGGTTGTCCGCCCCGTCGATCGGATAGAGCGGCACGAGCCTCGTCGGGACGAGGAACTTTTTCAGATGAAAGAGCAGTCCCACGCAGGCCTCATAGGGACGGGCTCCGGCCTGAGCGTAGCCCGCGAGGTGCTTGGCCCGCGCGTTGATCCAGACCGCCAGGAGGGCCGGCAGAAGGAACGCGGCTTTTTCCAGCAGGACCCGCCTGGGCGCGGGCCTCAGGCGGCGCAACGGGTAGACGTCGAGCGCGAGGAGGACCACCGGGAGGCCGACGGCCTTCCACCGGCAGAGCAAGGAGAGGCACAGGAGTATCCAGGAGGCGACCAGAAAGCGCCGGTCCCTTCCGACTTCAAGATAGCAGCGGACACCGAGCAGCGCGAAGAAGGCGGCCATCAGGTCCGCCAGCTGCGAGGACCAGGCCACGGAGGAGGCGAGGATCGGATGCAGGGACCACAGCAGGACCCCCGCCGCCGCGGCGGCGGGGCCCCAGCGCCGACGCGAGAAGCCGGGCTGAGCCGCCTCGAGGAGCGCCAGCGAGACGGAGTAGAGGAGCGCCGCGTTCGCCGCGTGGCAGAGCCAGGTCGCGGCATGATAAGCCGCTGGAGCCAGGCCCCAGGCGCGGTGGATGGCCGCGTAGACGAACCAGACGAGGGGCTGATAGGCCGTCATGTAAAGGCTCGACGCCATAGCGCGGAGGTGGGCCTCGTCGAGGCCGGCGATCAGCGGATTTCGCAGGATCACCTCGGGGTCGTCCCAGTTGACGAAGCCGCCGGAGAGCGCTCCCGAGAAGACCAGCAGCGGGGCCGCGCCGCAGAGCAGCCCCCACAGGAAGACGCGGCGCTCCTTCATGGCTTCATCCCCCCGGCCTTCTTCCCGAGCAACCTCTCCGCGGCGCGCAGGCCGAAGGCCGCGATGGTGACCTGAGGGTTGACGCCCAGGCTCTCGGGCACGACGGAGCCGTCGGCCACGACCACGCCCGGGCCCGCGCTCTGGTCCCAGGCCGCGACACGGCCCGCGCCGCATGTGCCCAGCGGATGGAAGGCCATCATCTGGAGCGCCGCGGAGCCCGCCGCGGAGAGATCCGTCTTCTCGAGAGCGAGAGCATCCTCGAGTTCGTTGCCCTCGATATTGAACGGCAGCAGCACGCGCCGCGCGCCCGCGGCGAAGAGCACGCGCGCGGTGAAGAGCGCCGCCTTGCGCATCCGCGCAAGGTCCTGCGGTCCCATCCGGTAGCGGATGACGGGACGGTCCGGCCCGAGCGGATAGTCCACGCGCCCGCGGCTCTCGTCGCGGATCATGAAGCCGAAAGTCGCCACGTTCGCGTAGGCGTCCATCCAGCGCCGGAGCGCGCGGCCCTCGAGCGGGATCGTCAGCGCGGCCATCTCCGGCGGGACATAGACGCCCTCGTAGCGGATGGCGCCATCCTCCGGATCGACGACGCCGGCGCCTTGCGGCACGCCTTTCCAGCCCTCGATGCGCCGGTCGAAGAGCGACAAGACCTTGGCCGCAGGATGGAGCGAAAGCCCCTGCCCGGCCCGGCGCCAATCGGGGCCAAGACGGAAGCGGCGCACGAAGTACGGCGTGGCCAACGTCCCGCAGGCCAGGACCAGCCCGCGGCAGGACACGGAGGTCGGGGCCCCATCGGCCCCACGAAGGACCAGGCGCACCCCGCCGGCGGAGGCCTCCACGGATTCCAGGCGCGTCTCGGTCCTCAGCATGAAGTTCTCGCGTCCCAGGGCACCCGTCAGGAAGGCGCGGTCGGCGGTCACCTTGCCGTCGGTCGGGCAGACGAAGCAGCACATCCCCCGCCCCTCGCAGCCGTCGTCGGCGCGCTCAAGGAGATGGCCGCCCGGCACGCCCAGCTTCTCGAGGCCCGTCAGGAAGAGCCGCGAGGATTGCGTCATCGTGGACTCGGGCACCGTCTTGACCTTCAGGAGCAGCCAGGCGTCCTCGACGAAACGGCCGAATTCCGCGGCGCGGAAGGCCCCGCCCGAAGAGGACTCCCAGCCCTTGAGGATCTCCACGGGCGGGCGCAGGCAGGTGCCGGAGTTGATGGTCGTCGTGCCGCCGAGCGTGCGGCCCGTCGGGATGGGAAGCAGGCCGTCGCCCAGGGCGGCCTGGAGGCCTCCCTCGATGTAGTAGCGCTGGACGGCCTCGAAGGCGTCGCCCGCGGGCCGAGCGACCCCGCCCGTCTCGATAAGGAGCGTGCGCGCTCCGCTCTCGGCCAGGCGCCCCGCGGCGGCGCATCCGCCGGCCCCGCTGCCCGCGACGACGAAATCCCAGTCCTCAGCGCGCAGCGGACCCTCCGGCCGCGCGCGCGGCGCGCCCCGCGTCCGCGTAGCAGGCGATGACGAGGATGGTCTTGACCCCGAGGAACAGCGCCCGCAGCGGCGGGCGCGTCTCGCGCTGCAGCGATTGGAGAAGCTCCTCGCGCTCCGACTCGCCAAGGTCCTCGAACGCCGTCGCCCGCCCCGCATAGAACCAGGGCGAGAGCCAGCGCACGCAGAGCGCACCGAAGGCGAAATAGGCCCGCGCCCAAAGCGGAGCCAGCGTCAAGCGTCGCTCGAGCCTCTCGGACATATCCGAAGCCGAGACATCGAGGCCGACGTGGAGAGCGTAGGCGCGCACCAGGGGCAGGATGAGGCCGGCGCTGGTCATCGGGCCGGCTCGGCGAACTCGACGATGGCGCGGTCCTCGGTGGAGAGGTCGGCGGACGTTCCCTCCCCCCGGATCCGGAGCTTCATCGCCCCGGTCATCGAGGTGCGGCAGGTCCCTTTCGCGCCGCTCGGACCGTCGTAGGGGAATCCCACAGCCATCGCTTCATCCAGGCGGCATTCGCCTTCGACCGAAAGCTCCCCGCAGGACACCCGGAAGCCCCAGGTCTTGCCGTCCAGCACGGAGCGGGCGGTCAAGGCCGCGATCAGGCCTACGGCTGGATACCGCAGCCCGTCATGGACGAGGTAAGCCGCCGTCATCGGGATCTCAAGGCCGGCGGCCAAAGGGGCCGTGGCGGTCAGGATCTCGAAGACCGTCGATGAGGAGCCAGGCCTCTCGAAGACAGCCCGAGCCCAGCGCCAGCCGCGCGCGCCGCGCACGCCCCAAAGGTGCCCGACGCCGGCCGCGGCGTCCTGGAATCGCACCGAGCGGTCTCCGACGCGGACCGCGCCGCTCAAACGGATGAGGCCTTCGACGGCCTCGTAGCCAGCGCACAGAAGCCCCGTCCCGGAAAGCACGGGCGAGACGAGACGCAGGGCTCCGGCCGAGGATGCGTTCCAGGTGAGGTCCCAGGAGGCGTCGGCGTCCCGGCCGACCGAGCGCCCGTCAACGAGGAAGCTCTCGCCCAGGCGATAGGCCACGGCATCCCCGGACACAGCCTCGCCCGCCGGACGCTCCCAGCGCGCGACCAGGGGCGCGCCGACGCTCTTGTCGAAAATGACGGCCCGGCACTCGGCGCGCTCGCGGCCCGGCAGGCGCGAGAGGCCGTAGCGCGCCCAGAAGCCGCGGCCGGAATCCCGGTCCTGGGCCATGACGAACCAGCCTTCATGGAAGGAGCCGACACGCGCGGCGGCGCGGCTGCGGTAGGGGACATGGACGCCGGCACGCAGCATGGCCAAGTGGATGAAGATGGCGGAGTCCACGACCGCGCCGAGGAGGAAGCGGGGATCCCGGTCCAGGACGGCGAAAACGACGAACAGCAGAGACGAGACGGCCTTGGAGAGGAGGATCAGGTCCCAAGGCGCATCGAGGAAAGGGTCAGAGGCAATTAGGAATGATAGGTACGCCAGCACCGCCATCAGCGAGCCCGCCAGGCCAAGCCACAGGCCATGGCCGCCGTTGGGCAGGCCGAGCAGGGAGTTCAGAGGCACGGCCGCGACGAGAAAGACCAGTCCCGTCGCCAGGAACACCAGACCGTAGGCCCGCATCAGCCGGGGCGTCTGCACGGGTCCATTTTACATCACTTCGGCCAATTGCTAATCTCGTGCGTACAGTGAAAGACCAGATCACCCCCGCCTTCATCCGCGCCATACCGAAGTCCGACCTGCACCTCCATCTCGATGGATCGCTGCGGCTGCCCACTCTGATCGAATTGGCCCGCAAGGGCAAGGTCAAACTCCCCTCCTTCTCCCAGGCCGGGATGCGCAAGCTCGTCTTCAAGGACGCCTACAAGGACCTGCCCGATTACCTGCACGGCTTCATGTACACCTGCGCGGTGCTCCAGGACCTCGACAACCTCTCGCGCGTCGCGCAGGAACTCGTCGAGGACAACATCGCCGAGGGCGTGCGCTACATCGAGGTCCGCTTCGCCCCGCAGCTCCACGTGACGATGACGACGACGGTCCGCGACATCGTGACCGCCGTCAACAAGGGTCTGGCCGCGGGCGCCAAAGCCCACAACTCCTCCAAGAAGGTCCGCTCCGGAGCCGACGTCCCGTTCCACTACGGCATGCTCCTCTGCGCGATGCGCCGCTTCAAGAAAGGCATGTCTCCTTACTATGCCGACCTGCTGCGCCTGATGGAGCACGCTCCCAAGGACGAAGTCTACGCCGCGGCCTCGCTCGAGCTGGCGCGCGCCGCCGTCGAGCTCTCACGAGAGGGCCTGCCCGTGGTGGGATTCGACCTGGCCGGCGAGGAGGCGGGCTACCCGCCCGCCGACCACTGGCTCGCCTATCAGTACGCCCACAATCACTTCCTGCGCAAGACCGTGCACGCCGGCGAGGCCTATGGCCCCGAGTCCATCTGGCAAGCCATCACCCAGTGCCACGCCAACCGCATCGGCCACGGGACCTTCCTGTTCGCCTCCAGGATGATCAAGGACCCCTCGATCAAGGACCGCGAGCGCTACGTCGAAGACCTGGCCAACTACCTCGCCGGCCAGCGCATCGGCCTGGAGGTCTGCGTGACGAGCAACCTGCAGACCATCCCCTCCATCAAGTCGATCGCCGCCCACCCCATCAAGAAGATGATCGATTACGGCCTGTCGGTCAGCATCTGCACGGACAACCGCCTCATCTCCAACACGACCGTCTCGCGCGAGATGGAGCTGGTCGTCAAGCACGCGGGCCTGACGCGAGAGCAGCTGCGCAAGCTGGTCGTCGCCGGCTTCAAAGGGAGCTTCTTCCCCGGCAGCCACAACGACAAGCGGCTCTTCGTCTCCGCGGTCCTGAAGCGCTTCCGCGTCCTGGAAAGCCAGATGATCCCGACAACGGTGAAGTCCGCCTCTCGCGATTAGCTGACTCGGGGAAGATTGGCAAATCTGTTTCATAGCTACAAACACAGCCTCTGTCGTTTTCTCAAGGAGCACTGATGTCTAAATGCTATACTGATTTTGTGAATATTATCTATTGTTTGATAATTATTATTTCATTCTCCGCATGCCGCCAAGAAAAGATCGAGGTGCGGCAGGTCTCGAAGGAAGCTCCCTCCCCCGTCTCGATGCCCGGGGCCGGCTCGATGCCCTCCGGGATGATCGATGCCCCGCCCCACGCCCATGGCGTGAGCTGGACCCCCCCCGCGGGCTGGAAGGAAGCCCCCGGCAACGGCATCCGCCTGGCGACCTTCACGCCTCCCCAGGATCCAGGCAAATCGGAGGCGACGGTCGTGGCCTTGCCCGGAGACGCCGGAGGCGAGCTGGCCAACGTCAACCGCTGGCGCGGCCAGATCGGCCTGACGCCCATCGACGCGGGACTGATGGCCGAGGCGCGCAAGAGCGTGCGCTCGAATCTCGGCGCCGTGACCGTCTACGATTTCACCGGCGAGGGGACGAAGAAGTCCCGGATGGTCGTCGGCATGATCAAGGTCGAAGAGACCTCCTGGTACTTCAAACTGATGGGCGACGAGAAGGCGGTGGGCCAGAACAAGGCCGCCTTCATCAAGCTCCTCGAGGGGCTCAAGAACGATGCGTCCTAACACTCCCTGGCAGAAGCTGGTTGACGCGCTGACTTCGATGAAGCTGACCTTGGCCTGCCTGGGCCTGATGATGGCCCTCACGGTCATCTGCACTCTGGCCCAGGTCCCGCTGGGGACCCACGCCGCCGTCGACCGCACCATCAGGACCTTCCTGGTCTGGTGGCAGCCCGAGGGAAGCTCCCTCAATATCCCCGTCTTCCCCGGCGGCGGCCTGATCGGAGCCCTGCTCTTCATCAACCTGGCTTTGGGCCAATTCATGAAGCTGGAGTGGAGCCGGCGCAAGATCGGTCTCTGGATCGCCCATCTCGGCCTGGCTTTCCTCTTTCTGGGCGAGTTCTCCACCGCCTTCTTCCAGGTCGAGAGCCACATGCCAATCGAGATCGGCCAGACCCGGGACTACACCGAGGACTACCGGCAGATGGAGCTGGCCGTGGTCGAGAAGACCGATGCGCAGCATGACAGCGCGACCGCCATCCCGGAGTCGATGCTCAAAGGCTCTTCCGAGATCTCCCACCCCTCGCTGCCTTTCAAGCTGAGGGTCAAGCACTACTACGAGAACGCCGCCCTCAGCATGCGCAGCCCTTCCGACCCTCCCTCCGAAGCGACGGCAGGCGTGGGCGCCGATCTGGTCGTCCATCCCGAGCCGCCCGTGAGCGGAGAGGACCAGCAGAACACCATCGCCGCCCTCGTGTCGGCCTCCGCCTTGGACGGCCGCGACCTGGGAAGTCTGTGGCTCTCCAACGCGCTCGGCGCCCCCCAGGGTTTCATCATCGAGGGCCGCGACTTCGCGCTGTCCCTGAGGCCGCGCCGCTACTACCTGCCCTTCTCGCTGACGCTCAAGGAGTTCCACCACGACAAGTACGCGGGGACTGACATCCCGAAGAACTTCTCGAGCCTGGTCCACCTGAGCGAGCCGGGCCGCGGCGAAGACCGCGACGCCCTCATCTCCATGAACAACCCGCTGCGCTACGGCGGGAAGGCCTTCTACCAGGCCAGCTTCGGCAAGAACGACACCCTATCCGTGTTCCAGGTCATCCAGAACCCAGGATGGCTGATCCCGTATCTCTCATGCATCCTGGTCTCCCTCGGCATGCTGATCCATTTCGGGATGAAGCTCGCCGGCGCCCTCGGAGGCTCCAAATGAAACGTTCTTACTCCATCCTCGCCGCCTCGTTCGTCGCCGGGCTCCTGATCGCGGCGGGCCCGCTGTTCTCGCGCGGCCCCAAGAGCGAGTTCGACGTCCGCGGCTTCGCCCAGCTTCCCCTGCTCGAAGGCGGCCGCATCAAGCCGATGGACTCCTTCGCCCGCAATTCCCTGCTCTTGATCCGCGCCCAGCAGACCCTGCCTGTCGACAAACACCGCATCACCGCGACGCAGTGGCTGATGGATTCCATGTTCCGCCCGGAGGCCGCCGACACCTACAAGGCCTTCGTCATCGACGACCCGGATGTGCTGGGCGTCCTGGGCCTGGAGCGCGGCAAGGAGCGGCGCTTCGCCTACTGGCAGCTCGAGGCCAAGCGCGATGAGATCCGCGGCCAGGCCGAGCGGGCGCACATGGTTGATTCCAACAGGCGCTCCCGCTTCCAATCCTCGGTCGCCAACCTCGATTCGCGCCTGGAGCTCTACGAGCGCATCAAGAACTCGATCATGGTGAGCGGCACCGACGACCCGGTCGGAGAGTTCGAGTCCTTCACCAAGCTCGTGCCCTCCGCGCTGAAGGCCATGCACACGCCGGCCCAGGCGACGGCCGCCGACAAGAAGGCGATGAAATCCCTGACAGAGATGCTCGACCGCTACCGCTTCCTGGCCTCGATCGCAGCCTTCAAGCCGCTTCCCCCGCGCGCCGGCGAGAAGGCGGAGGATTGGACCAACATCGGCGAAGGCGTGATGAGTCCCGCCGGCGGCGGCGATCCGCATCCCGGGCTCAGCGCCTACACCCGCATGGCGCAGGCGTACAAGAAGTCCGACCCCGCCGCCTTCAATGACGCACTGCATGCCTTCAAGCTCTGGCTCGCCCGCGAGAGGCCCGAAGCCTTCTCCAGCGCCCGCTCCGAGGAGGTCTTCAACCGCGCGCAGCCCTTCGTCTCGGGCATGACCCTCTACGTGATGGCGCTGCTCGCCGTCTTCATCTGGTGGGCCGCCCGCCGCTCCGAGGCGCAGTCCGTCTCGATGGGCCTTCTCGGCGCCGCGGTCCTGGTGCACACGCTCGGCCTGGGGGCGCGTATCATCCTCCAGGGCCGCCCGCCGGTGACCAACCTATACTCCTCGGCCGTCTTCGTGGGCTGGGTCGCGGCCCTGCTCGGCCTTTTCGCGGAGCGCTTCCACAAGAAGGGCTTCGCCGCCGCGGGAGGAGCCCTCGTCGGCTTCTGCTCGCTGCTCGTCGCCCACCATCTCAGCAGTTCGGGCGACACGATGGAGATGATGCGCGCGGTGCTGGACTCGAACTTCTGGCTGGCCACGCACGTGATCACCATCACCATCGGCTACGGCGGGACCTTCCTGGCCGGGGCCCTGGCCATCGCCTGGATCGTGCGCCTGCACCTCGTCAAGAAGCACGACGCCGAGACCAGCAAGGCCCTGGTGGGCCTGACCTACGGAATCATCGCCTTCAGCCTCTTCTTCAGCTTCGTCGGGACCGTGCTCGGCGGCATCTGGGCCGACCAGTCCTGGGGACGCTTCTGGGGCTGGGATCCGAAGGAGAACGGAGCGCTTCTGATCGTCCTCTGGAACGCCGCCATCCTCCATGCGCGCTGGATCGGAGTCATCCGCGAGCGCGGCATCATGGTCATGGCCGTCCTCGGCAGCGTGGTGACCTCGCTGTCCTGGTTCGGCGTGAACATGCTGGGCGTCGGCCTGCACTCCTACGGCTTCATGGACAAGGCCTTCTGGTGGCTGGTCGCCTTCGCCTCGGCCCACTTCCTGATCGTGGGGCTGGCCCTGCTGCCTCCGCGCTTCTGGTCGGCCGACAAAAACTGAGCTGCGACCCGACGCTCAGCCCGAGGGAGGCTTCTGCTTGGGGACCTCGGCGGTCGCATTGGAGCCCTTCCCGCGGAACAGCGAGAAGAGCACGACGCTCTCGTCATCCATCGAGGTCGAAAGGGCCTTCCACTCGCCGCCGGTGCGCGGGATGTGAGGCTTGAGGTTGGTCGGGGCGAAGCGCGCGCCATAGAGCGCCAGGCCGAGGCTCAATGCACCGCGTCCGAATTCCCGGCAGGCCTCATTGAAGCGGGCCGTGTCGCCGGCCTTATAGGCTGCGGTGCCGTGGAGCAGAGCCTTGCCGATCGTCCAACCGCCGACGGCCGCGCCCACGGCGAGCAGGTCCAGATCGGCGTTCAGAGGGGCCAGAGTCACCGTGACATGGCCAGAAATCGGGCTG
>Ga0208863_1002010_pt1 | contig 11246 bp, 9 predicted proteins | sample RifOxyD3_FD_184040 | JGI IMG/M metagenome (GOLD analysis project Ga0208863, IMG submission 184040) | Soil microbial communities from Rifle, Colorado - Rifle Oxygen_injection D3 (SPAdes) | ecosystem: Environmental > Terrestrial > Deep subsurface > Rock core/Sediment | place: Rifle, Colorado...
GAAATCGGCAAAATAGCAATGCTCGTAAAAGAAACTTCCCAAAAAGAAACACCTTTGCAAAATCAACTGAAAAAAGTCAGTAAGTTTATTGCTATAATTGTGATTTTTGTTTCTATTTTTATTTTTTCTTTGGGCTTTATCCGAAATTCCGTAGGTTATGATTTGTTGCAAATATTTAAAACTGCGGTAGCAGTAGCTGTGGCGGCTATACCTGAAGGCTTGGCAATTTCCCTGACTGTTATTTTAGCTTTAGGTATGCAACATATTTTGAAGCGTCGAGCTTTGGTACGCAAGCTTATTTCGGCTGAGACTTTGGGTTCAGTGAGTGTTATTTGTACAGATAAAACGGGTACTCTTACTGAAGGCCGGATGCTTTTGTCACATCTTATCACTGCCAACAATGAATTTGATGATGCTGAAATAAATCTGATAGATGTTTTAGATAAAAATAAAATTGATGAAAGATTACTTTTGCAAGTAGGCATACTTTGTAATGATGCCTTTTTGGAAAATCCTCAAAGTCCAAAAGAACAGTGGAATTTTGTGGGAGATACTACTGATTCAGCTTTTTTGATTGCTGGTTTGATCATGGGACTTGATAAAACAATTTTGGAAAATAAATTAAAACGAATTGCTGAAATACCTTTTGATAGTCGTAACAAGTTTATGGCTAGTTTGCATCAAGATGGACAGAAGAAAAATAGTTTGTATATCAAAGGTTCTTTTGAGAGTGTTTTTGCCAAAAGTTCTTTTTATCAAAGTAATGGTCAGATAAAAAAAATGGATAAAAAAATTGCAGAGTGGTTTACTAAACAAGAGGGTATTTTGACAGAAAAAGGTCTACGTGTTTTGGCTTTGGCTTATAAAGATGTCAAAAAAGAATTGTCTGTGATTGAAGATAAAAATTTGGACAAATTAGTTTTTTTAGGGCTAGTAGCTTTGTCTGATCCTTTACGTCCTGAAGCCAAAGAGACTATTTTGCGAGCCAAACAAGCTGGTATTAGGACTATTATGATCACAGGTGACAATCAGAAGACGGCTCAATTCATTGGGCATGAACTGGGTATGCCTTGTCAAAAAGAAAATGTTATAAGTGGTGAAGAGTTGGAAAAAATTTCAGATAGTGAGCTGAGTAGAAGAATAGATAAGTTGTCTATTTTTGCGCGTGTAGATCCCAAACATAAGATTCGTATAGTGGAGATTTTGCAAAAAAAAGGGGAAGTAGTAGCCATGACCGGAGACGGTGTCAACGATGCTCCAGCTCTCAAAGGCGCCAACATTGGCATTGCTCTTGGTTCTGGTACTGATGTGGCCAAAGATATCGCTGACCTGGTTTTGACCGATGATAATTTTGCTACGATTGTCGCCGCTGTGGAAGAAGGGCGTCATATTTACAAAAATATCAAAAAAGTGATACTTTATCTTTTGGCCGGTAGTTTTACAGAAATAGTTTTGATTAGTGGTAGTATTATTGCTGGTATGCCTTTGGCGTTGTTGCCTGTACAAATACTATGGATCAATTTTATTTCCGAATCTTTCCCAAACATGGCTTTGGCTTTTGACAAAAAAATAGATGATGTCATGCGGGAATTACCAAAGAAAAGAAGTGTAAATATTATAGACAAAGAAATATTGTCGATGATAGTACTTATTTCTACTGTCTCTAGTTTGATACTTTTTTCATTATTTTTGTACTATTCTAAACTTGGCTACCACATAGATTATGTGCGTACTGTCGTTTTTGCTGGTTTGGGAGTCTATTCTCTTATTTATATTTATTCAATTAGAAGTCTTAAGAAACCTTTGTGGAAAATAAATTTCTTTGACAACAAGTATCTTACTTCCGCTATTGTTTTGGGGATTGTCTTGTTACTCATGGCGGTGTACTTTTCACCTTTACAAATATTGCTCAAGACCGTATCATTAGAAGCAAAGACCTGGTTTATTCTTATTATATTTGGTTTACTCAATGTCTTAATTATAGAGTTATTTAAAGGATTATTTTTATTTGATAGACGCGAAAAACAAGTTTGATTTATATTTATTAATTTTAATTTAAAATGTCGTATGTTAGACAAAAAATATTTGAATAGTATCAAGAAGAATTTGCTTCAATATGCTGAAGTAAGACGAGAAGTAATAAAATCATCAGATGATGCCTTACACAACGCTAAAAGGGCTATTTTTGCCATGCACAGGGACAATATGAAGGAAGCAGAAGAAAAATTGGCTAATAGTAAAAACTTGCTTAGTTCATTATTAAAAAAGTATGCCAAATATAGTGAAGTTACAGAAGAGGGTTCTTTTAAAGCTGGTCTTGAAGAATATGTAGAAGCGAGCCTTTTTTATCAATTTTTGACTACTGGAAAATTGACCAAAATCACTGATATGGATGTTCCTGAAAAAAGTTATGTTGGTGGCTTGTGTGATGTACCTGGTGAACTCTATCGCTATGCTATCAAGTCGGCTACTGAGAAGGATATGGACAAAGTGAAGGAATGTGCTAATATGGCTCAAGAAATCACGGGTGAACTTATTGAATTCAATTTGACAAGTTATTTGCGTAACAAGTTTGACCAAGCCAAAATGGCTGCTCAAAAGATTGATAAAGTTGTTTATGAACTTAGCTTGAGTGGTTCTAAATAATAATTATGAAGCAAACTGTAAAAAAGTTAATACCAAAAAAATTACTAAACTTACGTCATTTGTTTTGGGCTTGGTATGGGGCTTTCAAATATCATCACCCTTCGGAAGAATTGATGGTTATTGGCATTACTGGCACAAGTGGTAAATCTACCACTGCTTATTTATTGCGACAAATTTTGGAAAGTGCCAGTATGCGTGTTGGTTCACTTTCTACTATAGATTTTTATGTGGCTGGTGAAGAAAAATTGAATGATCAAAAAATGACAATGCTAGGGAAGATGCAAATTCAAAAATATTTACGTGAAATGGTAGATAAGAAATGTGATGTCGCTATTGTTGAGACAACTTCTGAAGGGCGTGTTCAATATCGTCATAGTTTTATCAATTATGACATGATGGCTTTGACTAATCTTTATCCAGAACATATTGATTCGCATGGTTCTTTTGAGGCGTATAAACAAGCAAAATTGGATATTTTTGAATATGTGGCTAATCATAAATCAAAAATCATAAATCAGAAATCTATTGGTAAGACTGCTATTGTAAATGGAAATTCTGAATACAAAGATGAATTTTTACAATTTGATTTTGATAAAAAAATTATTTTTGGTACAAATATTTTAAATCAACAAACAAAAAATGATGGTTTGCATTTTGAAATTGAAAATCATAAATTGCAAGCGCCTATGTATGGTGAACATAATATTTATAATATTGTGGGTGCTGTAACTATTGCGCGTGAATTGAATATTTCTTGGGAAGTAATTGAAAAAGCTGTGAGTAGTTTCAAAAACGTTCCTGGTAGAAATGAATTTATTTCTGAAGCTAAAGAAAAAGGTTTTGATGTAATAGTTGATTATGCTTTTGAACCAGTTGCTATGGAAAAACTTTATCAAGTAGTAGATTTGTTGAAACCGACTGGTAAAATAATTCATGTTTTTGGTTCAACTGGTGGTGGACGTGATAAAGATCGCCGATTCAAACTTGGTGAAATGATTGGTCAAAAAGCTGATATTTGTATTATTACTGACGAAGATCCTTATGAAGACGATCCACAAGAAATTATTGATGATGTTGCTCTAGCTGTGATCAAACAAGGCAAAGAACTAAATAAAACTGTTTTTAAAATTTTGAATAGGAAAGAAGCAATTGGTAAAGCTATTGAAATGGCTAGAGAAGGGGATTTGATTTTGATTACTGGTAAAGGCAGTGAACAAGGAATGTGTGTGGCTGGTGGCAAGATGATTTCTTGGGATGACAGGAAGATTGTTAGAGATTTTATTGTAAAAAAATAATATTGTGGTAAAAAAATATTTCAAAATTTGGTGGTTGCAAGCTATCTACATGATGGTTCAAGCTGGATTTATTTCTATTTTGTATGTTTATTTTGTCAAAAATGAAATAAATTTTTGGCATATTATACTAGCTGAAGCTTTGGGTTATCTATTTGCTGTAATTTTTATTTCTCTCAAGCGTAATTTTGCGACAAAAAGGGACATGCTTATTGGTTACTTGCTGGTATTGTTTGCTTTGTTAGTTTTGTTATTGCCTTTTTCTGCTTACTATTTGTTGATACCCTATATGGTTTTAAAAATAGCTGGAGCTATCATGTTTTTTACACCTTACAATATTTTATTTTTTGAAAGTACTAATCAAGATAAGAAAGTTCACAAAATGACAGTTTATTGGGCCATTGGTACCGTGGTAGGAATTGTTGCTCCTTTGCTCGGAGGTTATATCTTTGTAAGATTTGGATTATTAGGTTTCACTATTTTGGCAATTTTGGTTTTATTGATTGGTTTGTTTTTTATATATTATGCCAAAAATGCTACTTACAAATATAGATTAAAAGATATATTAGTGCATATAAAAGGTGCTCGTACTATTACTATGCTTGATGGCGGACTACAAAATGTTTCACATTTATTGATTGCTTTGTTCTTACTTAATTTTATTAGAGATGAATTTGATTTTGGTAAAATATTATCAATCATAGCTTTGATTTCTGTTGTCTTTTCTTTTAAACTTGCCAAAATTTCTGATAAATTTAAAAAAAGAATAGAATTTATTTGGCCTTTATCTTTTTTGTCTGCTTTGGTGATGATATCTTTTTATTTTGTTAATAATTTGTTTTGGTCTGTCGTCTTGATTGTGTTGTTTAGATTTATTACTATATTGTTTAATCCTCTTAGATCAAATATTTTACTTGATAAAGTGTCTGATGGCCCGATAACTTGGATTTCAAGAGAAATATATTTGAATATTGGTCGTTTCATTATATTAGGTTTAATTGCTTATATTGTTTATCACGGATTATTACGTGAGGCATTTGTCCTCGTGGGGCTATTATATATAATTTTTCCAATTGTAGTTAGATACAAAAAAATATATGCCAAATCATTTTAATGTTAGAGAAAAATTGGAAGTTTGTTTAAATAATAATGAACCCCTCCTAACCCCTCCAATTCGGCGGGCAAGCTCCCCTACGAGGGGAGGGACATTTTGTTAAAAAATCTTTCTAAGAATATGACATTTTCTAATCTTTACTCAAACGATATAAATGCGAAACACTTGAGATCTAAGTTGAGAAATAATACTACAAAAGCAGAAAAAGTTTTGTGGGAAATGATTAGAAAGAAAAAATTAGGATTTAAGTTTAGGAGGCAATTTCAAATTGGATTTTATATTGTAGATTTTTATTGTCATGAGTTAAAATTAATAATTGAGTTGGACGGTTCAATTCATGATGAAGTTTTTCAAGAAAAACATGATCATAAAAGAGACGCCTGGCTAAAAAGTCAAGAATATATTATTTTACGTTTTCAAAATAATGATTTATTTAATTTTTCTGAAAAGGTCATAAATGATATTACCAAAAGAATTGATGAACTTGTTCTACAAAATAAACAAATAAGCAGGTTCTCCCCCTCGTAGGGGGAGACAGAGGGGGTTCTCTGTAATAAGAGTTTAACTTAAAATATTTTAGAATATGAAATTAATTAGTATTATTATTCCAGTTTATAATCGTGTCGAGGTTTTTGAGAAGTCTTTGCTTTCGGCTATACAACAAAATTATGTAAATAAAGAAATTATTGTGGTGGATGATGGCAGTGAACCTTCAATTTCAAATTCAAAATTTCAAATTTCAAATGACCTACAAATAAAATGGTTTAGACAAGAAAATGGCGGTGCACCAAGTGCACGTAATAAAGGGTTTAGAGAATCAAAAGGTGATTATGTAATATTTTGGGATGCAGATATTGAAGCTGAGCCAGATATGTTGGAAAAAATGGTGAAAAAATTGGATAAAAAGCAAGATCTTAGTTTTGTTTATTCTAGTTTTAATTTGGGCAAGAAAAAAATGTTGGCACAAAAATTTTCACCGATACAATTACAAAAAAACAACTACATACATACCAGTTCACTTATTCGTCGGGATGATTTTCCTTTGTTTGATGAAAAATTAAAACGTTTTCAAGATTGGGATTTATGGTTGACTATGGTAAAAAATGGTAAAAAAGGGGAGTGGATAGATGAATATTTGTTTACCATCATTTCTACGGGAATAATAAGTGGTTGGTTGCCTAAGTTTGCTTACAAAAAACCATGGAAGAATTTGCCATGGTGGAGTGAGAAAGTTAGTAAGTATGAAAATGCTAGAAAGATTATTTTAGAGAAACATCATCTTTCTTAAGATTATCAGAAATAATTTTCATAATAAATACAAAGTAGAGTATTCCAAAACCTTGAAAAAGAGCTGGTGTTGTCAAATTAATTACAAACAATGATAAAGCACCTGCAAAAAGTCCTTGAAACAGAGGATTTTTTTCTTTGTAAGTCAATTTTGCTAAATAGTAAAGAATTGTCAAAATGAATATCAAGAAGATAATGCTTCCTACAATGCCAAGTTCTGCTAACATTTCCAAATAGCCCCAATCAAATTGAGTACGGCTAACCATTTTTTTTGTCACAGGATCTTCATAACTAACTTGAGTAGCTAGTCCAGAACCGAAGTAAGGATGAGTATTTATTTTTTCTTTGATATCAGGCAACATTGCCAGACGTATGTTGGCACTGATATCTTCTTTTGGTTTTTGGACTGAAGCTATTTTGACACCTACCAATGATAGTCCTGTAGATTTGAAATTACTTGATATAAAACTTAGTGAAAAAAATAGTACTGTAAATATAATAAAAAATAAAAAAGAAACTTGGAACCATTTTTTGAAATTATTTTTTAAAGCTAAAAATAATAATCCTAGTGCTAATGCTAAAAAATAAATACGTGACATATTCATTATGAGCATAAGCATTAGTGCTGATGTCAAAAACCAGTTTGTTTTATTTTTGATATCTTTTATCAAATAAGAAGCTACTATTAACAAAAGAGGGATTATGTACAATTGTTCTGATAAGACTATCCTAAAGAAATTATTGCTTAAATCTGTTATTTTTCCACCTACAATATCTCTGAACCATTTATAATAATTATCGTGTAATATTCCAAATCTGGCTGAATAAGTAAGAAAAGTTAGAAAAGAAAAAATAGCAGTACCAAAGATAAATACTTTTATTATTGATAAAGAATATTTTTTTGGGAAGTTCGTAAATTCTAAAGCAGGGAAGATTAGGAATAAGAAAAAATAAAGTATGGTATCCTGCAAAACAAGCATAGTACCATGGTTATTAGCTATTCCCAATATAGTAGAAAAAAATATAACACAGATAGATAAAAGAAGAGTGGTAAGTATTGGTTTGGGCAATGTTAGTTCTAATTTTCTATCTTTTATCTTTTTGTAAAGCCAGGTAAGTGCAAAAATTCCAAGTAACCAAGTTCTAAGTATTAATCCTGAAAACTCAAAGAAGTGTCCAGCTCCATCTAATAATAATTCTGTAATGAGTAATATCCAAGCAAAATGTGGTTTTTTAAAAGAAAAATAAGCAAAGCTTGCTATCAAGATAAAAGATATAAGATTGTTTACAAACACTAAATTATAATTGTAAATAAAAAATGAGCTTATTCTAACAATCAAAAAAAAGGCTAGAAGCAGAAGCTCTAGCTTTTTTGGTATTAAGTTTTTGAAATAAATTTTTTTAAACATTTTTTATTTTAAAAAGCTTTTATCAAATTGTTTGCCGTATCCATTTATAAATACTTGTGCATCCATTTCAGGTTTTCCTTCCAACTGTAATTTTGATATTATTATTGAACTATCAGCTGTGCCGGCATATATTATATCATTTTCTATACATACTTGACCAGCTTTGATTTTTTTATCGTTTGGTTTTACTGATAGTAATTTTAAACGTTTATCATTCCAAGTAGTCCAAACACCTGGCCAAGGTGTGAAAGCACGATATTGATTGTAGATTTGTTGAGTAGAGTCATTCCAATTTATTTTGCCATCTTCTCTGTCTAACTTTTTACAAAGAGTGACTTCGGTTTCATTTTGTACTTGTGGCTGTATTTCACCTGTAATATATTTGGGAATAGTGTCTAGAAGCAATTGTGAGGCTATTTTAGCCATTTTTACATCCAAATCAATATAAGTGTCATCTGGTAAGATTTCTAGCTCTTTTTGGCTTAATATGGGTCCAGAATCCATGCCTTTATCCATAAGCATTATAGTCACACCGGTTTTACTTTCACCATTAAATATGGCTGATTGAATTGGTGAAGCTCCTCGGTATTTTGGTAGTAGGGAAGTGTGAGTGTTTATTGTGCCAATTTTGGGAATATTCAAGATACTTTCTGGAATGAGGAGTCCGTATTGGGCGACGATGAATAGTTCAGAGCCATTAGCCACTAGTTCATAATTCTTTAAGCTTTCTGGTTGTTCAATATTAAGATTATTTTTTTCGGCTAGAATTTTAACAGGAGATTTTTGTAAAATTTGTTTGCGTCCGACTGGTTTGTCTGGTTGGGTGATTACTTTTTCTATTTCGAAAAGAGAACTATCAATAAGTCCTTGTAGAATTGTTTTTGCGAATTCGTGTGTTCCAAAAAAAATAATCTTTATTTTTTTTGTGTTTTCATCACCGACTTTTGTCGGGACGTTGTGTTTTAATGTTTTCATGTTTTTATGAAAATTATTCTACTTGATAGATTCCACTCGCTTTATCAATAAAAAGTACACCTTCAAGATGATCTACTTCGTGTTGGACAGCCTTAGCAAAAAAATTATTAGCTTCAAATTCGATACGTTCTCCTTTACGATTCAGTGCTTCTACATAAACATTTTTGTAACGTTTTACTTTGCCATAAGTCTTTGGTACAGAAAGACAACCTTCTAATTCTACATGGGTTTTTTTGGTTATCTTTTGCCAAGTAGGATTTATGAGTACTAGGTCTTCTATTGGTAGAGTATTGTGTTTGTCCATCTTGAGAGCTTCTTTGCCTATCACACAGACACGAATATTTTTACCAATTTGTGGAGCAGCTAGTCCAATACCATCATCTTCATACATAGTCTTTATCATATCGTCAAAAAGTTTTTGGCTACTTTCATCACGCACAAAATCAAGATCTACTTCTACAGATTTTTTGCGCAAGTTTTCATTTGGGATTGTGATGATGTTTAGTGTCATATTAAGGAGAAAGTAAACTTATAGGATTAGGATCTATCTTGAAATTTCCTGGGATATATTGATTGATTTGTTTTATTGTTGATAAGGGATTTTTGTCAGCAATCTTTAGAGCAAAGCCCCACCAATATTGTCTACGGAAATATTTTGGTTGCATTTCGTAAGGACCGAGTATAGTAGCATTTTTATCTAGTTTTGTCAATGCTGAATTAAGATTGCGGACGGTTTGTTCAGCTAGATTTTTGGCCTTGATTTCACTATCTGCACCACAGTAATATTTTACTATATATTGATAAGGAAATAAAGCTAGTTTTTTGCGGGTATTTAGGTCTGTGCGATATACTCTATCTTTTTCGCCAAGTGACTTAAAAAGGGTATGCTCAGGATTAGCAGTCTGAATATAAAATTGGCTTGATTCAGTTCTATAATATTCTACTTCTGCTATTGTATGCCAGATATTTTCTAGACTAAGATATTCAGGAATAGCCAGTTGTCTATCAATATCTAAGAAGATTATGAGTTCTGTTTCTTGCCAATTTATGGCTTTGAAAGCGGCATTGGTACCAATGATTATTTTTGGTTTTTTTTGTGACTTTAAATCTTGAGTACTATCTTTGTCTATTTTCAAAACTTGGTGAGTATTTTTTGTGTTCAATATTTTGTAGACTTCTTGCTCTATCAGTTCGGTGCCAAGACCATAATTTGTTAGTAATTCGTTTTTGCATTTGGGACAAAAAGGATTGAACTTTTGACTGTATTTGCTATAAGGAGAATATAGTTTGTTGCTACTTTTTTCATAAATAAGTGGCATATTGCTTTCAGGATCGCGAGCAACATAGCCACAGTTGTGACAAATAGTAGTGGTAGCAAAACCACGTCTATTGATATAAATGAAGATGTCTTTATCAGTATTTTTTATTTTATCTTCGAGATCCAAGGAAAAGACTGATTTGTTTTGAACAAAATTTTTGTTCGAGAGATTTACAATGTTTGGAAGTGTCTTTTTCTTTTTTTCAAATAATAATTTGTCTTTGTTTATTTTGTTTGCATAATCAATCTGACCTTTGTTTATCTCATAATACTTTTCAAAACTGGGAGAAAAGCTAGAATATATAGCTTTACAAGAATACATCTTTTGCAAAAATTTTATGATATCTTTGCTCTGAAATTTTGGAGTGCTATCCCAACTTTTTAGATTTTCATCATGTTCGTAATCGATGATAATTTTGTCCAAGTTGTTAAATGGCAAAAATAGGGCATTGCGAGTGCCAATAATAATATTTTTTTCTTCATTTTTTATATTGATCCAAGTACTAAATTTTTCCTTGTCACTCATTTCCGAATACCAAGTAGCGACTTGGCTTTTTTGTTTATCTGTAAGTAAGTTTCTTACTTCTTCAATGTGGCGTACTTCAGGGACGATTATTAGAGTATTCTTTTTTAGGTTAGCAAAAATTTTCTTATGTTCTTCTTCTGTTTGATAATAATGATAGGTGCTAGTGCTTTCTTTTTTTATTTTTTTATTTTTATTTTCTATTAGTTCAATGTTTTTGAGCTTTCTTTTTTGTAGGGGCAACAAAGCCATTTTGAGAAAAATAGCAGGTGAGACCAGATAAATTTCTGAGAGTAGCAAAGATAGCGCCAATTGTTTTTGGGAAAATATTGGTACTTTATTTACAATATTAGCTATTTCCTTGAGCTTGTTATTTTCTCCTTGTTCTAGACTAAAAACAACTCCAAAAATGTTTTTGGAGCGAAAAGGTATTTCGACTAATTGTCCAACTTTCAGAGATTTTTCTAAACTTTCATCAACTAAGTAATCAAATGAGGAAAAATTTCTTGGTAATCTCTTCAATGGTATTATTTTGGCAATCACAATTTTGGTTTATTTTTTTTAGAGTATTCGAAGGGTGTAATTAATTCATTAGCAGGTTTGTCTAAAAATGATTGAAATACTTAAATACAACTAATACGATAAGAGTACCTATTTTTTGCTTAGAAAACAAATTCTCCTG
>Ga0208863_1002013_pt1 | contig 11226 bp, 10 predicted proteins | sample RifOxyD3_FD_184040 | JGI IMG/M metagenome (GOLD analysis project Ga0208863, IMG submission 184040) | Soil microbial communities from Rifle, Colorado - Rifle Oxygen_injection D3 (SPAdes) | ecosystem: Environmental > Terrestrial > Deep subsurface > Rock core/Sediment | place: Rifle, Colorado...
TTCTGGGTGCCCTGCCACCAACCATTAGGCTTCATAGAGCCTTGGACGATGCCCGGCTGGCGGCAAAAATATGGATGGCGTTGGATAGATGATGAAAGACTTGACTGCATTTAGCCTAAGAGGGCGATGCTGCTGCTGGCTATCTTTTACCTTTGCATTTTAGCTAATTAGCAAGCAATATCCCCTTTGGCTCTTGGCAAAATTGGTACGTTGGATAAAGAACCGATTTTGGTGCTTGAGTTTAGATGGCCGAAATTCTTTAATCCGGGGTCGTGTCCTAAGTTTTTCCTTGGATGTTGGGTGAGTGAATGCTTAGACGTAACATGCCAAAATCGCCTGAACCGCCTAGTTCATCGCCGCTTTCGTTAAGCCAGTGCCTGGCGAAATCATGCAAAACCGCCCAGAATACTGTTTTGCCAGGGCGGCTGGTTTTCAGCCACTGCCAGATTGTTGGCTTAGTGGCGCGGGCGCTGATGCTGCGGATGCCTCTTTGGCTGCGTGATGCCTTGTTTCCGGATGGTTCCGAATTGATCGCTGCCGCTCATGATGTCGGCAAGGTCAGCCCGACTTTTCAGAAAAAAATCTATACTGCGCTTTCGCAGAAAGATGAGGTTGCGTTATCAGCAGTGCAAATGGTTAACCCCACCACTGAAAAGCTATGGGGTGGCCATGCTGGTGTAAGCCAGGCAACAGCCGAGGCGCAAAATACCGGGCGCTATATCCCGCAGATTCTCGGCCAACACCATGGCTTTTCGCCAAATCTGGCTATTTATCAGGCAAGCAGTGAGGTGTTTGGTGGCCAGGCTTGGCAGGATCAACGCACCGAATTGCTGGCGCAACTCAAAAAAGCCTTGGGCGCAGAGTTCCCGGTTGTAAAAGATGCTTTACAAGCGCGAGTTTTGGCAGGGCTGACCACGGTTTCTGACTGGATTGGCTCAGGGGAGCTGTTTGAAGACCCTTATGAAGACTGGCAGCCAAAAATCGAACAAGCTTTGGATTTGGCTGGATTCTTTCAGCCGCAGCTGAAACCTGGGTTAAGTTTCTCGGATGTGTTTGTCTTTAGTCCCAAAGACACTCAAGCCAAGCTGATTGAGGCGGTGAATAGCCCCGGCGTGTATGTGCTCGAAGCGCCGATGGGATTGGGGAAAACCGAGGCGGCACTCTATGCGGCGTATCAATTGATGGAAAGAAAACTGGCCACCGGCATTTATTTTGCGCTCCCCACCCAGCTTACTTCCGACAAAATTCATGAGCGAGTTAATGCGTTTCTAACCAAGATTTTAGATGACGAATCACCCCACAAACAGGCCTTGCTTGTCCACGGTAATGCCTGGCTTAAACAGGTTGAAATGGGTGAGGAAGGCAATCCTGGTGGGGCGTGGTTTGCCCAAGGTAAGCGCGGCATCTTGGCGCCCTTTGCCGTGGGCACGGTCGATCAGGCGTTGATGGCGGTCATGAATGTCAAACACGGCTTTGTCCGCACCTTTGGCCTGGCCGGAAAAGTTGTGATCCTTGATGAAGTGCATTCGTATGACACCTTCACCGGCACTATTTTAGACGCACTGGTCAACGCACTACGCCAATTGCACTGCACGGTCATCATTCTGAGCGCTACCCTAACCCGGGAGCGGCGGGCCAAATTGCTCGGCTTCACACCGAAGGCAAACACATACCCTTTGATTACGGCGCAACCCAGCGTGGGCGAACTTGAAGAAATCGGGGTTGAGGAGATGAACGATGTTTCGGTAACCATCGTCCATCAACCGGAAGCCGAGGCCATTGAGGAAGCCTTGCGCCGGGCTGAAGAAGGGCAGCAAGTTCTGTGGATCGAAAACACCGTAAAGGAAGCACAGAGTCTCTACCTGACGCTGGCAGCTCGCGCCCGTGAAATTGGTGCGGCGTGCGGATTATTGCATTCCCGCTTCATCAAGGCTGACCGCGCCGCCAATGAAGAATCCTGGGTGGCACATTTCGGTAAAGATGGCGCCAAAACCCGTACACAGCAGGGCCGCATTCTGGTGGGCACCCAAGTGCTGGAACAGTCCCTGGATATTGATGCGGATTTTCTCGTCACCCGTATCGCGCCCACCGACATGCTCCTGCAAAGGCTGGGGCGTTTGTGGCGCCATGCCGAGACCTCTCGCCCAATAACCGCCCGGCGCGAGGCCTGGATCCTTGCCCCTGGCTTGGCAGCGGCCATCGCCACCCCGGAACAAGAACAAGCTTTTGGCTCAACCGCAAGGGTGTATGCGCCTTACGTGCTTTGTCGCAGCCTGGAGGTCTGGCAGGACATCACCAACGTACTGCTGCCCAGCCAGATTCGCGGGCTGATTGAAGCGACGTACCTCAAAAGGAAAGGTGAAAGCGAGGACATGCGGAAGCATCTGCATCAGGTGGAGACCACGAGGGACAGGCTCAAACGACTGGCCTTGCTGGGGTTGGCTCAGGCGGGCACCACTCAGCCGGAGGAAAAGGCCCAAACCCGCCATAGCGATCAGGATACAACCGAAGTCCTGCTAATTCGGGCGTATAAGCAGGATCAGGAAAAGCGGGGCACCCAAGTGACCTTGCTTAATGGTGATAAACTATGGGTTCCGTATAATGGCCGCTCCATGCCGCAAAAATGGCGCGGGATCAGCGCCACGCTCATGCAAAATACCGTAAAGGTCGCCGATTATCTTGCCCCCAAGGCGATCAGCAAAAAACAGATCCTGTGGCTCGGCGACTATTTCTATCTGGGGCGGCCAGAGTATGAGGAAAGCGTCATGCTGCGGGTTGCCCTGGTTGATGAAAGCGGGGCCGTGAAGGCGCTCGACAGGAGCGAGGCCAATGATGGCTACCGGGTTTCCTACGATGCCACGATTGGTTATCAGGCCAGTAAAAAATAAGGAGAGAATATGATTACAGAAAACCGTTTCAATCTGATCGATGAACCTTGGATACCGATTGTGGATGTCGGGCAAGTCAGTCTGCGGTTGCTCTTCAGCCACCCGGAATATCGCGGCCTGGGCGGTAACCCGGTGCAGAAAATCGCCTTGACCAAACTCCTGTTGGCCATTGCTCAGTCCGCGTATACACCCAAGGATGATGCTGACTGGGCCGATCTGCGGCCATCGGGCCTGGCTGAAAAATGCCTGAACTATCTCGACCAATGGCATGACCGGTTTTTTCTATACGGCGAGAAACCGTTTTTGCAGATGCCATTGTTGGCATCCAGTATTCGGAGTGAAAAGGGAAAGAATCCCGTTTCAATTGGATACAGCTATTACCCTTCTTTGCCATCGGAGAACAATACAATACTGACTCAGTCAAACATTATAAGAGAATTGACGCCACCAGAACGGGCAATTTTTGTGATCACGCAAATGAATATGGCTCTAAAGACGTCTGCTGTTATCAAGGAGTTAAAAGGAAGGGATAAAATATCATGCGCATCATCAGGGCCTAGCGTGGGTGGCGGTAGTGGATATGTCCAGTCCTATCTAATAGGGCTTTCCATGCTGGAAACATTATGGATGAACATGGTCACCCAAGAAAAAATAGAACAATCACCACAATGGGGGGGAGGTTTAGGTACACCACCATGGGAGCGACCTTTAGAATCTCAAAACTGTGAAGCTGCCGAAAAATTAAAACTATCGTACATGGGATGTTTGGTAGGTATGTCGCGTTTTATGTTGCTGAAAGAATCAACAATCTATCTTGCTGAAGGTGTGCAATATCCGAATTACAAAGACGGGTGGTTTGAGCCAAGTGTTAGCGCTGATATGTCGTCCAAAGAGATTAAGCCACTGCTGCTAAACGTGCAGAAAAAACCCTGGCGAGAATTAACATCGCTGCTTTCATTTGTAAACGCAACCAGTCCAAAAGGCTATGATTGCATACAAATAAGGCATGGGTTTGAAAGGTTGAAAAATTGGAAAAATCAAGTTGGTGTCTGGTCTGGCGGATTGAAAGTTACTTATTCAATGAAAGACCAGAAGTGTAAAGCGGATGACGATTTCATAGAATCTTACGTTGTTTTGCCTGCTCCCAATTTGATCACTGGCGAAGATAGCAAGTGGTTTAACCCCCTCTCTTTAGAAATGGGTCTTATGGAAGATTTGGCCATTCAACTTGGAAATTCTGTTTATCACTGCAATAAACGAATGATAAAGGATAGTAAGGAAAGAGATAAACGAGCAGATGCACTAAAAAAACCAGCACAAAATCTTTTCTGGCAGCTCTGCGAGCGCCGCTTCCAGGAATTGGTGGATGCCTGCGGCGATGCCGAGCAAACCCACGCCATGCGTCCGGTTTTCGCCGGGTTCGTCCACAAGGCCTACGACACCTATTGCCCCAAGGATACCGCCCGGCAGCTTGATGCCTGGGCAAAAAATCGTCCCAATTTAAGTAAATACCTTACACATTCTACCAAGGAGGCAGCATGAACATGGAGACCATGGAACAGACTCGCAAAGCTGACCCGCCACGCAACAAGGGTCAGGCGTTTGTGGATTACGTCATCAACCGGTGTCAGGCCGATAATGGTTTACGGGCCGCCCTCAAGCGCGCCGACAACCCGGCCACCGAATATCAGTGCTGGGAGGTCTTGGCGGGCTTTCATATTGATCTGGAGCATGACAACCAGCGGTTGCCCTACGCGACCATCAGTGCCGCCATTGCCCGGGCCAAGGCCGAGAGAAATGGCGCCATTGCTATAGGCCAGGCCATTGCCCGCTGTTACGAAGACGGGAACGCCAGCGACCAGGCCAAGGCCAAGTTGCGCCGTCTGCTGGCCTGCGATTCCGTGCCCGAGGCCTGCCGGATTCTGCGCCCGTTATTGAGCTTGATCGAATCCAAGGGCAATAGCGCCCTGGACTATGCCACCTTGCTCAATGATCTGTTGTGGTTTGGTCACGAGGACAGCCAGACCCGGATCAAGGCGCGCTGGGCCCAGGGGTTTTATGGCAAGCCCGTGGAAGGAGGTCAGGAATGAGTGAAGATATTCTGGCCTATGCCAGTGTGTTGCGTTTAAAGCGTGAGGATGTAAACGCCCTGAAGATCCAGGACGCTTACGGCCTGCACAAGGTTGTCTATGGCCTGTTTGCAGATATCCGCTCGGAGGCTGAAAAACAGGGAAGCGCCCCCAGCGGCATCGTCTATGCCGACAAAGGCGGGGATTTCAATACACGGCTAATCCTGATGCTGTCCAATCGCAAGCCGCATCAAACCCCGCAGTTTGGAAAGGTGCAAACCACGCCTATCCAATCGAGGTTTCTGGCCCATGAACGCTACGCCTTTGAAGTCACCGTGAACCCCGGCAAGCGTGACAATCAAACGGGTAAGATCGTGCCCATTCGCGGCCGTGAGGCCATCGCCCAATGGTTTATGGAACGGGCGCCGGAATCATGGGGGTTCAGGGTGAATCTCGACAACCTGCAAACCGATAAAATCAGCGTGCAGGTCTTTGAGAAGTCCGGGAAAACCATTACCCACGGCAGCGCCACCCTCAAAGGTGAGTTGGCTGTCATCGACCGGGATCGTTTTCGGCAAAGTTTCATCCAGGGCATAGGCCGGGGCCGCGCCTTTGGCTTTGGTTTATTACAAATCGTTCCCTTAACCGGCAATTAACTTTTTTAAAATCATCCACTCAAGAGGACATAAAAATGACGACGACCAACCCGCTCAAGAACCTACACATTGAATTTCACATCCTGCAATCCTTCCCCGTTACCTGCCTCAATCGTGACGATGTGGGCGCGCCGAAAACCGCCATCGTCGGCGGCGTTCAGCGCGCTCGGGTCAGCTCCCAGGCGTGGAAGCGGCCCGTGCGTATGGCAATGCATGAACTGGGGGTAACCCACGGAACACGCACAAAACTTATCAGTAAATTAATCGCCGACGCCTGCGAAAAAATAGGCGCTACTCCTGAAGATGCAAAAGCTTGCGGTGACCGAATTGAAGGCGCGTTCATCAAAAAAAAGGAACAAAAGAAGATGAAAAAGGGCAAGGAGGATGTCGCAGAAATTGATGTGGAAGAAACGGCTGCTGAGTCGGCTGCTGAAAAAACAGACACTCTGCTTTTTTTAAGCCCGAATGAAGTAGCTATTCTCGCCAAGGCCTTTGCAGAAAAAGGCTTTAACCCGAATGAAATAATCACTCAAAAGGACCAGAAAAAACAGGCCAAGCAGATTGCCGATTTAATTGGCAATGTTTCCGAGGCCATTGATGCCGTGGATATTGCCCTTTTCGGTCGCATGGTCGCTCAGGCCGCCGACATGAACGTCGAAGCCGCCGCGTCATTCTCCCATGCGATCTCGACCCATAAAGCCAGTAACGAGGTTGAGTTTTTCACCGCCCTGGATGATCAGGCCACCGAACCGGGTTCCGCCCACATGGGCAGCCTGGAATTTAACTCCGCCACCTATTACCGTTATGTAAGCCTTGATTTAGGGCAGTTGTGCCAAACCCTGGCCGGCCAGAACCTGCCGGACGCGGTGGAGAACTTCACCAAGGCCTTGTTTGTGGCCGTGCCCACGGCGCGGCAGGCCACCCAGTCCGGCGCTTCGCCCTGGGACTTCGCCAAGGTGCTGGTACGCAAAGGCCAGCGTCTGCAAGTGCCTTTTGAAACACCGGTCAAGGCCAAGGATGCCAAAGACGGCGGATTCATCCAGCCCAGCATTAAGAAAATGACTGAGTACCTGGCGATACAGGAAAAGCTGCATGGCAGCCTGTTCGGCAAGCAAGGGGACTATACCTATGGCCTGGATGAGAATTACAGCATTGATCATTTAGTTGCCGATCTCAAGAAACATGCCGTCGGGTGCGCACTTGAGGGGTGATCTGATGAATAAATATATCTTGTTATGGTTCGAGGCCCCGTTACAGAGTTGGGGCTCCGATTCCAAATTCGGCCGTCGGGATACCCTGGCATTTCCAACCAAGTCCGGAGTACTGGGTCTGATGTGTTCCGCCTTGGGCGCTGGAGGCGCGCAACGAGAGTTGCTGGCCGAATTTGCCCCGCTCCGTCAGACGGCGATCTCCTTTACCCGCTGCAAACAAAAGGAAGACAAGGTTGTCAAACAAGATCGGGAACCATTGTTGCGCGATTTCCATATGGTCGGGTCTGGCTACGATGATAAAGATCCTTGGGCAAGTTTACTTATTCCCAAAACCAGTGAAGGCAAGAAAGCGATGGGTGGGGGTACCAAAAGGACCTACCGCTACTACTTGCAAGATGCGGCCTTTGCCGTGGCGCTTGAAGTCCCCGGCGATAAGGCCGAAAGTATCGCGGAAGCTCTGCAAAATCCCGCCTGGGATATCTATCTCGGCCGCAAAAGTTGTGTGCCGACCGACTTTGTCTATCGCGGTATTTTCGATCAGGAAACTGCCGCTCTTGAACAGGCGGAAACCATAGCCGTGGAAAAACAACGCATCGAGGATTTTCGGGTGGTGCAAGGCGCCCTGGGCGAAGGCGAAGCGGATGAGGTTTTCACCATCAATGATGTACCCGTCCAGTTTGGCGAAGACAAACGCTACCGTGATCGCCAAGTGAGCCTGATTTATGGCCGATGAAACCGCTTCAGCTAAGGCGCCTTCATCCCGTTTGCTCATCAAGGTGACCCGCGAGAGTCTGCCGCAGGTCAAGGATAAATACCCCTTTATCTATCTTGAGCGCGGGCGGCTTGAAATCGATGATTCCAGCGTCAAATGGATTGACTGTGAAGCCAATGTCGTCCGCTTGCCCATTGCCACGCTAAACTGCCTGTTGCTGGGGCCGGGCACCACTATCACCCACGAGGCGGTCAAAGTTATCGCGCAGTCCAATTGCAGTGTTTGCTGGGTGGGTGAAGACAGCCTGTTGTTTTACGCCTGTGGGCAATCACCGACTGCGGATACACGCAACATGCGCGAACAGATGAAACTTTCCGCTGATCCGAAGAAATCAATTGAAGTAGCCAAGCGAATGTTCGCTAAACGCTTTCCCGAAGCGGATTTAGCAGGCAAATCCTTAAAAGAACTGATGCCCATGGAAGGCTACCGGATCCGAGGTTTGTATGAACAAAAGGGGCTGGAGTACGGCGTGGGCTGGAAAGGGCGCAGTTATACGCCAGGTAAATTTGAACTGGGCGACATCACCAATCAGGTACTAACGGCCTGCAATGCCGCACTATACGGAATATTGAGTTCCGCAGTGCATAGCATGGGCTATTCGCCGTATATTGGTTTTATCCATTCCGGCAGTCCCTTGCCGTTTGTCTATGATATGGCCGACCTGTATAAGGAACATCTTTGTATCGATCTGGCTTTCTCTCTTACTTATGAAATGGCTGGAAAATATAACAAACACAAAGTATCTGCGGCTTTTCGCCAGCGCGTCATTGAAATGGATTTACTGGGCAAGATAGGCCAAGACATTGAAGCCATGTTAGGAGTGAAAAATGCTCGTAGTGATCGCCAATGATTTGCCGCCCGCCGTGCGCGGACGAATGAAACTCTGGTTTATTGAACCTCGCCCCAATGTGTTTGTTTCCGGGGTAAAAGACGCTGTTGCCAAAAAAGTAGTGGACTATTTGCACGACCACTGCCCGCTTGAAAGCGGCTTGATGATTTTTCGCCGTATTCCTGAAACACCTGGTTATGAAATACGTGGTGTAGGCGACACTAAGCGCAATCTTACCGAGATTTCTGGTTTGCAATTAGTGATCGAGAAACAAATTCAATCTGCACCCATAGTTTGAGTTTTAAAGCAATTAATGGTGCGGTGAAGCTGTTTAGACCGAATGATAAAGGTACAACTGGTTGTGGTTTAATTATCCTCATCAACAATATGTTGGCGTCTTCCCCACGCCCGTGGGGGTGTTTCTTGAAAGGAGACCACGACTATGATGAAGCATGAGTCTTCCCCACGCCCGTGGGGGTGTTTCCTTCTTAAAACCGGAAAATTGCCTGTTCCTGATGTCTTCCCCACGCCCGTGGGGGTGTTTCTGCCTGGAACCGGCTTTTTGCCATGCGTAAAGCGTCTTCCCCACGCCCGTGGGGGTGTTTCCATCTAATCACAAGGAGGTAACGCCATGAAAAGGTCTTCCCCACGCCCGTGGGGGTGTTTCTCAATTCTAAGCAACTTTCAAGTATTACCATAGGTCTTCCCCACGCCCGTGGGGGTGTTTCTCACACGGAGAGTTTGGTCTAGGATACTCTCAAGTCTTCCCCACGCCCGTGGGGGTGTTTCCACCACTCCCGATTATTTGATCTATTCCAAAATGTCTTCCCCACGCCCGTGGGGGTGTTTCTAAAAGACCGGGATTCATTATCCCCGTATATTCGTCTTCCCCACGCCCGTGGGGGTGTTTCTCATTTGTACAAAGAAACCAGAAAGTTAAGTTTGTCTTCCCCACGCCCGTGGGGGTGTTTCCATCTGAAGATCCATATTTGATGCCATGACTTTGTCTTCCCCACGCCCGTGGGGGTGTTTCTGACAAGCAAGTCTGTTATAATCTGAATTTTAAGTCTTCCCCACGCCCGTGGGGGTGTTTCTAAAGCCGTCTATGTGTTCCGGGCAATTCTTTTGTCTTCCCCACGCCCGTGGGGGTGTTTCTAACCTCACTATATCTAACAGGAGGCATGACGCGTCTTCCCCACGCCCGTGGGGGTGTTTCTGTATCCCGTTTTATGTTTGGCCTGAATTTTCCGTCTTCCCCACGCCCGTGGGGGTGTTTCCTTTACTCAGAGAAGCTGCTATCGAGTATTATCGTCTTCCCCACGCCCGTGGGGGTGTTTCTTGACCAGCGTCAAGACTAAAGAACACTTTTTCGTCTTCCCCACGCCCGTGGGGGTGTTTCTCTAACAATCAAAAGGAGACCACGACTATGCAGGTCTTCCCCACGCCCGTGGGGGTGTTTCCTAGGCAAGCTATCTCTTGACTGTGCCGCTTTTGTCTTCCCCACGCCCGTGGGGGTGTTTCCGATATTGAGAAAGTATATGCGTGGTAGTCGCCGTCTTCCCCACGCCCGTGGGGGTGTTTCTTTCAAGCTCAAAAACTTGCCGCCATCCTTCTTGTCTTCCCCACGCCCGTGGGGGTGTTTCCTTAACCGGGAGGCAGGCAATGGATGACATCGGGTCTTCCCCACGCCCGTGGGGGTGTTTCCTATGCCCATCCGAACCCGACACAGAATAACCCGTCTTCCCCACGCCCGTGGGGGTGTTTCTGTTGGTTGTGGTTGTTTGATATTCAGTTTGTGGTCTTCCCCACGCCCGTGGGGGTGTTTCTAACCAAGGAAGCCAAGCGCAGATTCTACGGGAGTCTTCCCCACGCCCGTGGGGGTGTTTCTAAATACCTTTTTCAACGGGATACCTTCTGGCGGTCTTCCCCACGCCCGTGGGGGTGTTTCCCCCAAAGGGGCCGGGCGCAAGCTCGGCTCCACGTCTTCCCCACGCCCGTGGGGGTGTTTCTTTACTGTCTGGTCACTTCCGTCTATCACCACCGTCTTCCCCACGCCCGTGGGGGTGTTTCTGACCGCAAAAGGATGGTTGAGTTTGAGCAACGGTCTTCCCCACGCCCGTGGGGGTGTTTCTAAAGACGGCAATGGTTCGTGGGTATGTGTGTGGTCTTCCCCACGCCCGTGGGGGTGTTTCTGGCTGATTGAGATAATGGCAAAAAGGAGCAACGTCTTCCCCACGCCCGTGGGGGTGTTTCCCAACCGGGAGAAAGACCATGAAAGCAGAAACCGTCTTCCCCACGCCCGTGGGGGTGTTTCTCTCACTTGCACCCGCAAACTGCCTATCTGGGAGTCTTCCCCACGCCCGTGGGGGTGTTTCCCAAACTCATCGCATCTGAATCCATCGCACTTAGTCTTCCCCACGCCCGTGGGGGTGTTTCTTGACGGTTCGGAGGAAGATTGATGTCGAAGTGGTCTTCCCCACGCCCGTGGGGGTGTTTCTTTACACAGGTGTGCAACTGGTGTGCAACTGGAGTCTTCCCCACGCCCGTGGGGGTGTTTCCAGCTTTAGCCGCGTTGGGTGCCCTCGCGGGGAGTCTTCCCCACGCCCGTGGGGGTGTTTCTATGTATTCTTAGCGCCATACATTCACCATATGGTCTTCCCCACGCCCGTGGGGGTGTTTCTATGTATTCTTAGCGCCATACATTCACCATATGGTCTTCCCCACGCCCGTGGGGGTGTTTCTGGTGCCCATTTCCTGATCTTGCCCGGCCCTTAGTCTTCCCCACGCCCGTGGGGGTGTTT
>Ga0208863_1002016_pt1 | contig 11213 bp, 6 predicted proteins | sample RifOxyD3_FD_184040 | JGI IMG/M metagenome (GOLD analysis project Ga0208863, IMG submission 184040) | Soil microbial communities from Rifle, Colorado - Rifle Oxygen_injection D3 (SPAdes) | ecosystem: Environmental > Terrestrial > Deep subsurface > Rock core/Sediment | place: Rifle, Colorado...
GTGCAGCGATATTACATACATCCGGCTTCCCGGCGGATTTGTTTACTTGACAGCGGTCATGGATTGGTACAGTCGGTATGTGCTATCCTGGGAAGTGTCGGTAACCATGGATAGTGACTTTTGCGTATCGGCCTTGGAAAGTGCCCTGCGTCAGCATGGTCAACCTGATATTTTCAACACTGACCAAGGATCACAGTATACCAGCAATGATTTTACCGACAAACTGAAGGATGCCGAGGTGCTGATCAGCATGGATGGCAAGGGTCGGGCCATGGACAATATCTTTATTGAACGACTGTGGCGGAGTGTAAAATATGAGGAGATTTACCTGAAGGAATACGGGTCAACAAGAGAGCTAATTGATTGTTTGAAGGTCTATTTTGACTTTTACAATAATGAACGGGCTCACAGTAGCTTGGGCGATAAGACGCCCAGCGAAATATATTGGGGGTGCATGCAGATGCAGGCTGCAGCTTGAGCCAGGCCAGAGGTAGCAGTAAATGCCCTGGGCGTAAAGACCAAGCCCTGCGGGTGCTCGCAAGCTCGCAGTCTTGACACCCAGAGCATTCACTGCTCAACCTGAGGTTGTGACGGCGAAGGGGCGTTTAAACCGCCTCGCCCTCGCCTCCGGCGGGCTCATGCAAAAGGGCTTAAGTAACTGACGGCGATTAGGTCGGCAGAGGCAATTTTGCTCCGAGAAATTCTACCTTCATCTCGGAAATTTTGTGTCTTGACAATGGGGTCCATTATATGTTTTTCTTTTTGTTCTTTAATCATAATGACCTTCATGAACCGAAAGCATACTTTCCTGATTGGTTGAATACGCCCGGTGGTTTAATTAAAATAGCATCTTCAGGTAGCTACATTCAATCATTTTTGCCAATAACTATTTATGTTCCCTTGTTAGATGAAATCACTTGGCCAACGGGCGAATATAAGCAATTCGGATACATGGTAGGTGGTAATTCTTCTTATCCACCACTTGTTGTATGGCCCTCTCTATTAACGTCTATTGATTCCTTTGATGCATCGAACGTGCGGACGTTTCATGCTAGCTACGAATACGATTATGATTATAACTATAATTATGCCAGGGCAACCCGAAGTGAGCACGGACAGAACGATCTGTCCTATCAAGCAACGGTCATCGGGTACGAAAATTTTCTCAATCCTATTACGGTAACGAACATCAATGGGTTGTCGACAACCTTCACTTTTGATTACCAAAGGAAGGATAATGCGGTGAATGGGACGCCTCGGTTGATCAAAGTAGATGGTAATGCATATGGGAGCTGCCTGGCCTCAAATGCAACGTATACTTATGACTTTTTGGGGTATCTTAACACTGCCATCACCGAAGCAGGATTAACAACTGATTACGATTTCGCGAATAATCAATACGATTTCGATACTATTGGCTTGCTCGATAAGGTGACGTATAAAAACGTAGATAACGGAGTGGATCGGGTCATTGATTACCATTGGTACGCTAACCGGCAGCTCAAAGGGGTAACACGGCCTGGTTTGACCGTCGGTTACACCTATGAGAACGGACGTATTGCCAGCCGCACGGAGACCGATACCACTGTCGATCCACCGGGTTATGTCCGGATTCATGCCAGAACGCGCACCTGGACCTACGCCTATACCTATTATGGTAATGATGCCGATGGGTTGCACCGCATCGAGCAGTTGCTGGTCACCGGCCCAAGGGGTGATCAAACCATCTATAGGTACAGCCCGACCGGCAATCTGACTTCAATTGCCGATGCGCTCAACCATACGGTTACTTTTTCCGAGCACAACGAATTCGGCCTGCCGCGCACCATGCTTGATGCAAACGGATTGACATCATCCCTGCAGTACGACGGGCGTGGTCGTCTCACCTTGTTGTCAACCAGCGGGGCGGTTACTCAGTTTGCCTATAACCCGGAAAACAAACTTACGCGTGTAACTATCCCCGATGGCCGGTACCTGGACTTTACTTATAGCGATAGCGGCCGTCTTTCGGCGGTAACGAACAATGTCGGGGAGAAGGTGGAGATACAGTCGACAGCGTATCCCACTTTCACGCAGGTTGTTACAAAAATTTTCGACAGGGACGGAACAACGCTACATGCCAATTTGTGGCGTCAGTACGATGCACTCGGACGTCTGTGGAAAATGTATGACCTTGGTGGTGTCACGGGGGAGATCAAATACGATGCTGCCGGCAACCCGGACACCCTTATCGACGGGAACAACGGGGTTATCCGGCAACTGTTCGATGGTCTCGGGAGATTGAAAACCGTCACTGATAACCGCCAGGATGGCGTTACGACGCCAATTGGCTATGACAACCAGGACCGTCTGACTTCCGTGGATGATCCGGATGGCGTTACGACTACCTACCACTATGACGGCTTCGAAAATTTGCTCCAGACATCAAGCCCGGACACTGGTACGACCACCTACCAGTACGACGATGGCGGGAATGTCAAGGCCTTAATCCAGGCTAACGGCACTACCATCGGTTATTCATATGATCTGCTTAACCGTCTGACATTTATCGATAATCCTAACCTAAGTAATGACGTTACTTACGTTTATGACGAAACCGCGACAAACGGTAATACCAACTATGGTGTAGGCCACCTGACCACCATAAAGCAGAATAGTGGAAATAGCATAAAATGGATTTACGACGTCCAGGGCAAAATCGTCACGGATATCCGAAAGATCTGGTCGAACACGTACACCACCGGTTACGCATATGATAGTGTGGGCGCAGGCAAGCTTACGTCAATGACCTACCCGAGCGGAAATAAATACATTATAGACACCAGCGTTTCTAGTATAGTCAATGGCAATGTCCGAGCAATCACGCTGGAAACTCCTTTAACAGAGATAGTGAAAACAGTCACATACAAACCGTTTGGCCCAACAGCCCGTTTTGTCTACGGAAACGGCCGCGTGTATTTGGCGACCTACGATAGCTTGTATCGCATGGATAAATTGAAGATCGGAACTCTGAATCTTGACTATGGCTACGATTCCCGGAGTTTGGTGGAATATATTGATGATCTGAGCACCGCAGCCAACCGCACGGAGGACTTTGATTATGACCCGGCTGGACGACTTTACACGGCAACAGGGGATTACGGCCAGCAAACGTTCTTATACAGCTATGCTGGTGATCGCCTAAGTACCACCTCTGATCTCAACGGTCAGGTAACGAACGACTCGTATACCACCGAGCCTGGCACGCATCTTCTGCAAGAGGTGGTTGGCGACAATCCGCGCAGTTTTACGTATAATGTTGATGGCCGACTGGTTAAGGACAATGACAACGACCGGGTCTTTGTCTATGACTTCAATGGCCGGGTTACTTCTGTCAAAGTTGGCGGCGCAACGATAGCAACTTACAGCTACAACCCGCTGGGGCAGCGTCATGGCAAGACTGCCGAAGGTGTAGGGCATCATTTCGTCTATGGATTAAACGGTGAGCTGATCTGGGAAGGGTTGCCGGATGGTTCATGGCAACGCGATTATGTCTACCTTCATGACCTTCTGGTAGCCTTTGTTGATACCACTGCCAGTGGTATCAACGTTTATTACGTGCAGGCCGACCGTTTGGGAACGCCGCAAATAGTCAGTAATTCAGCCAAAGTCAATGTTTGGAAGGCGACTTATACGCCGTATGGCCAGGCGAATATAACTCTGGCGAACATCGAGAACAATATCCGCTTCCCGGGACAATATTATGATAACGAGTCAGGATTACACTACAACTGGCACCGGTATTATGATCCGAGTACGGGGAGGTACCTAACTCCTGATCCGATTGGGTTGGATGGGGGGATGAATTTGTTTGTGTATGCCGGGGGTAATCCGGTGATGGGGACGGATCCATCAGGCTTATTCGATGCTACCGTAAATGATACTGGAGGGAGAAATGGTGCTACATACGGTGGTATGATTACCGTAACCGGCGACTGTGGGCAAACGGTAACGGTCCCTGGGAGTAGTTGGCCTAATCCGAAAAATCCAAATCCAGGCGTTGCAACTGGAACGTACCCTGGGACATATAGTCCTACTGGGCACCAAGGTAGCTATCCAGGTATTAGGGTTAATAACGGCGGCAATATTCCTACTATTGGTCCTAACCCTGCACAAGGAGGCCAACGGTACGCCAATGGTATCAATATCCATTGCGGATATAGTCAAACTAATCGGGGCTCAGCTGGCTGTATCACCATTCAACCGAATCACTGTCAAGCTGTTTGGAATGTCTTGCAACCTGGTGAAACTGGCACCATTACAATTAATCGATGATGAATGCTCGAACTGTTTTGTTGATTTTGTGTTTTATGGCGTTGTTCTCTACATATTGCTTCGGTAATTCGGTGGATAAATTATCTACGGGTTTATGTGCTAAAGACGCTACCATTGGATGTCTTCGTGATAACTTCGACAATCTATATAGGGACGACTATTCTCTTTTTTGGGAGATATTGCGCAATGCCGCAAATAAGGCGGCACAATGCGAATACTTGGAAGACACAACCGCTTTTCTAACGTTGGTTAAGCTTGAAAAAGGCAATGCTGAGGTTAATGAGTTTTTTAGCCGAGCTATCGAACAATTATGCATTGAAAAAACAAAATGTTTTTTCAATGCGCTACTAGGACTGGACAGTCCCACAAGAGTTTTGATTTTTCACAAACTACGGACTCCTCTTTTTGTGGACGAATCTGAGATAGACCGGGTTTTTCTTGAGGCGAGATCGAATGAAAAATATAACAAACTATCTGATAGCTATTTCGTAGAAAAAAAGCTTGGGAAGTAAAATAGTTGTATAAAGAAAACCGGACATTCTTTGCTGTTTATCTAATTGATATTCCAATCCTTATCCCCATCGCATGGTTCACTGCCTTGGCCGGTGCCACCATCTAATAAAGACAGGTGGTTGGCGCATTTTTTGCCGGGTATGTTGCATAAAACCTATTATGTAAGGTGCGGCGGCGGGAGCCGTACCGAACTTGTTACCGCACTTTACATAATTGATTTTATGCGCCCGCCAGGGACGGCATCCGATGCGCAGCCGCCGGACATAGCTTGCAAAAAATGTGATTTATACCCCCTTGCGGGGTACAACCACCTTCCTTGAACCCCTGGAGGGGTTTGGGGTGATCAATAAAGTTGCGGGCATTGTGGTTTTCAAGGCCAGGCTTGGGTTATCGTCTGGCCTTGAAAGCCGCTTGACCGCGTACCGATGCAGTTTCTTTTATCTGATAAAGACGGGCTGAAGGATGCTGCAGTACCCTTACAGGGCATAAAATTCAGACGCGCAGCGGCTGGAACCGGCAGCCGAAGACCATCCGCATCCTTACTTTCCCTGCACGATTTTGATAAAGGTTTTTGCATCAACGATCTGAATGCCGTGATAATGCTTGAGGCTTAAAAGGTGGTTGTCGCCGGAAACAATGTAGTCGGCTTGGGTCTCCAGGGCGCAGGCGAGAAATTTGTTGTCGGTTGGGTCGTCAATAATCCTGTCCGTTTTGTAGAGGTCTCGCGTGACTATGTGGGCCTTTTCCCTGATGAGTTCAACGACCTCATCCTCTTCGCCCGCGAAGAAAAAGAGCCTTTCATGGAGATACGGCTTCTGTAGTGTCTTCTTGATTTCCTTGAGAATCTCTTCGGAAACCGCCAGATCAATTTTCTGATTTGCCCAAAGATCCTGAAGCTGTTTTGTCGGGCCATCTTCTGCAAACAAACCGCTGACAAAAAGGTTCGAGTCGATCACCGCTTTAATGAGCGTTTTCTTTTTCTTCACGTCTTACTTCCTCAACCGCCATATCCACGATCTTCAGAATCTCGTCCTCGCTATACCCCTTTGCTCTTTGCCGGAACTTGGTAAGGGTCTTTTTCATCTTGGCTTCCCAAGGATCATCTGGAGTTGGTTTGAAAACACCCTCCATCTTGCTTTTGATGATGACCGCATCAATTAAATTTTTAATCATATTCCTGTTCTCCGGGGCCATTTTTTCAACTTCCTGAAACTTTTCAAAAAGATCTAAATCCGCCAACTGACTCAGGCCGCTTTTGGGGGCATTGTCGAAGATCAGATAATCAGCGCTGATCTGGAGCGCCTCCGCGAGTTTTTTCAGGGAGTCAGCAGTCGGGACAATCCTTTCATTCTCGTACTTGCTGAGCAACTTGGAGTTTACACCCGATATTTTTTCAAGAGCTGCTTGCGACAAATTCTTTTCTGATCGTAGTTGTTTTATTTTTTCGCCAAGCGTCATATTGCCACCTCCTTTGTTTATGCCCTATTATAACACAGGTTTTACAAATGGGCTTGTCTTGCTTGGAGAGGAAACGACTTGACTTGCCATAAAGTATCCTTTATGCTACCGTAAAAGGTAATACAAAAGATACAATTTTTTTAAGATTGAATGCGTTTTTTTACTTAGGAAGACGACGACAGAAAAAAAGCCACTGACTTTTCCAGCTTGGCGGCACGGAAGTCAGTGGCTTCGGAAAGATGTTCCAAGGGAGAGATCCCTTAAAACGCCTTCTCTTTCTATCGTATCTCCCCGGAAAAATCAATCTTGGCGTGCAAAAGGAGGTGAAAACCTATCACCCAGCATTACGAGACCACGGACATCTTCATCGGTGCGTTCTTCCTGAGCAAAGGCGGTGATCTGTGCGGGATCAGGATCAAGGATGCGGCCCGAGGCATTGCCGCCTTTGAGATCAGCGGCGATGATCTTGACCGGCTCGATCATGAATACCGGTCCGGCCAGGCTCTGGTGAACCCTGTCCATCTGCGAGAATCGTTGAATTTACTGCGAGATATGTTGTTCGACCTGCGAGAGAGGAGGAGAAGAAGTGATGATAGAAAAAGAACGAATCGAGGCCATCAAGCAGACCGTTGACCTGGTAGGGTTGATTTCCTCAAAAGGCATTGTACTAACGACAACCGGCAAGGACTACAAGGGCCTTTGCCCGTTTCATCAAGACGATAAGCCCTCATTATCCGTAAATTCCAAAGAAAACCTCTGGCAGTGCTTCGGCTGCAATACCGGCGGCGATGCGATCCGCTTTGTCGAGCTGTACGACAAGGTTGATTTCAAGCAAGCAGTGCAAATACTCACAAGGCAGCTTACGCCCCCTCCCGCCAAGCAGGCCAAGACGGCAAATCCCGCGCAAGCGGTTAGATGTCTCGAGCCAGCTGGAAGGGAAGAAACAAAATTAGAGCCAATCACGGCTAAAAACATCATTCCGGCCGCCATCACCGTGCAGGACAAAAAACTACTGGCCAAGGTGGTTGCCTTTTACCAGCACAGTTTGACGACCGATAGCCGGGGCCTCGATTATCTCAAAGCACGGGGCATCACCGACAACCAGGCCATCAAGGATTTTGGAGCGGGTTTTGTGGCCGGAACCTTGCGAGAGATCCTGCCGGATGATGAGGAAGTCATCAAAACCCTGCAAAAAATCGGCATCTTGAATAAAAAAGGTAATGAAGTCTTTTATAACTGCGTGGTTTTTCCGCTCTACGACGAACACGGCACCGTGGTCAACCTCTATGGCCGGAACATTGCGGAAGATAACGGCGTCAACCACCTCTATCTGCCCGGACCCCGGCAAGGCCTGGTCAACCGCCAGGCGGCGAAGAGGTCGGCAACCATCATTCTCACGGAAGCCGTGATCGATGCGCTTACCCTCTACGGCCAAGGTTTTAAAAACGTAATCCCGGCCTACGGCGTCAACGGCCTGACTGATGATCATCTTTCCCTCTTTAACCGCCTGAAGGAAGTTTATATTGCCTTCGACGCCGACGAATCAGGCCGACAGGGAGCGGCGGCTATCGCGGCGAAGTTACAAGCAAAAGGGATTACTACTCACATCGTAGAACTGCCGGACAAAGACATCAATGTCTATTTCCAGCGCCACACCCCGGAAGAGTTCGAAAAGCTGCTCAAGGCTGCGAACCCGCAAAGCATCGAACAATCCGAGAAGGTCAATAAGCGGGCTCAGACCCTGTATCGGTCGGAAGAACAAGGCTTTACCGTGGGTTACGGTGATCGACAGTATCAGATCAAAGGTATCCAGCGGGGCGATACGCAACTAAAGGCCACCATCAAGGTTGGCAAGGACATTGACGATTCAAAGAATCCCTTCGAGCTGACCACCATTGATTTGTATTCGTCCCGGTCCCGGCAATGGTTCGCCAAGCTCTGCGCGGATCTGCTGACCAGCGCCGAGGAACTGATCAAGGAAGACTTGAGCAAGATCCTGGCTCTCGTTGAGGAATGGCGGCCAAAAAACCCAGAAAAGACAACACCAACTTCCTCACCAGTCACCCAGCAAGCAGCCCTGGCCTATCTCAAGAATCCAGAAATGTTTTCCGAGATCTTGGCAGACTTCGACATCCTGGGCGTGACCGGCGAGGAGGTCAACAAGCTGACCGGGTATCTCGCCGCTACCTCCCGGAAACTTGCCGATCCGTTGTCCGTGCTAATTCAGTCGCGGTCAGCCGCCGGCAAGTCGACGTTGCAAGATGCTATCCTCTCACTGGTGCCGGACGAGGACTATATCAAGTACACCCGGGTTACAGACCAGGCCTTGTTCTATAAGGATGAAAACTCGCTGGTCAATAAGATCCTGGCAATCGAGGAGGCCGAGGGCATGGGCGGGGCCGCCTACTCGATCCGGAATATCCAGTCGGCCAAGAAGATCACGGTGGCGGCGACCGGCAAAGACCCGTCGACCGGCAAGATGCGGACCGAGGAATACACGGTTAACGGCCCGGTTTCGGTGATGATCACCACCACCCAGACCGACGTTGATCAGGAGACGGCCAGCCGCTTTATCTTCCTGACCATCGACGAATCAGCGGCCATGACCGGCATGATCCACCAGCGGCAACGCGAAGCGGAAACCTTGGAAGGCCTGGTCAGAGAAAAATACCAGGAAGTCATTGTTGCCAAGCACCACGCGGCCCAAAGAATGTTGAAACCTCTGGCCGTGGTCAATCCGTTCAGCAAGTATCTGACCTACCCGAGCCAGTCGCTCCGGTCCCGCCGGGATCATAAAAAATACCTGGGGCTCATCCGCACAGTCGCTTTTCTGCACCAGCATCAAAGGGAGATCCAGACCGTCGAGGTCGAAGGTCAGCCGGTCGAGTATATCGAGGTGATCCTTAAAGACGTTGAACTGGCCAACAAGCTGGCTAATGAGGTGCTGGGTCAGAGCCTGGACGAGCTTTCGAAGCCTTCAAGGACGTTGCTTTCCCTGATCTTTGAGATGGTGAGCGCCATGGCCGGCCAGGAAAATCCGGTTGACGAGGTCTTTTTTACCCGGCGTCGGGTCCGGGAATATACCGGCTGGACCGATTGGCAGGTGAAGACCCACATCAAACAGCTTGAAGACCTGGAATACATCTCGGCCAGGATCGGAGCCAAGGGCAAGGAATACTCCTACGTGCTCAACTACCACGGGCAGGCCGAGGCCAACGGTCGATGCTATCTCAACTTGACACCGGTCGAGGAGATCAAGCGTCTGGCCGGGAACTTGGAGGGCTGAAAAGCCAACTTGGAGGGTGAAAGTTGGTACTTGGTGGCAACTTGGCGGTGGCTAAAAATAGGGCTAACTGCTTGCGGTTAAAGAAAAAAGATAACTACTTGGTGGTGAAGTGGGGCGAAACACCCCAGGGAGGGAGGGGCATGCAGGCAGACCTCGTCATAAGCGAATATCAGGATCATTTAACCGCCCTGGGTTATGCGGACGCAACCAGGGAGATCTACCGAAAGAACCTGAACCAGTTCAAGAGTTACCTGAAGGCGGAGGGTATCGGTGATCTTCGGAAGGTATCAAAACAGGCCGTCCAAAACTATCAGGCCAAGGTGATGGCTGAAGACAATGCCATGGAAACCAAGGCCTTGAAGTTACGGCCGGTAAAAAGGCTGTTCGAACATCTGACGGCCACCAACCGCTTGCTGATCAATCCGGTGGAAGGCATCCAAGAGACCTGCCGGAAGAATCGAAAAATCGGGGTCGTGTTGACCGTGCCGGAGGTCCAAAAACTCATGGCACAACCAAACCTCTCGTTCGGGGCAGAGATCCGGAACCGGGCAATCATGGAGGTTTTGTACTCCACCGGTATCCGCTTGAACGAACTGCTCACCCTCACAGTTCACGACTTGGATTTTAAGGACAAGGTTCTTTTCATCCGCAAGGGCAAGGGCCGCAAACAGCGAGTAGTGCCGATTGGCAAGACGGCTATGCAATATGTCCGTGAATATCTTGATAAAATCAGGCCAAGGCATGCCAAGAAGAATGCCGGGGCAAGAACTCTGTTCCTCAAAAACACCGGCCAGCCTCTGGAACCGTCGAATATCAGGCTGGCCCTGCGGGAGTACCGGATCAAGGCGGGCATCAAAAAAGCAGTTTCGCCGCATACTTTCCGGCGGACCTGTGCCACCCATCTTATCCAGCAAGGGGCGGACATCCGTTACGTGCAAGAACTGCTGGGCCACAGCCGGTTGAACACTACGCAAGTTTACACCAAGGTCATGCCGGTTGAGGTCAAAAATACCCATAACTCAAGCCATCCGGGGAAGAATCTATGAAAATCAACGAGTTGATCAACCGTTACCTGAAATCCATGGCTGTCCGTGGTCGGGCAAAGCTGACGATCAGAAGCGCCAAGTACGGCCTCAAAGACTTCAACCACTTTCTGGAAGCGGAAAAGATCTTTGATATCGAAGATCTGACCGGGGAGATTATGGCCGAATACCAGCAGGAGTTGGCCTTCCGGCTGACCGCCAAAGGCACGGCTTTAAGCCTGCGCAGTCAAAGCCAGATGCTGGCCGTGACCAAAAACTTCACCCGGTTCCTGAAAGAAGCTGATTATCTGATCCATGATCCCGGCGACAAGATAAAGCTGCCAAAAAAGCCAAGAATCTTGCCCAAGGTGATTCTGTCCATGCCGGAACTCAAACAGGTAATGAAAGGGCCGGATAGCCAAACAAACCAAGGTTACCGGAATCTGGTAATTCTTGAGGTGCTCTATGATACCGGCATCAGACGAGCCGAGGTTGCCAACCTCCAGTTGCGGGATCTGGACCTTGACGGCGGTTATATCCATATCCGTTCCGGCAAGGGCGATAAGGACCGGGTTGTGCCGCTGTCCGGCCGGGTCTCGAACCTGGTCCGGAGCTATATC
>Ga0208863_1002017_pt1 | contig 11208 bp, 9 predicted proteins | sample RifOxyD3_FD_184040 | JGI IMG/M metagenome (GOLD analysis project Ga0208863, IMG submission 184040) | Soil microbial communities from Rifle, Colorado - Rifle Oxygen_injection D3 (SPAdes) | ecosystem: Environmental > Terrestrial > Deep subsurface > Rock core/Sediment | place: Rifle, Colorado...
AAAAAACACGAACAAATTCAAATGCATATCCTGATTTGTTGCATCACCCGTTGGGTGCGTTGCTCAATTTATGTAGTCGATTGTTTTCTTTCGTGAATTTCGTGCCTTTCGTGGATGAAATGAGGTTTTAAGGATGAACAAATCTGAAAAATTATTCGGTTTATCCTATTTCCGGCAGTTGAATAACATTTATCAAAAATATCATGGGGTTAAGAGATGTTCTGTGAGTACAACTACCGGATTTAGTCACTTACAGGTTTAATGCGCGATGTCAAAACATGACAAGATTTGTGTTTTTCGTAGGTCGGGATTTATCCCGACAAGACGTGTTGAATGAAGCAAAAACGTCGGGATAAATCCCGACCTACAAGTTTGGTTTCGGCTTGTCCGGCTTGGGTTTATGCCGACTCTTCTTCCACGGCAAAAATGCGTTTATGTTCACGTATCGCGTAACGATCCGTCATGCCAGCGATGTAATCCGCCACTACCCGCGCCCTGTCCGCCTCTGCAAGCTTGTCCGGCGTTTGAAACGGCAGCAAACGGGCGTCTTCCATAAAGGCGCCAAACAAGTCGCGTATGATGCGCTGCGCCTTGGCACTCATGCGCATCACGCGGTAATGACGGTACAAATGGCTGTGCAGGAACTTTTTGAGTTCGCGCTGCTGTTTGTTCAGTTCCGTACTGAAGGCAATCAGCGCAGGGGCATTGCGTACCTCTTCCAGGATGCTCAAATTCTGAGCGGCAATATTGATTGCACTTTGCCGGATCAAATCGGTCACCAGCGTGTTAATCATGCGCCGCACGGTTTCGTGTACCACACGCCGTTCGGACAAGTCTGGATAAGCCTCACGCACTTGTTGCAAATGCTCCGCCACCAGAGGCACGCCAGCGAGTTGCTCCAGGGTGATCAACCCTGAACGCAAACCATCATCTACATCATGGTTGTTGTAGGCGATTTCATCGGCCAGATTGGCGATTTGCCCCTCCAGTGAAGGGCGGCGATTATTCAGGAAGCGCTCACCCAACTCACCGAGCTGTGCAGCCTGTTCCAGCCGGCAGTGTTTGAGTATGCCTTCGCGTGTCTCGAAGCAGAGATTCAGCCCGTCGAAGGTCGCATAACGCTCCTCCAGCACATCCACCACCCGCACGGATTGCAGATTATGCTCAAAGCCACCGTAAGCCTTCATGCAGTCATTCAGCGCTTCCTGTCCGGCATGACCAAATGGCGTATGCCCCAGGTCATGCGCCAGCGAAATCGCTTCCGCCAGGTCTTCATTCAAATGCAGGCTGCGCGCAATCGAGCGGGCAATTTGTGCCACTTCGATGCTGTGAGTCAGACGGGTACGAAACAGGTCGCCCTCATGGTTCACGAACACCTGCGTCTTGTATTCGAGGCGACGAAACGCGCCGGAATGCACAATGCGGTCACGGTCGCGCTGAAATTCGCTGCGTCCTTGCGGCGGCGCTTCAGGGAACCGCCTGCCGCGCGAATTGGCCTCGGACACCGCATAAGGCGCGAGATCTGTCATACGCACGCTTCAAGCGTTTGTTGCAACAAGGCTGAGGGCACATCGCCCTTCAGCACAGCCTTGCCGACTTCCCTGAGCAGCACGAAACGCATTTTTCCGCCTTCAACTTTTTTGTCATGCCCCATGTACTCCAGATAGCTTTCCACGCCCAGATCAGGCGCAACCACAGGCAGATTGGCGCGCTGCAACAGGGTACGAATACGTGCCACATCTTGTGCGCTGATCCAGCCCATGCGCTGCGACAAATCGGCAGCCATCACCGTGCCTGCCGCCACAGCTTCTCCATGCAGCCAGTTGCCGTAACCCATGCCCGACTCAATTGCATGGCCAAAGGTATGGCCCAGATTCAGCAAGGCGCGCTCACCGGTTTCGCGTTCGTCTGCCGCCACCACTTCCGCCTTGTGCTGGCAACTGCGCAATACGGCGTATTGCAGCGCTTCGGTGTCGCGCGCCAACAGTCTGTCCATATTCTGCTCCAGCCATTCGAGAAAAGGCAGGTCGCGGATCAGTCCATACTTGATGACCTCGGCAAGCCCGGCCGACAGCTCATTGTCCGGCAGCGTATCCAGCGTGGAAATATCAGCCAGCACCAATCGCGGCTGATAGAACGCACCTATCATATTTTTGCCGAGCGGGTGATTGATGCCGGTCTTGCCGCCCACCGAGGAATCCACCTGCGAGAGCAACGTAGTCGGTATCTGGATAAAGGGTACACCGCGCAAATAAGTCGCTGCGGCAAAACCCGTCATGTCACCGATCACCCCGCCGCCGAGTGCGATGAGCGGCGTACCCCGTTCGCAACGATGGGTCAGCAGCGCGTCGTAGATCAGATTAAGCGTATCGGCCGTCTTATACACTTCGCCATCCGGCAGCACGACCGGCATGCTGTGTACACCCATCTCCTGCAGGGTGCGCTGCAATCTTTCCAGATACAGGGGCGCTACCGTGGTATTGGTGACGATGGCGACCCGCTTGCCGGGCAGATGGGCTGCCAGCAGCTCCGTGTTATCCAGCAACCCGGTGCCTATATGTATCGGATAACTGCGCTCTGCCAATCCTACGGTCAATGTTTGCATAATGGTTGATTCTATTGATTATTTTTTTGACAGGTATCGATTTCACCAGCCAGCCTCAGCATCAGTCCATGCACGCTTTGCCTGCCCGTAGGCATCACGATATCGGCCACCTGTTGATAAAGCGCATCGCGCTGATGCAGCAGCTCGACAAGTTTGGCGTGCACATTTCCCGTTTGCAGCAAGGGACGGTTTTTATCGTTGCGCGTGCGCAGCCATAAGTCATGAACGTTGGCTTTCAGATAGATAACTAGGCCGTTTTGTTGCATCAAGGCTCGATTTTCTGCGGCCAGAACCGCACCCCCTCCCGTGGCCAGCACCAGATTATCACGCTGCAGCAGCGCCTCAAGCGCCGCGGTCTCACGCTGGCGAAAGCCAGCCTCGCCTTCCACATCGAAGATGTGGGGGATAGTCACCCCGGTGCGCGACTGAATTTCTTCATCGCTGTCCACAAAAACCTTGCCCAGATGCTTCGCCAGGATGCGCCCCATGGTGGTTTTACCCGAGCCCATCATGCCGACCAGAATCAGGTTGCCCGACTGGTATTTGCGTGTAATGTTTATCGTGCTGTTTGGCATAGTCCAGATTGTAAACGATTAATTCAAAGGCCCGGACTGAGCCGGGCCTTGATACTGCCTATTTCTTCGCAACAGCCTGATTAACGCAGGTTCAACGCGTCCTGCATGATTTTAGGCGACAGGAAAATCAGCAACTCATCCTTGCTGATCGAAACGGCCTTGCTCTTGAACAGATTACCCAAAACAGGAACATCGCCCAGCAAAGGCACTTTGTTCACCACATTCTGATCGTTCTGCTTATAGACGCCGCCTATGACCACCGTTCCGCCATTCTCAACTAACACTTTGGTCACTACCTTGTTAGTGTTAACCGGAATCCCGGCATTCGCGATTAAATCACCCCGTGAGTCCTTTTTAACCTCTACTGTCATGTCCACATTGTTGTCAGGGGTGATTTTGGTCTTTACTTTAAGCCCCAACTCCACCTTCTTGAAGGCCGTTGTATACGTCGTTCCAGAAGTACTGACTGTAGCCGTCACATAAGGAATTTCTTCACCCTGCTCTATAGTTGCCCAATCGGTATCATTATCTGAGCTGACGACGCGCGGACTGGAAATGATCTTGCCTTGTGAATCTGACTCCATCGCCGTTAACTCAAGATTAAGCACTTTGGTGGCCATAGCATTAAATAAGGCAAACTGGAATGTTCCAGCACCCGCACCCAGCACACCGTTAGAAACAGGCAGATTAATATTACCCGTGGTCGGCGTGGTCAAGGCAGCTGTGGAGCTGATCAAGCCGCCCCGTATGCCGGTAACCCCATTCGCGCCGCCCGCCGCAGCGACAGGCTGACCGGTGTAACCCAATCTGACCCCCAAATTCCTGGCAAATCCGTCACGCGCCTCGACCACTCGCGCTTCGATCAGTACCTGTCTGGCCGGCACATCAATTTGCTTGATAATCTTGCGTACTTCCTCGAGGCGGGACGGCGTATCCTTGACAAACAGCGTATTGGTGCGCGCGTCCGCCATTGCACTGCCCCGCTTGGACAATATGCTCGCTGAGGAAGCCTGGCCATTGCCGGATGACGTAGTGCCCGCCTGCTCTGCGGCACCTTTGACTGCGCCCTTGCCGGTCAAAATATCGGCAGCAGCAGCAGCCGTCTGATAACCCAGCTGGAAGCTTTCAGTGTGCAATTCCTCGAGTTCGGAAATTTCCTGACGCGAGGTCAAACCTGTCTTTTCCGACTTGGCTAATTCCTCACGCGGTGCGACCCGTATCACATTGCCATTCTTGCGCTGTTCCAGGTCACGACTTTGCAGGATGATATCCAGCGCCTGGTCCCACGGAACATCCTTCAGACGCAGGGTCAGATTGCCCTGCACACTGTCGCTGATAACCATGTTCAACTCGGTAAAGTCGGCGATCACGTTCAATGCCTCACGCACGGAAATATCCTGGAAATTGAGCGTCAATTTCTCACCTGCATACCCGGCCTGTCCGCCCTTGATCAGCTTGTTGGAGTCTTCCATGACCGTCTTTACTTCGATAATGAATTTATTATCAGTTTGATAGGCCGCATGTTCCCACATCCCTTTGGGCTCGATTTCCATGCGCACATTGGCGCCCTGCGCAAAGGTATTCACTATTTGCACGGGTGTTGCAAAATCAACCACATCCAGTTTACGTTGCAGTTTTTCCGGCAAATTGGTTTTCAGGAAATCCACGACCAGCTTGGTGCCCTGCCGATGAATGTCGATACCCACGCCCGAATCGGAAAGATCAACTTGAATACGCGCTTCGCCATTCTTGCCACGACGGAAATCCAGACCGCTCAGCGTATGCTTTTGCGTTCCCTGACGTGCCTCTGCAAAGCGCGAAGTCGTGTCAGCCGAGGCCAGACCCGCAACCTTGCCGCGCAGGGTGATCAGGACGTTATTGCCTTCCAGTTTGGTGTCATAGGACAACATCTGGTTGAGATTAATGACCAGTCGGGTACGCGTTCCGGCCTGGACGATGTTGGCACTACGCAGCTCCCCAATAGCAAAATTCTGTACAGACTTTCCCAGACCATTGGCCGTAGCCGGGAAATCCAGGGCAATACGGGGCGGCGTATTGATGGTAAATCCGGCAGGCAGATTAACCAGCGGCTCCGCCAACTCGACTTTGATCACGGTTTCACCCGATCCGGTATCGGTGACGCTTAATGCGGTAATGGTATTCTGCGTCTGCGCATTAGCCTGCGCCATGGCAAAAACCATCAACAAACCAAATAAACGCACCGCTGCCCGGGCTGTGCCATTAACTGCATTGCCCAGAATTTGTACATATTCACGCAATGAACGGGCAGTTTGCCCTGCGGTTTGTCCGGGCTGGTTTAAGCATACCGTCCGCATAGCATATACCCGCGATAATAGAGTTGAATTCATCATGTCTTTAAGCGGTCCCATTGCATTACTCCTTGTCAACCAATTGCAGACTGCTGATACGCTCAGACCAGTCACCGGCGCTGTCTTGCACCACTTCTTTAATCACGATTTCAGTATCGGTCAATTGTTTTATCAAACCGAAATTCATGCCCATATAGTTACCCGCCCGAACCCGGTACAGCTTTCCGTCAGGTGCGCGCACCACGGCGTGTCCTGTCTTGCCCTTGGATACATAACCCACCATCTTGAGATTTTCCAGCGGATATTCTTCCAGTGCTTCCTTGGGCCTGTCCATATCCGGTTCATTTTCCCCGCGTTTCCCGCTTTGAGCAGATTCCGGCTTGCGCGGTTTGAACGGGTCAGCCAGACCCGTATCGTTATCGTAGGCAAAGGGCACATAAAGCTGAATATTAGGCGGTGGCGGAACCCGACCGCGCATATCCGCACCGGAGTTTTTGACAAAGTCACGCAAATCCTCAAATTCCTCACCACCGCAAGCCGTCAGCAACACCGCAGCTAACACAAGATAAATGTACCTCATTAGTTAGCTCCCCCCGCCTTGGCTGCTTTTCTTTGCGCCGCAAGCTCTTCATCGTCCAGGTAGCGGAACGTCTTCGCAATGGCGTCCATGGTCAAAGCACCGCCAACAGGTGTAATGGCAATTTCATTCAACGTCACAATGCGCGGCAACATGGAAATGTCGCTGGCAAATTTCCCAAAATCGTCATAATTGCCCGTCACCTTGATGGTAATCGGCTGTTCGGCAAACGATCCCTGTATGCTTTCTGCGCCAGGACGAAACAATTCAAACTGCAAACCACGACCCAATCCTGCCTGATTTATATCAGTCAATAAAGCGTCCATTTCTGATTTGTTTGGCAGCTGCTTCAGCAACGCGCCGAAGGATTCCTGCGTTTCCAGCAACTGTTTTTTGATCAAATCCAGATTAACCGCCTGCTGTTTCTTGACCAGAAAGGTTTCCTTGAGGCTGTTCTCCTGTTCTTTCACAACTCTCAGGCTTTCCCATTGATCCTGCCAGTCCAGTAGCGCGCCCATCACCACCGCGCCCACAAATAGCGCCGCGAATGCCATTAGTTTTGCTGGCCATGGCCAAACGCCCGGTGTTTTCGGGTTGAGATTTTTTAGATCATCTAAATTCATCATGACAGCTAATTCCTTGCAACATCGGGGTTGGCGGCATCTACACCCTGCGACTTGGTCAGCTTGAAAGTCAGGGTAAATTCACTGAGCCGCACACCTTCCGCAGTAGCCGCGTGTATTTCCACCAAAGCGGGTGCCTCCAGCCAAGTCGAATCTTCAACCGCTCTCATCAGGGTGGAAATTCGCGCATTGGATTGTGCATAGCCCACCAGATTGATGGCATCGCCATTTTGTTTGAGTGTCTTGATATAAACACCCTCAGGCAAAATACGCAGCATCTGATCCAGCAAATGCACCACCTGGGAACGATCACTCTGCAATTTTTCTACCGCATCCTTGCGTTCCAGCAGAGACTTGGTCTGCTCACGCAACTTCCTGATTTCGGCAATCTGTTTGTCCAGAATGGCCGTTTCCTCTTGCAGATAGGCGTTGCGGCGTTCCTGATAATCGATTTGCGAACTGATCGCCACATGCACCAGACCCCATACCAGCACGCCCAGCAGCAGTGAGAGGGCGCTCAAAGTGAAGAACTGTATCTGCTTGGCGCGCCGCCTTTCCTCGCGGTAAGGCAATAAGTTTATGCGTATCATGATGGATCAAACCTCCGCATTGCCAGACCGCAGGCGATAATCAACGCGGGTGCGTCTGCCTGCAATTGGCGCGGCTTTACTCGACTGGACAAGGTCATCAGCGCAAACGGATTCGCCACCATAGTGCTTACCTGAGTACGCGTGGCCACCGCATCATCGAGTCCCGGCAATACGGCGCTTCCCCCTGCCAGAACGATGTAATCAACCTCGTTGTATTGTGAAGAGGTAAAGAAAAATTGCAGCGCGCGTGCGATTTCCATGACCAGACTGTCACGGAACGGTGACAACACATCACTCTCGTAATTATCCGGCAAGTTGCCGTTGCGCTTGGCGAATTCAGCCTGTTCAGCCGAGAGCCCGAATTGGCTCTGGATCGACAGGGTCAGTTGTTCACCGCCGATTTGCTGATCGCGCGTGTAAATTGACTGTCCGTTGCGCATCACATTTACATTCATTACAGAAGCGCCAATATCAATCAGCGCTACACATTTGTCTTCCGCACCCTCAGGCAACTGCGCGCATATTTGGGTGAATGCCATTTCAGCCGCGTAAGGCTCGGCGTCCACAACGGCGACTTTAAGCCCCGCGGCCTGGGCTGCCGCCACTCTGTCGACAACATTCGCCTTGCGGGAAGCCGCCAGCAACACCTCTACCTCTTCTTCGTTTCCAGGAGCGGGGCCTATCACCTGAAAATCCAGATTGACTTCATCAAGCGCAAAAGGAATATATTGATTCGCCTCGGATTCAACCTGGTATTCCAGGTCTGCATCGCTCATGCCGGCAGGGAGTAGAATTTTTTTGGTGATGACCGCAGCAGAAGGCAGCCCGACACTGATGTTCTTGATTTTTGTTCCCATGCGCGTCCAGGCTCGCTGCATCGTTTCGGCAAGCGCGTCCAGATTGTTGATATTGCCGTCAAAGAATGCATCCTTGGGCAACGCCTCTATCACATAGCGCTCCAGGACATAGCCCGCATTTTTCGGGGCCTGACTTAACTCAACCAATTTAACTGAGGATGAACTGATGTCCACCCCAATCAGGGGCGGCGCTTTGGTCTGGATAAAATCCAGCAAGATATCAAAATTTACTTTAGACATAGACCGTTCGGAGTTTTTCCGTACAAAGTGGTTGAAATCCTAGCAACAACTGTCAACACTGTAAAGACGTTTTTGGGAGGGCTGTTTATCTCGTATAATCCGTACGTCCGCTGAACAATACCATTTTTCATTATTTTTGAACAATTATTCAATGTCTACACGCCGCTGGCTACTCCCCGTTATCGTTGCACTGACGCTCATTTCGCTGCCGGTATTATTGCTCGGCATGACGGCTATGTTGACCTACCCGACCCTGCCATCCCTGGAGGCGTTAACCGATTACCACCCCAAGGTTCCGTTGCGTATCTACAGTGCCGAGGGAACATTGCTCGGCGAATTCGGTGAAGAGCGCCGCGCGCTGGTGAAGATTGCCGATGTTCCCGTGACCATGAAACAAGCCATACTCGCCGCTGAAGATGACCGGTTTTATCAACATGGCGGCGTTGACTACATGGGCGTATTGCGCGCCGCGCTCTCCAACTTTACCGCTGGCGGCACAAAACAAGGCGCCAGCACCATCACCATGCAAGTCGCACGAAATTTCTTTTTGTCCAAGGAAAAAACTTTCACGCGCAAATTTAACGAGATGTTGCTTGCTTTCAAAATCGAGCACTATCTCAGTAAAGATGACATCTTGCAGCTTTACATTAATCAAATTTATCTCGGGCAACGCTCTTACGGCTTTGCAGCTGCCTCGCAAATTTATTTCGGCAAACCGCTGGACCGGATTTCTCTGGCTGAAGCCGCCATGCTCGCCGGTTTACCCAAGGCGCCATCAAGTTATAATCCGGTCGTTAATCCAAAACGTGCAAAATTGCGTCAGCTTTATGTGCTGCGACGCATGCATGAGCTGCGCTACATCACCGACGAGCAATACAATCAGGCCCAAAATCAAGTCATCACAGCCAGACGCGGCAGTCAGGAATTTTCAGTCAAATCAAACTATCTGACCGAAATGGTGCGGCAGGTAATTTATGCAAAGTACCAGGAAGATACCTACACGCAGGGATTCAAGGTTTATACCACCATTCGTGAGCAGGACCAATTAGCTGCTTATCAGGCGGTACGCAAAGGCGTGCTCGAATATGACCGCCGTCACGGCTATCGCGGGCCCGAGGGCTTCATTGATTTACGACAAGACCGTAGCGAAGAATATCTGGAGGAGTCACTACAAAATTCCACCGACAATGATGACTTGCTGCCCGCCGTGGTGCTGGCCGTATCGCCCCATCAGATACAGGCCTACAGCAGGGGAGGCGAACGGATCACTCTCAGCGATGATGCCCTGCGCTTCGCGCAACGCGCATTAAGCGAAAAAGTCGCTTTGAATCAACGCATTGTCGTTGGTTCCATCATACGCGTGCAAAAAAATGAGCGCGATGTCTGGCAAATCAGTCAACTACCGCAAGTAGAAGCCGCCTTTGTATCCGGAAATCCACTCGATGGCGCCATTTATTCTTTGGTCGGCGGCTTTGATTTTAATCACAACCAGTTCAACCACATCACACAAGCGTGGCGTCAGGCCGGCTCCAGCATCAAACCCTTTATTTATTCTGCCTCGCTTGAGAAGGGGTTTACCCCTGCCACCCTCATCAATGACGCGCCGCTGATGTTCGGCGCCGATCAAACCGGCAGCGAACCCTGGCAGCCCAAGAACTACGATGGCGAATTCGAAGGACCGATGCGCATGCGCCAGGCACTGCTCAAGTCCAAAAACATGGTCTCGATACGTATTCTGCAATCCATCACCCCCCAGTATGCGCAAGACTACATCACCAAATTCGGGCTGCATGCCGACAAACATCCGCCTTATCTGACCATGGCACTGGGTGCGGGTTCGGTGACCCCCCTGCAGTTGCTGACCGGATATTCGGTCTTCGCCAATGGCGGCTTCCGCACCAGCCCTTACTTCATCCAGCGCGTCGAGGACGCACAAGGCAATATCCTCAGCAAAACCACTCCCGACTTGGCCAACGAGGGAGCGGAACAGGTCATAGATGTACGCAATGCTTACACTATGGTCAGCATGATGCAGGACGTGGTTAAACACGGCACAGCCATACGCGCGATGCAGCTGGGTCGTCAGGATCTGGCCGGCAAAACCGGCACCACCAGCGACTCGATTGATGCGTGGTTTTGTGGCTTTCAACCCTCCGTGGCTGGCGTTGCCTGGATGGGCTTCGATCAGCCGCGCAGCCTGGGTGACAAGGAAACCGGCGGCGGTGCCGCCCTGCCTATCTGGATGAGTTATATGGAAAAGGTACTCAAAAATGTGCCGCAGGTCGAATACAGCCTGCCGGAAAACATGGTCGCCGCGCGCATCAATGAAAACGGACAGCGCGACGAAAGTGGTACCAGGGTTGAATTTTTCTACGAAGAAAACCTGCCGCCCGAATACGAACTGCCTGCGCCCGTTGACACGGGCAAACCCGCCGAGACTGTTAAAGACCAGCTGCTTTAATGTCACCTCAACGACTCGCCACAGACTACAAACTACATGCCCCATTCTTCTAAACGCGACCTGATGCGCGAACAATTGGCGCATCAGGCTGCCAAGTTAATGGCCGAAGGCATAACTGATTTCGCCTTTGCCAAACGCAAGGCCGCCCGACAACTCGGCGCATCCGACACCCAGCACCTGCCAAGCAATCTGGAGGTGCAGGAAGCCTTGCACAGCTATCGCGCCTTATATCAGCACGACAGCCACCCCGGCGTCCTGCATCAGCTGCGCACGGAAGCTTTGGACGCAATGCAACTGCTGGCCGAATTCAACCCTTATCTCACCGGATCGGTATTGAACGGCGCGGCGGG
>Ga0208863_1002021_pt1 | contig 11196 bp, 8 predicted proteins | sample RifOxyD3_FD_184040 | JGI IMG/M metagenome (GOLD analysis project Ga0208863, IMG submission 184040) | Soil microbial communities from Rifle, Colorado - Rifle Oxygen_injection D3 (SPAdes) | ecosystem: Environmental > Terrestrial > Deep subsurface > Rock core/Sediment | place: Rifle, Colorado...
CTTGCACGAGGAATGCCGCCGCGTGCTGAACTTGGACTTGCCGATTGCAGCTTGGGCGGGCGAGGAAGGTATTGCCGACCGGGAGATTCTGCATCGCATCGCCGAAGCCTCGGACCAATTGATGAACTCCAAGGACGCGGCGTTTGGCGCGGCCACCATGCGGATGGTGGAAAAAGGCCTGTTGCTGCAAATCCTCGATCAGGCCTGGAAAGATCACTTGCTGAGCCTTGATCATCTGCGCCAGGGCATCGGCCTGCGCGCTTACGCCCAGCGCGACCCCTTGAACGAGTACAAGCGCGAAGCGTTCAATCTGTTCGAGGAAATGCTGGGCCGCTTGCGTGAAATGATCACCGGCTACCTCAGCCACATCCAGATTCAATCCGCCCCCACCGAGGACGAGTTGACCCCGGCCGCCCCCACCCACATGAACGCCGTTCATGAGGAGCCCCAATCTGCGCTCGGCGGAAGTGGCTTGGGCATGGCCGTGGGCAGCGAACACGAAGACGTCACGGGCGCGGTTCATAAGATTCAGCCCATGCAGAATCATGTCCCGATCGAGGATCGTATCGCTGACGATCCCTCCACTTGGGGGAAGGTTGCCCGCAACGAGCCCTGCCCCTGCGGCTCGGGGAAAAAGTACAAGCAGTGCCACGGCGCGGCCTGATAATAATCACGCGGCAAAACAAGGAGTTCCGCGAACGGCTTGGCTCGGCTCGCGGCGGGAGAGGTTGCTCCGAAATGCTGTCTATGCTAGGAAATACCCCACTACATTTGAGAAAAGGGTCGGGAGCGATGGGCAGAAAGCATCTTCTTGCGGTCAGCACTCTGGTCGCCGTGAGCGCTTTTAGCGGCGCGACAAACGCCGCCGAAGTGGTCAACGTGCGAATCGGGGAACACGCCACCACCACCCGCATTGTGCTGGATCTGTCCGGACCTGTCGCCTACCGCTACGCCTTGAGCGCCGATCGTCGCCAGATTCTGGTGGACCTTCCCGACTCACAGTGGGGGTCTGAGACCGCCAAGGCCGTGAGCTATTCCAAGTTCATCCGTGGCTATTCCTACACCAACGGCCGCCTAACCATCGACACCACCGCCCAGGTGAGCATCGCCGATGCCCGCGCCCTCACGCCGTCGGACGGAGCGGGACATCGCTTGTATTTTGATCTGGCCACTGCGCCCGCCGTGGCTTCGCCGTTTACATCTCCGACTTACAGCCCAGCGCCTTTGTCCGTCGCCCAGGTCGCGCCCACGCCCCTGCCGGTTGAAGCTCCGATGGAGCCTCAAGCTGAAAACGCACCGGCGTGGCCGGATGGCTCCCCCGCCAGTCAGGCAGCGCAAGAAGCTCGCAACGAACCACGGCAAGACATGAGTGGCGGCGACGATTCTTCCGGCATGTATTTCCGTCTGGACGGTCTTTTTGCCATCTCGGGTTCGGCGGGCTTGGAGCAAGCCGGGTACACCGGGACCATTGACGACATTGGCGAGGGGATTGGCGGCGATATTGGCTTAGGCTGGCGGCTGGGGCCGGGCTTCCGCACCGACGTCACCCTGGGCATGATCTCCAACCATGGGTTCAGCGAGGCCAAGGCGGGAACCACCTACACGGGGGACGTTTCCAACGTCTCGGCCATGCTTAACGGCTATCTGGACATTCCCATTGGCGGCAACGTCACCCCGTATGTGGGCTTTGGTCTTGGGCCGTCCCTTAACACCATGGACAACGTGACCTTAAGCAGCGGGACCACAATCGAAGGCGCTTCGACCACCACTCTGGGCTACCAGGGCATGGCGGGGGTGAGCTTTAAGATGTCGCCGACCTGGGATTTGGATTTTGGCTACCGCTACTTCAATGGCGGACGCCTAGCCTCGGATCAAGTCACCACCGGCGGAGCGGCCATCGACGATTTTGATGGCGAATTCATCGACCATCAATTCGTGTTGGGCGTTCGGTCGTCGTTTTAGCGCTCTTAAGCCCCGCCGACGTACGCCGCGATGAAGATCAGCAGGGCGAACAACGTGATGGCGAGGGGCAAGCGCATGGCGGGGTCTCTCGAATTGAGTTCTGGGACACGGCGATACTGTGCCCTTTGCCGGTTTCTTATTGGTAAATAAGGGCGAAAATAAGAAGGTGTCATGACATTTGGTCCCTTGATCATCGCCCTCGTCTTAGCTGGAGCCGTCGTTCTTCTCCTTCTGGCGGTGACGTGGCGGGGTCAAGCGGGACAAAAGGACATGGCCGCGCGCCTGTTTCAGGCCCATGCCGAGCTGACCGGACGTCTGGCGCACATGGCGGAAACCCAGGCCGGGGCGCAGGCTCACTTGTCCGAGCGCATGCAAAACCAGGAGCGGGCCATGGCCAAGGTGCTGGAGGAGCGCCTGGGCGACGTGCGCAAGCATGTGGGCGATAACCTTCAGGAGCTGCGGGAGCGGCTTGCGGTGATCGATACGGCGCAGCAGAACATCACCCAACTGTCCGGCCAGATGGTCCAGCTTCAAGACATTCTGTCCAACAAGCAGGCGCGGGGTGCGTTCGGCGAAGTACAACTGGAAAATCTTGTACGCAACGCCTTGCCGCCCTCGGCCTACACCTTTCAAGCGACATTGAGCAACGCAAAGCGCGCCGACTGTCTGCTTATCCTACCCAATCCCCCTGGCCCCATCGTCATTGACGCCAAGTTCCCCTTAGAAGGCTATAAGGCTCTGCAAGCCGCCAAAGATGACGCCACGCGCCTTCAAGCGGGGCGGGAGTTCTCCGCCGGGGTGCTCAAGCACGTCAAGGATATCGCCGAGCGCTACATCATTCCCGGCGAGACCGCCGAATCCGCTTTGTTGTTTTTGCCCGCCGAGGCGGTCTACGCCGAGTTGCACGCCAATTTTGGCAATGTGGTGGAGGAGTCGTACCGTCGCCGGGTGTGGATCGTCTCGCCGACCACCTTGATGGCGACGTTGAATACGGTGCGCGCCGTGCTCAAGGACGCCCGGATGCGGGAAATGGCGGGGGTCATCCAAACGGAAGTGCTGAAGTTGCTGGAGGATGTCGCCCGAATCGATGAACGGGCGGTTGCTTTGACCAAGCATTTTGACCTCGCCGCCGAGGACATTCGCAAGATTCGCATTTCCTCCGAAAAGGTCACCCGTCGCGCTGGGCGCATTGAGGAACTGCAAGTGGGCGAGGCCGAACAAGGCCCGGCGGGCGACCTGGAGCCGCCAACGCTTCCCTCGGACGTAGGGAACTAGGGTCCGGACCCTAAGCGCCACTCCCCCTGGAATCACAGGCTCAATCGGAGTAGGCTAAAAGCCGGTCATGAATCGGGGGTGTCGGCATGCGTTCGTTGTCTGTCATCTTAGCCGGTACGGTTCTTTTTCTCGGGTCCGCCGTGACTCAAGGCGCCAAAATCATTTGGCCTTATACCTGCGAGAAAAGGTAAACCCCATGCGCGCTCCCCAACCGGCCATTCTCGCCGATCTTCCCCGTCACGCCCGATTTTTAGAGTTCGTGCGCCGGGCTGAGGCCGACCCAACGCCCGTGCTGCGCACTTTGGCCGCTCAGCCGTGGTCGTCTCAAGCGGTGTTGGGGCTGGGGGTCGGTCTTGTCGCAAAGCTCGGCGCAAATGTTGCGGGACTGCGGGCCTTTCCTGCGCTGAGCGGACCTGGGGTTTCCATCCCCTCAACCCAGATGGACGTTTGGATCTGGCTGGGTGGCGAGGATCAAGGGCGCATCGTCCATGACAGCCGCGCTGTGACCCAAGCCCTTTCCCCAGCCTTCCACCGCGTGGGGATGGTGGAGGGCTTCAAATTCGACCGGGGCCTGGATTTAACCGGCTACGAGGACGGGACGGAAAACCCCACCGGAGAAGCCGCCATCGCGGCAGCGATCAGCGAAGGAGACAGCTTTGTCGCTGTGCAGCAGTGGGAGCACGATCTCACCCACTTTGCGTCTTTGTCCGCGTTAGAGCGCGATCACGTCATCGGTCGAAGCCTCGCAGACAATGCGGAGTTGGAGGACGCCCCCCCTTCGGCCCACGTCAAGCGTGCCGCTCAGGAAGACTATTCCCCGGAAGCGTTTATGGTGCGCCGTTCCATGCCCTGGGCGGACGCCAGCGGGGAAGGCCTGATGTTTGTGGCCTTCGGTCATTCCTTCGATGCCTTCGAGTCCGTTCTTTCCCGCATGAGTGGGCAAGACGATGGAATCGTCGATGGATTATTTCGCTTTTCCCGTCCGCGCAGTGGCAGTTATTTTTGGTGCCCGCCCGTGCGCAAAGGATGTCTAGACCTGAACGCGCTGGGGATGTAGAAGCCTCGGGGTACCCAAGGAGTTGCGATGGAGTCGCCTGGCACGCCGCCTTCAAAAAATCCCCTCGTCGCTCTCAGCGAGGCTGCGACGTTGCGCGGTGTGCACTTGATGGCGGTGTTTCTGTTCCTCGGCGTATTTGTTCTTGGCGAGTATATTTTGCTCAAGAACCAACTCGCCACCCATGTCTGGGCGGATGGATTCTGGACCCTGTCTTCGTTGCTGGCCGCTTGGCGCTGCCTGTCCACTGCCCGCCAAGCCTCGGGGCGCGATCAGGCCGCCTGGACCTTTTTCGGAGCCGGGTGCCTGTCCTGGTTTTTTGGCATGTTGGCCTGGGATTATTACGAGCTGGTGGAACAGGTGGTCACCCCCTTCCCGGCAATTTCAGACTTCGGGTTCATGGGCTTCGCGCCGTTGTTTCTGATTGGGGGGATATTCTACTCGTCCCACAGCCCGACGGCGGGGGACACCCTGCGGCATGTGTTCAATTTAGGACTTATCATCTGCGCCACCATCATCGGTGCCATTATCATTCTCTATGACGCTGTGGTGACGTCCACCGAATCCGTGCTGTATCTCACCGCCGCGCTGGCGTACCCGGTGCTCTATGTCTCCGCCCTTTTATTTGGCCTGAGCTGGTTGCTTTTGCGGCTGTGGGGGGAAAAGCGCAAGGTCTATCTTCTGCTGTTGGGCGGCTTGGCGGTACACACCGTGGTGGATACCCTGTACGCGTTTTCCTTGCTCGGGCGCACCTACGAAGCAGGACATTTTCTCGATCCCTTCTGGGTGGTGGGATTTGCCCTTTTCTACTGGGCCGGAGTGGAAGAAGCCGCCCGTCCGCACCCGGCGGATGAAAAACCGATCTTGCCGTCCTCGTTTATGCCCGGTCGTCAATCGCTTCTGCCTGGGATTGCCCTTCTGGGCGCATTGATTCTTGCTCTGATTTTCCGTGAAACTCTTGATCCCGGCGCGCTGTCCTTGCTGTTGCCCTTTGCCGTGGCGTTTGCCGTTTTGCTCATTTTAGGGGAATGGGGAACCAATCGGATGGAGCGGCGTCTCGCCCGCGCCATCACTTGGGAAAGTGCTAGGGCTCAGCGTTATCTGGATACCGCCCAGATCATGTTGGTGGCCTTAGATCGCGAGGGCCACATCCTCAAGATCAATCGCAAGGGCGCTCGGCTGCTCGGCCGTTCGGATAACGAGCTGACGGGGCTGGCGTTTGCGGCGAGCTTTTTACTGGAGGAGGATCGTGCGGCATTCCAGGATTTCCAACGCCGCGTTATGAGCAAAGGGGACTTAGAAGGCGAGGAAGTGGAGGTTCGGCTGCGTCCGAACAATGGAGAGGAAAAGATCTTGACGGTTCAGGCCTCCGCCACGTTCGACGAAGATGGCGCGGTGGATGGAGCCCTCTTCTCCGCCGAGGACATCACCGCCCGCAAGCACGCCGAGCAGGAGCTGATGCGCTCCAACCAGGACTTGGAGCAGTTCGCCTATCTGGCTTCTCACGATTTGCAAGAGCCCCTGCGCATGATCGCCAGCTACATGAAGCTGGTCAGCCGACGTTTCGGCGATAAGCTGGATGGGGAAGCCTTGGAGTTCATCGGCTTTGCCGAGGACGGTGCCAAGCGCATGAGTGCCTTGATCCACGACCTGTTGCAATATTCACGGGTGCAACGGCAGGGGGTTTCTTCCGCTCTGGTGTCCTCCGAGATGGCAGCGCGCACCGCGCTAGCCATGTTGGCGCGGGAGATCGAGATCACCTCGGCCGAGGTGGTGATGGGTGATCTGCCCGTGGTGCGCGCCGACAAGACCCTGCTGTCGCTGGTCTTTCAAAACCTGATTGGCAATGCGTTGAAGTACCGTTCTCCGGAGCGCACACCCAAGATCCGCGTGCGCGCTGCGCGGCAGGGAAAGATTTGGGTATTTTCCATACAGGACAATGGGATCGGCATTGATGCTCAATATTTTGACCGCATTTTCGGCATCTTCCAGCGTCTACATCGGCGCGAAGACGTCCCCGGAACCGGCATTGGTTTGAGTCTTGTGCAGAAGATTACCGAGCGGCTGGGAGGGCGCGTTTGGCTGGACTCGAAGGTGGGCGAGGGAACCACATTTCATTTCACGATTCCCGCCGCTGATGAAACTGTGGACGTGAAATCTAAGACCTAACCTCTCCATGAACGTCAAATTGAACAACTACAAAATACGCTTGCAAAAATTCTTCAATGATTGTAAAGAGTTTCCCTGCATTGTTGAACCTAGGTCGTAGGGCGGGGGCCCTGGAGGACCAAGGGCGCGTTCAGAAGGGGTTGACCGAACCCATCCTGAACCGAGTGGGGATAAAGGTAGCCCATGATTATCGGACGTCTTTTGGGGTGGCTTTTGTTTAGCCTGACCATTCTCATGGCCTCGGCCGAGGCCGTGATGGCGCTCGGCACGGGCAGCTATGACGGGATCAACGCCGGTGAGATTTGGACCTTGTTATCCGGCAGCAGCCCGGAAGCCGGGATCGGCAAATTGCTCCAGGCTCTTCCGGCCTGGACCTTGACCGGCAGCCTCGGCCTGACCTTGATCGTCTCCTGTCAGCCCCGCCGCCGCTTTCCCCGCGCTAAAAACAGCCTACTGAATTAAACATAAGGGCGACCCATAGGGCCGCCCTTGATGAAGATGGGATTCGGACTACTTGGTCGGGGTTTCTGTCGGGGCTGTCACCTTGCCGGGAGCAGCTCCAGGACCATTACCGGGACCATTCCCGAAGCCAGGGCACGTCCAGCCGTTTTCCGCCATCTGCGCCTGCATATCCGCCCGGTGTTGATCCCGGACCTTTTGCATGTCTTCCCGATGTTGAGCGCGGAACTCACCCATGTTGCCCATGCCGGGGCTTTGCGCCGCAGCAAGGCCCGTCGCCAAAAGAGCGCCGATGCCAACTACGACCGCCAGCGACGTTAGAAGTCTGTTTGTCATGATAACCTCCTAGAGCAAATCCCGAGCAAACGGAATCGTTTGCGACGACGTATTTGCTTATATAACAAGTGGCTAGAGCGTTTTTCGTGAGCAAGTGCGAACGCAAAACGCTCTAGAGTCTGAGTGTCTCAGGTGGAATCGCTCACGGCGATTCCGTATGAAACGATCTCACTGTGGGATGGGTCTCATCCCTTTGTTATCCTGATTTTATTAGACCATGCGGATGTATCGGGCCGATGTCCCTCAGAACGCCCATTTGTAACAGAGCGTGACACTTCTTTTTGCCCTCGCCTAGAGCGTTTTGCGTTCGCACTGGCTCACGAAAAACGCTCTAGCCACTTGTTATAAAAGCAAATGCGTCGTCGCAAACGATCCCGTTTGCTCGGGATTTGCTCAAGCGAGAACCTTATGAATGAATGGCGCGTCCGGCCACGGCCAGGGCGGCTTCCTTGAGCGCTTCGCCCAAGCCCGGATGGGCGTGGCAGGTGCGGGCGAGGTCTTCCGCCGAGGCGGAAAATTCCAGCGCTAGGGCCGCTTCGGCGATCAACTCTCCGGCTTGGGGGCCGATGATGTGAACGCCCAGCACCCGGTCGGTGGTCTTGTCGGCGAGAATTTTTACGAACCCTTCCGTCTCGCCCATGGCCCGGGCGCGCGAGTTGGCGGTGAAGGGGAACTTGCCGACCGTGTAGGCGACGCCCGCCGCCTGCAACTGCTCTTCCGTGCGACCCGCCATAGCGGCTTCGGGGTGGGTGTAGACCACGGAAGGGATCGCCTCGTAGTTCACATGCCCGGCCTGCCCGGCCAGAATTTCGGCCATGGCCACACCTTCTTCCTCCGCTTTGTGAGCCAGCATGGCCCCGCCGATCACATCGCCGATGGCGTAGACGCCCGGCACGGTGGTGGCAAAATGGGCGTCCACCTTGATGAAGCCCCGCTCCAGCACAATCCCTAAAGCCTCCAGCCCCAGACCTTCAGTGTAGGGCCGCCGTCCGACCGCCACCAGCACCACGTCGGCGGTGAGGGTTTCCACCGCTCCGCCCTGGGCTGGTTCAACGGTCAACGTCACTCCGGTTTTGCTCGCCTTGGCCGAGGTCACCTTGGACGCCAGCTTGAAGGTCAGACCTTGCTTCTTGAGAATGCGCTGCATGGTCTTGCGCACTTCGCCATCTAAGGGCGGCAGGATGTGATCGAGATATTCGATCACGGTCACCTGGGCTCCTAGGCGACGCCATACCGAGCCCAACTCCAGCCCGATGACGCCGGCACCGATCACGATCAGAGAGGTGGGAACATGAGGCAGGGACAAGGCCCCGGTGGAACTGACGATGCGCTTTTCATCCACCGTAATCCCCGGCAGCGGAGCGGACTCTGAGCCGGTGGCGATCACCACGGCCTTGGCGTCCAGGACCGTCTCGCCGACCCGCACCCGACCCGGCGCTTCCAAGTGACCGCGACCTCGGATGTAGTCCACCTTGTTCTTCTTGAACAAAAACTCGATACCCTTGGTTAGATCGTCCACCACCTTGTCCTTGCGCCCCAACATCGTTGCAAGGTCTAAGGACACCTCCGCCGTGATGCCGTGGGCGGCAAGATCGCTTTTGGCGGAGTCATAGTGGTGGGAGCTGTGCAACAGAGCTTTGGACGGTATGCACCCGACATTGAGGCAAGTTCCTCCCAGCGTCCCCCGGCTTTCCACGCACGCCGTCCGCAAACCCAACTGGGCGGCGCGGATGGCGCACACATACCCACCTGGTCCGCCGCCGATGACGACAAGATCATACGCTTGGGACATGGATCACCCTTTCGTGGAATTTAGGAGGCGTAAAAGAACTTTACCCTCCTTCCCCGTCCCGAGCCACAGGCTTGTTGGACTCTGTCTGGCTCTCAAACCTTTTCTACGAACCCGGCCATGACCTTCTTTTCCCCCGCCTTGTCGAAGGCGATGGTGAGTTTGGGTCCGTCCACAGCTATGATCTTGCCGTAGCCGAATTTTTCATGAAACACCCGTTGTCCCCGCCCTAGGCCGTCCGGGGCAGCGGCGGGAGGGGCCGTCCATGTGCTGCGTTCCGGCGCAGGGGACCGCCACGGCGTGCGGGGTTCGGAGAAGCCGCGCCCACCCATCAGACCGGCGTGACTGGCGACCTCCACATGGTCGCGGGGTACTTCGTCGATAAAGCGGGAGGGCAAGGCGTTCCGCCACTCGTTATAAACCCGCCGATTGGCGGCAAACGAGATCAGCACCCGCCGCCGGGCGCGGGTCAGCCCCACATAGGCCAGCCGCCGCTCCTCTTCCAAACCCTTGCCTCCGCCCTCGTCCATGGCCCGCTGGTGAGGAAACAGGCCTTCCTCCCACCCCGGCAGAAAGACAATATCGAACTCTAGCCCCTTGGCGGCGTGCAAGGTCATCAAGGACAGACGCTCCACATCCTCATGGGCGTCGTTTTCCATGACCAGACTGACGTGTTCGAGAAAGGCGTACAGACTCTCGAACTCGTTCAAACCGGCCACCAGTTCTTTGAGGTTCTCCAATCGCCCCGGCGCTTCCGGGGACTTATCGGCCCGCCACATGGCGAGATAACCGGACTCATCAAGCACAGTAGCCGCCACGTGCGGGTGAGGCGTGTCGTCCAGCATGGCGCGCCAGCGGGCGAAGTCTCCTAATAGAGCCTGCAACGTCTGGCGGGCCTTGGGCTTTAACTCATCCGTATCGGCCAGATGCCCGGCGGCTTCGGTCAAAGAAATTCGGGCTGAGCGGGACAACCCGTGAAGGACTTGCACTGTGGCGTCCCCCAGACCACGCTTGGGCTTGTTGAGAATACGCTCAAAGGCCAAATCGTCGTCGGGTTGGACCAGCACCCGCAAGTACGCCAGGGCGTCGCGGATTTCCATGCGCTCGTAGAAACGTGGGCCGCCCACCACCCGATACGGAACCCCGGTGGTGATCAGCCGTTCCTCAAACTCGCGGGTTTGGAACCCGGCGCGTACCAAGATGGCGATTTCCGAGAGGCGCTCACCTCGGGCCTGGAAGGCCTCTACCTCCTCGATCACCCAGCGGGCTTCTTCTTCTCCGTCCCACACCCCGCGCACGAGCAAAGGCTCTCCCGCCCCGACCGCCGCACCGGCGCGCAATTCCTTGCCCAGGCGGCCCCGGTTATGGGCGATCAGGCCCGACGCGGCGGCCAGAATGTGCGGGGTGGAGCGATAGTTGGTCTCCAGCCGCACCACCTTAGCCCCCGGAAAGTCTTGGTCAAAGCGCAGGATGTTGCCCACCTCCGCCCCCCGCCAGGAGTAGATGGCTTGGTCGTCGTCCCCGACGCAGCAGATGTTCTTATGCTTGCGGGCCAGAAGACGCAGCCACAGGTACTGGGCCACGTTGGTATCCTGATATTCGTCCACAAGGATGTAGCGGAACTGCTCTTGATACTGGGTCAGAATGTCGGGGTTGTCCTGGAACAAGGTCAGGACATGCAGGAGCAGATCGCCGAAATCGCAGGCGTTCAAGGCAATCAGGCGCTCCTGATACAGCCGGTAAATCTCCCGCGTTCTCCCGCCCGCAAAGTCCGCGTCCTCGGGGGCGGAAGCCTTAGCCGGTGACAACCCGCGATCCTTCCAGCGCTGAATGACCCCCAGCAGGGCCGGGGCAGGCCAGCGTTTGGAATCCACGCCCTCGGACTCCATGAGTTGCTTGAGCAGCCGCAATTGGTCGTCCGTATCCAAGATGGTAAAATTGCTTTTAAGCCCCACCAGTTCGGCGTGGCGGCGCAACAGCTTGGCCCCCAGGGCGTGAAAGGTTCCCAGCCAGACCTGCTCGGCCATGGGGCCGATCATCTCCACCACCCGCTCGCGCATTTCCCGCGCCGCCCGGTTGGTGAAGGTCACCGCCAAAATCTGCCACGGTTGGGCGCGTCGTCCGGCCAGGATATAGGCCAGCCGGGTGGTCA